>Ga0247804_10000378_pt1 | contig 20555 bp, 18 predicted proteins | sample UWRJL029104C1_FD_181142 | JGI IMG/M metagenome (GOLD analysis project Ga0247804, IMG submission 181142) | Plant litter microbial communities from Arlington Agricultural Research Station in Wisconsin, United States - UWRJ-L029-104C-1 | ecosystem: Environmental > Terrestrial > Plant litter >...
ATGATCAGGAGTCGCCGAAATATATAAACAATAGAACGACAGTTAATGACCAGAGTTCACCACTGAAGCAGCCTATACTTAGGATGAAGATATGGTCTTGTGCTTCAATCCTGCTGGATCTAGATGCGCGCATGCCTTGGCTGAGCGCCACGTTATCCATGCTTCAATGGGGAGCCGTTACTGGTCCTGGAGAGATTGGGAGTACTGATGGAATGATTGACAAGTGAGTAATTCTATAACATTTCCGCAACCTGCTTCCCTTTTAGAGCAAAGCGGCAACCGGGTGATATCAGGCCGCATGGCATTTCAATCAAGTGACTTGGATCGGTCCCAGTCGGATAATCAGGACGCGAGTAGTTTCAAAAGCGTCTTAGCTCAGCACGCATTGCTCGTTATCGTTATGCACGAGAGAAAACGGGTATGGGCAGTTGGCTTTATGGCTTGAAAATGCCCACGAGGTGGTGTCATGCCCCATCTTTCCCGTCCGATGCTGTGCAACACCCGCTTGTCGTCTGGTTATTGCTGTCTGGTTAGTGGCACTGTGTATGAGCTTTTTTTAAAGTCACTGATCTGTTGTGAATCCAGCCCCAAGTTTGGGGCGCCAATCGGCATGTTTCGCTGCGTTTCCAGACGGATCTGTTTGCAAGTGCATCAGCATTTGCATTTGCCTTTGCATTTGCATTTCCATTGTTTTGCTGTTTCGTCCTGTAACGGGTTACTGCATACAAAACATTCTCACCATTGATTGGCAACCCCTTGTCATATGAATTCAGGGAATGGCGGTGGGTTGAGAATGTGAGCAAGCCCTACGACAGCCCTCTCTACGCGCCCGGCCTTATGCTGGCCAGCAAACCACCAGTTGCCTCGCATCGCATCGCACCGCACCTTCCTCCCGCAGAACCGACAGGCCCCCAAACCCCCAACTCTCGGTGTTGCTGTCCACTCGTTTTTCCGTGGCTTCGCCTCGTCTTTGCAATACATACTGCCGAGATCGCCTTGCCCGTTTTTGAGAATATTCGGCTAGCTCCACATTCTGCGTTCGCTCAAGGCTAGCGTCGATCACCCTCTCCAACTGCTGTTACAGTGTAGCATAGCAAGTAACATCGATCACCTAGCTCCTGCAAGGCTATCACTCCTATGTCCAACATCTCTTTGCAACCAATTCTGCCCCCAAAGCTCTCACCAGTTCCACCAACAAGCAAGGCCTCAAATCACAAGAATTTGCTACGCGCACCACGAAACTATTACGATGCCTAGCTAACCAATTGTCTGTTTTGTTCCATTCTAGAATTCTCTCCCACGCAATCACAGCCAACGTCCTAGATCCAACGCTCCTCCCACAACTCTTGCGCACTGCGCGCGCAGCAGTTTTTCCCAACAACACCCTCGCTCCCCCACGCCTCACCCCTAGCGTGGCGGAACAAGTGCTTATTCGCCGTCGATGCGCCGAGACCGTGTTGTCGTTGCTTCCCGGCCGTATCCAGGATGTGTATTTCGGAGCCAACACCGAAGTCCGAGTCCAGGAGGTCGAGGACGTGCTTGATATGTTTGGAGACAGCTATCTGAATAAACATTTACTGTATGGGGTTGTGGAACTAATTGTCGTCAGGCTTCTGCCGGAGCTGGGTGAGACAGGCGTGGAGGAGTTGCTGGCTGAGAGGCTAGGCTAGGTTAATACACTCTAATGACTATAATACCACTTGATGATACCTCGTGAAATCACTTCCGTCTTCACCATAGAAATTGAAACATTCCGAGGGGGATTTTTTGTCAGAAGAGCCTCCCAAATCCAAATGGGCCGCCCGATACTTTCATTTGTTTCCAAAGGATTATCACTATCTGCTATCTGTCTGCCTCGGTGACCGAAGGTCATGCTCCAGCTCCTGCTACATCATGCCTGTACATTCCCTTCTTATCCACTATCCACAATCCCAAGATGCCCAATGTCTTGGCCCCTTCCTCCCCAATCCCTATAAATATGAAAAAGAAGAGGAAATTACAGGTTAAGAAATCCCGAATCCCAAAAATGCGCGGACGGTGCGTACCAAGCAAGGTAGCTGGCAAACCCTATGATAGAAAATAGAAAAGTTCGAGAACGGAAAAGTAGTGGTGGAATTGTAGGAGTGAAAAATGGCCATCGCGTGAGCGGGTGCATATATATCTTGAGAAATTTTCCCGTTTGCCCTCCTCTCCCGCCTGTCTGGGTGCCAGCCTGCAACCCTAAACCCGTAAAGGATGATATGGTATAATAACTGTGATTTGCTTGAATGATTTGCTAGAATTGAAGAAATGAGACACAATTGTCGAAGGAAGAGAAAACGTGCATGTACAACAAAATTGTGCCGAACGCCTGGAAATGAATTTGCTGGTTTTTCGTAACGAGAGAGCTTCGTCTCAACAAGATTGATGGCTCCCTGAGTTTTGTATTCTGTATCGTGCTTGTTTAGCAGCCTGCACTCATTGATTGTTCCATCTTCGGTGCTACGAGTTCACAATCGGTTTCTGCAATGCGATGTAGACCACCCGGCAAAGGCTTACTGATACCACTCCCAGATTGCTGTAATTGTAACTTGTCCGTTAATTTCAAAATTGTCAGATAATCATTCTGGTCAACGATCCCAGGTTGAGATTGCTGAAAGAAATTTAGTAAGGTGTCTAGAGCTCGGCGGGCATCGTCTTGAGTTGGCGATCCTGGAACTGAGGAAGCGGTGGGTGGTGATTGAAGGCCGTTCACGGGGGTATTGGATGAAGGAGGGGCCATGGAGCCGTTACTACTGCTATGATGAAGAGGATGTGGTGAGATGGTTTGATCTAGGGTATAGGGATTGTTCGGCAATTCATGGATGGGAGAATCGAGAGCCGAGGAAGGCGTCGTGGCTGGCATGTTGTATTTCGGTGTGAGGGGGTCGTGAGAATGAGCGGAGATGAAGGACGGATCAATTCCTAGTGTTGGAAATGTCTGGCTTCGTGGACGCTGGAAATTGTTCCCTGGTAGGGGAAGGCGCGAGTGCTGGGAGGGCATCCATGAAGAGTGATTATCTGAGGAGAATGTGAAAGGAGTTGTGGGACTCGTGGGACCGCCAGAGAATGACGACGGACCTGTATCCGTGTATACACTGGATAACGATGTGGTACTTTGCGAATTGGAATGTCTGTAACCTCCGTTACCTTGGTTGAAGTAGCTATTTAAACTATCTGAGGATTTCAAGTCCTCGTCGCTCTTAGATGCAGATAATGCTGTTGGAGATGGCAAACCTATTGGAGAAGTTGGCGAGATTCCGTTGGGAGTCTGGGTTGCAGAAGGTGCAGCTGAATCGGGGTTCAGTGAACCGCTATCAGATATGTTGGTTTCTGAAGCTCTCCTGGTCAATTTCCCCAGTCCTATCCCGTTCTTCTGCTTGAATTTCTCAAGCCAGCTCGAGCTGTTTGTTTTCACATGGCTCTCGTTGTTTCCAACCGTCGTTGCAAAGAATCGAGCTTGCTCTTTGATGAGAGAGTCAGTCAAAGGAATTCCCTTCTTCTGGTAATTCTTTGCCCAGTTGGAAAGCGCTCTTTCGATATCTGGAAATTTTCCCTTGGTCCGTTTTACGGGTGATAAACTTCGGTCCTCTGGGAAAAGATACTTCTCCCTTTGACGAAGAACCTTTGAAACAGTACTGTGATTAAAGACTTAGTAACAATTACACTGAATCATACGCTCGGTCATACCTTCGTTCAACACCAAAAAGGGCTAACACCAATTAGCATGATCTCGTTTCGAGTGGGTTCAAGCTGATTTTACTCACCTCCAATTTCTGTTTGTTTCACGGAAGGGTTATCTTCATGGTACTGACACATCCTCCTCCGATCGCTGTCCGTTAGCGTCTTCCGAGGTGTTGACGTTGCCCCGGGGAGTTTTCCAGTCGATCCTTTAACCAGTGGGGATGCTAATACCGGAATCGCTACTGGAGGAGGTGGGTAACTTGCTGGATTCGTTAACATACTTGGCCAAGTGGGATGACTAGGCATTATGAGTGGGAGCAGTTGCTGATGCGTAGTATGTGGTGGTGGAGGCGCTATCCTTTGTGGATTATAATTTTGCCCCTGCGGCATTGATTGTTGCTGCTGCTGGTGAAATGGCTGGACAAATCCAATTGAGCTTATATCCCCCCCATGATGCTGTTGTTCGTATATTGGCGATTGGTTCTGTGAAGAGTTGTAGGTATTGTTTATATCGACCCATCCTTCATTACTTCCAAAAGTTTCATACTTGTCCTGGCCGTTGTGGTGCTCTTGGTGATGATCCATTCCCACTTGCGCCATCATGGAATCGTGCATCCTCAGGATGAATGCACGGCTCCCAAGTCTATATGCGACAACAATGGTAAAGGCAAACGCGGCGACAAATGCGTCGATATCGAGGTAGGTTCCTGGCTAACGCAGTTCTCATGAACGGCAGACTGCATGCATGATAAGCAATGGTTCCTGGTGCGGCGTCAAAGAGGACCAGGGGCTGAGGTAATGCTGCAGTGTTGGAGTCAGAGGCAGACTGGAAAGGTCGACCGCAGAAGTAGAGGAATGGTTAAAGGGCGCAGACAGCATAAAGGCAAGTTAAACATGCAGGTCGAGGTGGCGGTTCATGAGAGGGAAGCACGAACGATGTACGGAGAGGATGTATGTACTAGACTAGCTACGGGAAGAATGGTCTGGGTTTCGCAGGGGAGACTGCAGCTACCTCTTCTCAATGCGTGCGTGTGCGGAGAAGCTGGATGCTGCGCTGTGGCTTTGAGGTTTGGCTGGCTTCTGCTCCCTTTTCTGGTGAAGAGAGCAAAAGCAGAGAGAGAGTGGATGAGATGCCGAGTCACGCCCGCCCCTGTTGCGAAGGGAGCAGGGAAGCACAGCACAGTCTACCCTCGTACCCACGCTCAAAAACCCCTGATGGCAGATACACTGCACACAGCTGCACCAGTGTCCGTCAAGTCAGTACGGCAGCGTAGTAACCGCAGCAGGGTGGGATCCTCTCTCGCGAGCTTCTGGACAATGGCGGCGAAAGGGAACAACGAAGGGCCACCATGGGATGAAATGGGGGCTCCAAAATTAAATCGGCCGGCCGCCCTATGGAGGATGAGCTCGCAAATGGCTGAATCAGGCTATTGGCGGCCCCAGGATTTGGGGGGAGGAGATACGATAGGATACGATACACACCGCAGCGATGTTGGATGCTGGATGCTGGATGCTGGATGCTGATTGCTGTACTGGAGCGACGTGAGTGAGTGATACTACCGTCGGTACCAACTGCTGCAGTTCTGGCGTAGGATGATGAGCTTCCCCCTAGAACAGACGACGAGCCCTATAGTAGAGCCAGCACGACGTCGTCCAGCAGCACCAATTGCCCCTAATCCCCGGGGCGACATGGATGTGCATCCCAACCCGTGAAAAGCGTGGAGAATCAAGAATCGCGGCTGCCCTTCTCCCAGCGCAATTGGCTTGGTCATGTCTTGGGAGTGAAATAGGCATATGGGCCGTCCCTTTGGCACTCCGGGCTACTGTACTGACCGTACCACTGCCCAGCGCAAGGCCGCAAAGGCTTTCATCCTACCCCCCATGGCGGCCATGATGCAAACTCAGCTGGTCCAAGGCATGAATGAACTCACGAGAATTCCCGTGGGGCTTGGGGCCGATGCCGATGCCGTTGGCAATTCCCATCTGTCGCGGACAAAACGTGGAGGTTGGGTGGCATTGAGACATGGTCGCAATTGGGTTGAAAGGTCGAACAACACCTGTATGGTTATGTCGAGGAGCTAAGCGAGTGCATTCGGAACACACCCAACTGGTTCCCGCGCTGCTCGCTGCAGATATGCTGGTCACGGCTTCACGTATCATCTTGCTATCTGATTATCTTATGATCTGGACGATAATAACCAAATTTTTGGTAAGTTTCACCGACCCTTTTCTGCTTCCCAACGAGGAGAGCATAGGGAAAAGCAATTGTTGCTACGGAATTATGGTACGGGGATATAGCACGGGGTGGAGCCCATCGTCACCACCGAACAAATAGGATGAGAAACCCGTTTCCTCCCTCCTCCTTACCCTGGATCAATTCGGAAGTCAAAAGCTAACTAAGCCCTTCTCAACCTCCCAGTGTTCCCTTCGAAAGCGGTTTTGGATGCCGTGGGAAGGTTTGTGTTACACCTTCGATTCCAATCGCACCGTGGTTTAGCTGAACCGTTGAGCTGTGCATGGAAACATCTCACCGCAGAGGGAGGATCATCTCGGGATATTCATGCCATTGCTGCTCTTTGACAAACTATTCTCCGAGGGTTCATGCAGGTGGCTTGGCGTGGGAAACAAATGTCTCCTTGAGCGATCTTTCATGTTGTGCTGGATCCGGAGGCGATGATGACAGATTCCAGATGCCAGATGTTTGACATCCACCAACGCTCTCGTCCTGGGGGAGCTATGTGAACAAGTAAGGACATCATCATTCACCATGGTGTCCCAAAGGGCTTAGATCTGCTAAAACCATCACAGATCCAGGTATGCAATAAGCCGCTCGCCGTCGTAATGTCGTGGCTTCCGTCGCCTTTCCCTTACCTAGACCCAACTCGTAAAGTCAGACCTCCCGGAACCTCGACCCTGGGAACAGCTTGTGTGACATCGATTACCCAAGTGTGCCCGCCGTCAGCATCGAAGCTCTCTTCATCGTCATCTCCATATCCAACAACAGCTTCTCGATCCCTGATATCCCTGTTAGCCAACCATCCAACCCCAACCTGAGAAGAGGGTCCAAAACCTGAAACAAGTCTGGCAGATTGTAACAGAACAGAGAAACCCTTTTCCCCCTCAACTATATATTCCCCAACGCCATGAACGGGCGGTTCTAGGCCAAATCAACTTCAGGCATAAACGGGCACTAGTTGGTTCACTGTAATTTGGAGAAAACGATTGGTCAAAGAAATGAACGCCTGTCTTTTTTGCCATTGGTTACAACATTTGGCCGCACGTTTTTGGCAAAATTAAACCCCCCGGTGGTGGCATGCCGCTTTGTGCTAAGCAAGTGCGACGTGCTAAGCGCTGGGCCGCGACGTCCCGGCGCCGTTGGTTTGTGAAACGATGCGCTTCCGCAACGGTATAATAAGTAGTAGCTTCCTGAGGGAATCCGCCCGCGATGGATGAGATGGGCCGGCTATGCAAGTTGGAGGCTCGATGAGATCACTCCACAGATAGCGCAATGGGGCGAAGATACCTTTGGGGGTGGGAATCCAACAGGCTACGTGACGAAGAAGAAAGATGTGATTAGGAAAATCTGAGAACACCAACATCATGGCCCGCCCACTTTCCTTCCACCATCGAGACGCGCCCCGATGAAGACAATCAGAGGAAGGAGGGGAAGTGTTTGGTTAAATCGTATCATTATGTGGTTTAGCTGCGCGCTTGTATTGAACGGTTAGCCCAACAATCGTAACCTGCTCAGCCGCGAGAAGGTCGACTTTGGGCTAAGGGGGGTTATCCTCTCGCCCGTCACCTTTCGTCAAGGCAGACAGACTGCTCCTTACGCCCCACCGAGATTGCCTTTGCGCCAAAAAGTTCCATGTACTTTCCAACATTCTGCTAAAATAACTGATGGCTATGTGGCGTGCCGAATCTTGTAGAAACCTACGAGACCAAGCTGATGACCCAGCATCTCTTATACAAACTATAAAGTATGTCTTACGTGGCCTATTTCTTAATGATTGTGACTGAGACAGGTCAGTGGGTGGAGCCATATGAGGCAGCTATAGATGCTTCAAAGCATGTGGGAAACTTACTGATATCTTCATCCGCCAGTTCGTGACTGAGACCTACTCGTTGGGGCTGATGCTTCACCGACTTCCCATAAACGATGGCTTGACGAAAATCATCCACTATCGTCTTGTGAATAGCATTGCACTAGATTGTTAGTATGTTGGATGAGAACAGGGGTTCACCGTCGCTTACAAAATCTTCCACGGTGCTTTTAGATGCACGTAGCACAACAGGTGAAGTGTAATCTGGGAGTTTTCCCTTTGGTTTCGTATAAACTCGAACCAAATTCAACTTCTCCCACCTATAATCATAGTATCAGTAAATTTCGTCTGCCATCAGGGGTTCGAGACGAACATCTGCTCCATTAACTCATCGATATTCCAGCCGTGTTCCGAGGATATGGGGCATGCGTTTGGAATTCTGTACAGTAAATCCAATTCCTCAATTGATATGGCATCGATTTTGTTCAGGGCATAGATAACTGGAATGTAACTTCTGCTTTTCGCCTCAAGTACATCTATAAGGTCATCGATGGTAGCATCACATCGAATCGCTATATCGGCTGAAGCTATTTTGTACTCCTTCATCACGGCTGTGATTTCGTCATGATCAATATGCGATAGCGGAACTGTATTTGTGATCGCAATACCTCCCTTATCTTTCTTCTTGAAAATGATGTTAGGCGGCGATTTGTTTACCCGAATCCCAAATCCCTCCAATTCGGCTTCGATAACCTTCTTGTCTGTCAGAGGCTTGTTGACATCCAGAACAATAAAAATTAAGTGACAAGTCTTTGCTACAGCAATAACCTGCCGACCTCTTCCTTTTCCATCCTTAGCACCTTGAATGATACCAGGCAAATCCAACATTTGTATCTTTGCTCCGTTATATACCACTTGACCTGGCACGGTTGTCAAGGTTGTGAATTCGTAGGCTGCAACTTCGGAGTGTTGTCCAGTGAGTCGACTCATCAGTGTACTCTTCCCTACAGATGGAAATCCTATAAATCCAACACTTGCGACACCTGTTCTAGCCACATCAAAACCAGAGCCACCGCCTCCGCCAGTTGTTGTTGGAGTTAAAAGCTCTCTCTTTAATTTGGCAAGTTTTGCCTTGAGCATTCCCAGATGGAACGATGTGGCCTTTTGCTCATGTCAGTTCCTCCGATGATCCCAAAGGAAGTAGTAATCGCACCTTATTCTTTTGAGTCTTGGCCATCTATGGTAATGTTAGACATACTGTAAGCAGTTGGATGAGGGGCACTTACTTCGGCCTCAATGTCCTTGATCTAGAGAAGGATGGTTAGCGGAGCTCGAGCTCGGTGGAATCTATACGTGCCTTATCTACTGTGGTCGACATGCTTGCGGTTGAATGATCTATAAGCCTTTCAGTGCAGGTGTGTCTCTCAAAGGGTGGTTGAATTGGAGAATGTGGGGGATGATGTCTAAGAATTAATTTGTGCAGGGAATCCCGCTAGTGGAGAAGATAGATAGCCTTGCTCCGTCTCACAGCCTCGTACAATTTTTCATCCTCACAGCTCAACAAATTGGGCTATCGCTCGAAATACGTATTCTTCTAACTTGTCGTCATGGATCCTGCGCTGCTCTGTAAGGTCTTCTTCGGATTAGGAACAGCAATTGATCTCGGTGGCCCATTAATACCAACTTTCCGCACCAAAATCATGAACTATGGCTCTAGAAACACAGCTATATCTAACCTAGTGAAAGCTCCAAGTTCTCGGGGCTACCTTCCTGCTATGTTTGATCTTGTAGCTTCATTACAAGTGCCACATACGTGGTTCATTCACTACTATATTGTCTCGGTCTTGTCGTCAGTGTTTTGGGGTGTTCAAATATTTACACGTGGAAAGGTTTTACAATTCATGACTTCACATACACAACAGACCACCTCTGGCATGACCTTGAATCAGGTTGTTTTAGCATGGATGTTGATGACCCTTCAAGGGTCAAGGAGACTCTATGAATGCATTACACTTTCAAGACCGTCTCAATCAAAGATGTGGATTGGTCTTTGGGCCGTAGGAAACATGTATTATGTATTTATGGGGATATCTGTATGGATTGAAGGCACTGGTACGTACGAAATTATTTTGTGTCTATTCGTCCGTTGCTGACTCTTCAGCTGCACTGAGTATGGCTAGGCCCATTTTGGAATTTTCAATTCCTTCCTTCCGCACAGTCTTCATAACTCTCCTTTTTGTTCTGGCATCTTGGATCCAGCACCGTTGCCATGTATATCTCGCTGGCCTTAAAAAGTACACCTTGCCTGAGCATAGCTTCTTCAAGGTAGTTGTGTGTCCACACTACACAAGTGAATGCTTGATATATCTCGCGATTGCAATTGCAGCCGCTCCGCCAGGTCAACTATTCAATAAAACTGTGCTGGCAGGACTAGGGTTTGTCGCATCTAACCTTGCAGTAACTGCAGACTCGACAATCAAATGGTATAGAGAGAAGTTTGGGGCAGAGAAGGTGGAAGGTCGTTGGAGAATACTACCATATATTTATTAAAACGATTTGTCGCGCTCAACGCTTGCCAAACATTACGAATTTCGTTCCCAGCTTCGAGACCTTAATAACATCTCGGTACGTAAGGCTGGTTCGAGTTTTGCGCTCACATTTGCCGTCTAATATACCATCAGTAGAACGTAGAAGACTCCAGTTTGCGACTGAGGCTGGCCCAAGGTCCACATCTTCGGTAGTCTCGGCTATTCCATGTAGATAGTCTGTATATAATTTATGTGTGGTAACAAGCAGACTACGAGGCTCTTGTAATATCTTCCATCTGGGATTACTCTCTGTCGTTCCGTCACTTCTGCTCTCGTATATTTCCAAACATAAGCTACTTCCAAGACTGATAGTGCATACCACCGGGTGATAAGCAGCCCCGTCCTTGTGCGGCATGATTCCTTCGCCAGGGTGGTATTCATTGACTAGTACATGGTTCGGTTGGCCATGGGGACTGTCTCCAAATATTTGATCAGAATTCGTGGACGATAGTGGGATGGACGTGAGGCGAGAAATAATCGGCTCTGACAGCCATATAGGAAGGGGAGCCTCGAGTAATGTGTCTTTTGTCAGTCCAGATGGCCAGGTCTGCAAACGTCTCTTGGACAGCTGCGTCCATCGAGGTTTTGGTGCTGTTGCGATCTTGAGAAATCAGCGCCAGCCTCGATTAACATGAAAAGAGACTAACTTTATCCAAAAGGTACTGCTCTTCTTCCACCGATATAAAGTCTGCGATGTAGAACGCACTGTTGGGTAAGCCCTGGAGTTTGACTTCCTCGAGAGATATGGGCATCATGACCATTAGTGCGCAAGGATACTATATGGTAAGTGAAGAGCGCTACTGATTCCTCAATTCGAACCTTGACTCCAATAGGTTGCGCAGATATATCGGTACAGGAAATGGGGAGTTGTCTACAATACTCCTCCCTCCAGTATTTCGATTTTGGCCATTGATCAAAATCCGCGCAATCCCTACTTTGGTGTTGTTTTGGATTGTCTTCGTCGGCTTTATTTACTGTATTTCCGTGAGAAACACAAGCGTGTTCCATGTTCATCGAAAACTGCGCAAGTACGTCTCAAAAGCCCACCGTAACCTCATCAGCCAGTCGTCCAATGAGCACAGCCTTCAAGATCAACAGACTCACGATCTTTGATTAAGATCAACCTTCAACATTATAGTACTATCAACTCCCCTCTCGCGGCCAGCGAATAAATCACATCTCTCGAAATTGTCGCATCTGCTTGTTTCGTTGTCTGCCATTGCGCCAGTTTCTTCGGCGACAATTTTGAGTCAGGCTATTAGGCTGCCAATCTTGCCACCACCCCCCCAAAGGACTCGGGAGATCCCTCGTCCTTCACGACCGACACTGCCAAAGTGTCTCCTCATAAACTGGTCCAGGATGGTGTGCAGGATACAGCGACTTATAGGCTAGATGCTATGGATGCTTCAGCCAATTCTGATGCTGCTGCTCCAAAACCCAGTGCCTCGCCGACTCACATCGGCGAGGTTGAGGGAGTTAAAGGTACTACAACTAGTACGCCAAATGGTATGAGATCATCACCGCCGGTTTTACTGCATGATGTTGCTATGGGCTTGGACCAGCCCCACGACGATACTGGAGTGAAAAGTGATTCGGAGGCCGAAACGATCGTTTTACCTGGAAAGGATGGTCACTCCCCCTCCAAAATTCGAAAATCGATTAAACATGAGGACAAAAGTGAAGGGGACGACGCGATGGATGATTTGCCGCGTGGAGGCAGCCGTAATCGAGATGAAGTTAGGCATGGATCCGGAAAGAAGGTGGTTCAAACAGAGGAGGGAAGCGAGCCAGAGGGGGAAATGGCGCCCTCCTCGCATCTAGGAAAGAGAAAACGAGCCAAACACGGAATAAACTCTACGCAGGATGACACCCTACACCAGAAGGGACACTCCAATCAGGACAACGATTCTTCTTCGCTGTCAATTCCTTCACCATCATCTCCAGCCGCCACAGCCAAATCGTCAATCTTAGAGCCATCTGCGTTTGATTCTTCTGGCGGTTCTAGGTCACCGTCACCCCGGACATCTATCCGTGACAAAGCCAAATCAGTCGATCGAGTGCTTTCCAGGCACAAACAATTCGGATCTGGAGACGAGGGGGATCTTAGAAGGTTCAAAAGGCAACGTAGCTCCGGTGCTGAGCAGAAGCAAAGTAGGGACAGGCTATCAATCAAAAATGAAGGGAATATTAGAAAGCGGACAAGATCAGTATCACCACCTGTTCGCGGTCACCGGCGGAGCATTTCTACCCAGCTACCATCCAAGTCTTCTCATGGTTTAGGTCACAAGAAGAAACGCGTCCCGGCACCTCTTCAGACGACGGAATACCAGTCCGATGATTCATCTTCTAGCGATAATTCTCATCCTCGTGGTTCGAGATTGCGGCACCTCGCAGCACCCATTACAGGCGATTCGGCTATCTCTCCGGCAAAGATGGGCCCTCATAAAAAGCATGTGAACTCTTCAGGACAGACACTGGTTGCAAGAGCATGCGCTTCGGGGAAGCTGGAAGTTGTAAAGCAGCGTTTAGATGAACGACCAGATGATTTGAATGAAGGGGATCATGCTCAAAATACACCACTTCACACAGCCAGCATCGCGGGCTACGCGGATATAGTAAAGTTCTTGCTAAGTGAAGGATGTGCAGTCGATCCTGTTAACGTCGCAAGGGACACGCCATTACACGACGCAATTGATAATGGTCATCTCGAAGTTGTTATACTGCTTCTCGAAGCCGGAGCTAATCCACGCAAAGCCAATGGGAAGGGGGAAGACCCTTATGATTTAGTCGAGGAAGATACAGAAGTCACAGATGAATTGAGGGAGGCGATTTTGGCAGCGAAACAGAAAACTAATGACCGCCGCTCCTCGGATGATGAGCAGATGCAAGATGCGGATAGTCGTCCATCTCATTCGAAGGGTAGCCCGCGTCAGACACCTCCAGTCCAATTTCAAGAGGCAAGTACGCCCTCAACGAGATCCGACCCTTTCCGAAGCTTCTCATTATTTCATTCTTGGAACTTACATATTCTAACAATCCCTTATAGACACGGGAAACGAGCCACACTAGTCGGAGAAACCCCTCAACGCGATCTATTAAGACTAGTGATCGTGTATTGTACCAACCCCTCAATTTGTCAGAGCTGAGGAGAGCCGCTGCACAGAATGACATTAACACTGTAGTTCGAATATTGGACGTCCATAGCAGCAGCTTGGATGATCCACGATCACTTATCATTGCTGCTAAGGCAGGTCATCCCGACGTTATTAATATGCTCTTCGGATACGGCGAATTCAACCCAGATCCAGACCCTTTGGATAACCAGCCACCTGATAGCGCGACACCGATACTAGCAGCAATTGGCAGAGAAAACCTGGAGGTAATCAAATTATTTCTTAATCAGCCGGATTTTGATCCCACCCGTAGGATTAAAGGTGAAACTTATTTCGAAATTGCAAAGAGACGCGGTGGGTCTGTATGGAAGGAAGAAGAAGCCCTTCTTAAAGACGCCTTTGAAAAACACAAGAAATCCAATAAGTCTTCTCCGGGCAAACCACGGTCCCCGGGACTAAGACGTGATGGTCGCGATATGGACTCCAAACGCCCTGCAAGGCGAGATGAATCACAGCTATCTAGGCCACCTAAACGCCGAACTAGTAGTCCCAAGCTTAAAGACTCTGAAAACAGCAAGAGTACTTCTAGACTTCAAAGCAAGGAAACTCAGCCCAGCGGGAAAAGGGGTCCCGGTAGGCCGAGAAAAGAAGAGAGTGCTGCAGCAAATTCAGATCGAGAGACCAGTCCACTTGGTCGACCAAAGCAAAAATCACAAAAGAGGTCAGAATCGGATCTAGTCGCTTCGGAAAGCGAGACAGCAGTTAAGCCACGACGAAAGCTCGTTTCAGGTAAAGAGTTCAGAGGTGATCGGGATTTGGGGAAACCAAGACGACCTAGTGTTACCTCTGTGAATTCTAGCGCATCTACAAAGGACCGAAGGGAGGGCGATACTAAACCGGATAAAGTTGCTAGAAAAACCAGCCCTAGCGTTTCGCGCAACTCAAAAATATCCAGTCCTCGCGAGAAGGATTTAACTTCAGATAAGCCTAGCCTAGATAGAGAAAAGTCAAGATCACTCAAGAGAGACGACTCTAAAGACAGACTCTCGGCAATTAGAGGTGAAAGCCCTGCGAAACGACCTAGAAAAAGCGAGACACCACCTCGCTCTGGTATGCATGAAGTCACCACTAATCATGACACGACGGGAGGTCCACAAAAGAGAAGGAAAATAGAAGGAGACTCTAGACCTGGGACTAAGACAGAGAGTTTGGCAGGTTCATCTTCAGACCATCGCACATCCTCACATTCCAAAATCACTTCTAACGACAAATTGGTGAATTCCGACCTCGAGGCAAACGTTAAAGAGAAACATGCTCGCCAATCGAAACGAATGGATTCTCCTGAACGGCCAAGACAACCACGTCAGGAAGAGGAAAAGAGGCAAGAACGGTTGGCTAAAGAATCCACAACAGCAGATTCGGCTCCTTCTGCTTTGAGAAGTGAAGAAGATCGGGAAGCCCGAAAACGCCGCGAGAAAGAGCAGATTGAATCTGAAGCCCGTCGTGAAAAAGAAGAATTGGAGGCAAAGGAGAAAGCAGAAAGGGAAGAGAAACTTGAGCAAGAACGTATCGAAAGTGCACTGCAAGTTAGACTAGCTAAAGAACAATTAGCTCGTGAAGAAGAAGCAAGGCGTCAGCAAGAAGAGAATGAGCGAAAAGAGAGGCAGAGACAAGAAGATGCAGAAGCCCACTCTCGAGAGCAAGAACGACAGAAGAAACTATATCTCGAGCAAGAGAAGCAAAAGCGCGAGGATCAAGAGCGTAGACGAGCACAGATTCAGGAACAGCAACGTGCAGAAAGAATACGAATCGAGAAGGAGAAAAGAATGGAACGGCTGAAGAAACTTCCATTGTTGCTCAGGTGGCTAGACTTGAGCAACGATCCTAGAACTCCGGCAATTGCGTCACTTTTCCGCTTCATCGAAGGCTTTCGTTACGATACAATTAAGCCTGACGTTACGGGACATCCAAATGGACGTGAGCAGTGGATGCTAAATACACACGTTGCGTTACTTTTAGGTGAAAAAGACCTTCAGTTGTCCAGATGTAAGTACATTTTTGTTCATATTACCATGCACTCATTCTGACTTATCTTAGACACTGCATGGGAGCGCATTCCATTATCACGTCTCGCAAAAGAGGCAGTATGGAAAACTGAGAACGGGATGTACTCGCTACGACATCCTAACTTGACCGATCTGTGCCAGCAATTTCCTGACAGTGGGGATAACGGATTCAAGGCAGTGGAACAATGCAAACCTCTTTTCCTCGATCTCGATCTTTTTTTTGTCAAGGTATGATATATTCACCAGCTTTCAAAATTTAGCTAACATATTTTTTTCAGGTCTCTGAATTTATGTTTGTTGTGCCAAACTTTCCTCATTTACGTCATCTCGAGCTAGTCGTTAATTATCGCGAGCTTGAAGAGATTCCAAGTTGGCCTCCGCAACCTGGAAGATGGACTCGTGACCCAGATGTGGATCCAGCTCAAAGATTTGCTCCACAGCCTTCCTACTATGTCAATGGGGAGTTTGTACGTAAAGGGGAAATCCCCCGTAACATCACCAGCTCTGTCTCGCTCGGAGAACGACGCGTGCCTCGAAAATGGGGCTTAGGAGTACAGCAAGTTTTCCCTCACGAATCCGAGTACTTGGCTCTTGCGAAGGAGCAAGGTCTTACATCACTCTTGCCAGAAGATGATCAGCAAGCTTATCAGACCAACGAGCAGCTCAATGGCACTCACCCACGAGTGAATGGTATCACGCCTCCAAGTTCAGATAAATCGAAATCGATTAATGGTGGGAGCCCTCCCAGACCTAACGGGATCCTTCCTCACGTTGATAATCCCACAGCCGTGGAGGATGTGGCTGTAGAAGAAACCGCGGAAAGCTAGTACGCACGATGATGTAGCACACTTCTTGGATTCACTTTCCTCACTTCATGCAATCAATTCACATGCTCCAACGAGCACTAACTACCCCGGCGTTACACGACACGTGCGCTTGGCCTATCACAATTTATTTTTAGCCAAACCGAGGGATCTGCTGGCGTACGAAGGGAATTGGCGTTCCTTGCCGCAATGTATAAAATGGGGACAATTGACAGAATTGTAATATACCATGATGAGGATGACTTATTGTAGATGGATGATTGGAGTAGGCAGGGTTTTGGGATGTAGAGATAGCCACTTTTGCTGTGCCTGCAAGCCTTGATTAGCTATTAGTACAAGATACCATGTGAACTATTTACAACCTTTTATACTTATGAAAGTGGCAGTGTGTCCGTTGACCATGGTTGACAACTTATCCCTTTGGTTATAGAGTCCCGTCGCATGAACTTCTTTTCACGCCTAGTTGATTGTGTCGTGATGGTGTTTCATATTCTGTATATTTCATGTATTAGAGGTATTTAATTGATCCTTTTCCATATATTTTATTCTCTATGTTGAGATGCTAGATTTGTAGCGAACGGATGCGTCTCACTACAGAACGTTGATGATGCCTTAAATATTATTATTTAATTCCTTACAGATTACATGTAATATAAAGTAACATATCAACACCGATTTACTAAACAACAGGCGGCGTTCTCCCTGCCGAGCAACTCAGACTCAAACTCTCACACGCTAACGTCAGATTGCCTGAACTGTTTCCAACCCAGAACAAGAATGGCTGAGTGGCACTGACTGGTATCACCCAGTTTTGGCTCACCACATCCCAGATACTCAGGTCTCTTCTCGTAAGTTGTAGCGTCAGGGTCTGACTCGCACCTGGTGCCAGCGTGTCTGATTTCTCAAAGGCACGTAGCTGGATAATGGGCGTATCCCACCGTGAGTCACTCGGATGCTGGACATAGACTTGCACAACTTCCTTTCCAGCAACTTTTCCAGTGTTGGTTACAGTGACGGGGAGACTAAACATAACATCCCAAAGAGCAGGGTTTCCGCCTTGGTCTCCACCAGCAACCGGGTCAGGCTGCGGCGTTGTCTGGTAGCCAACGGGGTACTTGAAGTTGTTCGAAGGGACGATTTTATCTGCATTATCAACATATGGATACAGATAACGCCAGACACGTTTGAATCCAGTGGATGGCCATAGTACTTCAGCAGCGGGTGGAATGGCAGTACTGTAAACTGGAGTTGATCCCTTTGGTCCCCGAGCAGGAGGAGTGGAAGTTAAAGCTGTGACTGAAGAAACGGTAGCAGTTCGAGAAAAGTTCGTGTAAGAAAGCCCGTGGCCGAATGGGAAGCGAGGAACAATTTTGTTCTTATTGAGGGATCGATAATCAATATAGAGACCTTCAGAGAAGGTATCTTGGACTTGGAAGAATTGGAATCCCATTAGGCTGACAGACGATGGGTAGTCGGATTCCTTCTTTGGGATGGAATATGGAAGATGACCACTTGGCGAGTAGTCGCCAAATAGGATGTCTGTGAGGGAATCCCCAGCTTCTTGGCCTGGCAAGTGGGCGAAAACTACTGCCTTTACTGATGGAAGATCGATCCAGGATTCTGTGAGAATTGGACCAACAGTGTGGACGACCACAATGACAGTTGCATATTTGGCTGCTGCTGCCTTGATGAGATTGTCACCTCCGTGCCAGAGGTATAAACCGTCTTGGGATCGGTCACCATTGTTACCTTCGACAGTATACTGATTCTCACCAGAATCACTGTTGACAAACACAATAGCAATGTCTGACGGGGCTGCGGTGAGGCCACCTGGGAAATTATTGCTGGAGTAGTACGTAACATTTGCAGCTTTTCGTTTGATGGCGTCGATTGGAGCGTCAAGGTAAGGATAGTTAGCCGTGCCTAAAAAATAGTTAGCATTTATGTGAAGCAGGTTGATCGTTTAACATACCACTTCCCCAGCCCATTGCAAGAACACCCTTATTGCAGCTTCTTTGGTTACAGGCATTGATACCATCCGGGTTGTTTTGTGCATCATCGCCAAAGACCTTTAAGGTGGCCCTGGTTGACAATGGCAATGTCCCATCAGTGTTCTTAAGTAAGGTGATAGCTTCTCGAGACACATTTCGTGCAATATTCTTGTGGTCAGCCTGGACATTGACGTATTCGTTGACGACACAAGTATCTCCACTTATTGCTCCAGGAGAACAGAGACCTGTACGATCAGCTGTGTTTGAGGAGAAATTTGGTCTAGGAAAATCCTTGTCCTGTCCCATTTGATACCAGGCAGCCACAATACGTGTAACCATATCGTTCACACGGGCAATAGGGACAGTGCCGTTAAGAACAGCAATAGAAAGATCCCATCCCCAATAAGTGTTGCCTATCAAGGGAACTACTCCATCACCAGGCATAGACATATCAAGCCCGGCCAATGCTGAGCTTACGCCTCCAATGTGAGCTAGCCAATCAGTCATTACGAGACCTTGAAATCCTATCTCATCTTTTAGAAACCCATTGATGAGCTTGCTGTTTTGAGAAGCGGCACTGCCATTGACCTCATTGTAGCTGGTCATCACAGCCCCAACTCCGGCTCTAACAGCATCTGCAAATGGCCAGGCGTAGAGCTCATGAAGTGTGCGATCATCAATGTTGCTGCTCAGTGCCTTCATCAGTCCGTGGGGCACAATATCCATACGATAAGCCTCTTGTCTGTGACCTCAGTCAGTATGAAAATAAGCAGGAGCGATCTCACAAAGCATCATCCTGATACTCAACTACTTACTCATTACCAATAAGATGCTTGATAGTGGCTATCACGCCATTCTTTTGAATACCCTTTGTCGTTTCTGAGCCACCAACAGCTTGCAGAACTGGATCCGAACCAAACCCTTCCCAATTCCTACCGCCTCGTGGCTTCCGCCCCAATGGTCCAACAGCAGGGCCAAGTTGAATGTTAACTCCTTTACCCCTGGCTTCAGCTCCGATTGCATCACCACGGGCATAGATCAGTGCTTTGTTCCACGTAGCTCCAACGGTAACTGCAAATGTTAACCTCCTAGTCTGATATAATTTTTATTGATGAAGAAAACTTACTACCAGCTGGGAACGCCGTTGCGTTATCTGTAGCAGCTATACCCAGTGCAGAATCTTGTAAACAGAGATTCGGAACTATGGAGATTAGAAGCCATAATTATAGGGATATATTCTACATAAGAATTCACATACTACCAAATCGTAATGCTGAACCAGTATTTCCAACACAGGGTCCCATCAGCAGACCTGTACCTGTAGTTAGATTCACCTTTTCTGCTAAAGTCATGTTGGCTACCACTAGCTGTGCCTTCGCATACGCGTCGGTCCAGGCTGGGGACCACCCCCCTGGAGGAGCTGGATAGTATGGGGGCGCATAAAATCCGGCAGGTACATCGTCGCGTGCGGAGATGTGACTTGTAGATTCTTCCCTTAGACGAAAGATCTCGTTTGCAACTTGTCCAAACTCTGGCTGGGATATCAGAGCGGATCCTAGTGATGCAATCGATAGCAGCACTGAGACCTGTGCAAAGAACGGCATCGTGAATGCAGTCCTGGGGGAAGGAGAAGTACTGGACAAAGAACGACCGACCGAGAGAGAATCTAGGTTGTACTTCAATAGTCTTGGGGCATCACTACTATTTATTCCAACTTTGGACGATCACAGCAAGCAATGGACGCGGTAGTCAAAAGCCATGTGCAACCTTTCACAAGAACGACATGCAGACATGGATGGTGCCGTTGAACAGGGCTGCCACGGTAGAGAAATGAGTATGGGTCTATATTGCAATGTATCAGTGGCGCTTGTCAAAGACCGGATTTGGATATTTCTCCAAAGCTCACGCGCATACCCAGAGTCTCCAAGAACCCGTTTTAGAGGAGAAGCTATATCACATAACGCAACAAATATCATCGAATACCAGACCAAGTCGGATAGAGCCGTATACGATCAAGAAGCTCTAGGATTGAGGTCATACTTCAGATTTTAGTGCCGGAGACCAGGTTGTCAAACTCGATCTCCTGCAGGGACGATGGCGCGGGGAATACCCTATCTAGACACCGCCCCGATCTATTACTGGGGAGCCGGAGGGGAACTATGTTGCTGTACAGTTTTGCTTGTGATATCATGGCAGCAGTGCTACATAGATTCAGCTTCTCGTAAAGG
>Ga0247804_10000379_pt1 | contig 20549 bp, 17 predicted proteins | sample UWRJL029104C1_FD_181142 | JGI IMG/M metagenome (GOLD analysis project Ga0247804, IMG submission 181142) | Plant litter microbial communities from Arlington Agricultural Research Station in Wisconsin, United States - UWRJ-L029-104C-1 | ecosystem: Environmental > Terrestrial > Plant litter >...
ATTTTCTCAACTTAAAAGCGTGAAAAATCCGGGGCGCGCTTTTCAAAAAAAGCAGTCACCGATTCCTTGCATTCCTCTGAGGCTAAACCTTGGGCAAAACCGGCATACTCTGCTTGTAATGATGCATCTACCGCTGATGTGGTAGCTGCACGCAATAGCGCTTTTGAGCGGCGTACAGCTGCAGGTGGTTGCACTGCAAGCCGATGAATTTTTGCGCGGGCATAATCGGTTAACTCATCCCAGGGTAAAGCCTTGGTAACCAAGCCTAGAGCCGACGCCTCTGCACCAGAAAAAGCCTCTCCCAATAAAAATAATTCCGCTGCTTTTTGCTGACCCACTAAACGCGGCACCAAATAACTGCTCGCATATTCCGGGCATAAACCCAAATTCACAAAGGGCAACTGCAGGCGCGCATCATCAGCGGCGTAAACCAGATCGCAATGCAACAACATCGTTGTACCAATACCTACGGCGTGGCCGCGCACTATCGCTACCACCGGTTTGGCGCAATGACGCAGGGCTTCCATAAAACGCACTACCGGATGGTTATCGTGAATTTCTGGTTCATTCATAAAATCCATTAGGTCATTGCCGCTGGTAAAAAATTCATCGGTGCCGGTCAATACCAACACCCGCACCTCGTTATCGGCATCAGCTGCTGTAATCAAATCCGCCAATGTTGCATACATGGCGAGCGTAAGCGCATTTTTGCGCTCGGGGCGATTGAAACTCAGGGTTAATATTCGGTTATCGAGCTGCGCAAGAATTTGGGGGTTTGGGCTAGTTATCATTAACGAATCCTTCTGAATATGAGATGGCTTCAAAGGCGCCGCAGCGCCGTGAGAGTATAGACAAACTCACTCAGCCTGCGCAGCCCAGTGGTGCCCGCACGCCTATAAAAGATGGCATCACCCACCCTCGGCGGGTACAATTCGCCACCTTCCGTATTTAGCTACAGCGATTGAATTTACCCTATGAATATCCGCGAATTACTCAACCAAAAAGTCCTCAACGCCATGGCCGCCGTGGGCGTGCCCACCGACCTGCCCGCCCTGATTGCCCCCGGTAAAAAAGCCGGTTTTGGCGATTACCAAGCCAACTGCGCCATGGGCGCCGCTAAGGCAATGGGCACCAACCCGCGCGAGCTGGCAGCCAAAATTGTCGCCGCGCTGGATTTGGCGGGCATTGCCGACAAAATAGAAATCGCTGGCCCCGGTTTTATCAATATCGATCTCAAAGCCGAATGGCTGGGTGAGCAGATCGCCAAAGCGCAAAGTGATGTGCGCCTGCAAGTTGAGCAAGTCACCGCACCGCAAAATGTGGTGATCGATTATTCCGGCCCTAACCTCGCCAAAGAAATGCACGTAGGCCATTTGCGCTCCACTATTATTGGCGATTCCCTCGCCCGCCTACTGGAATTCCAAGGCCACAACGTCATTCGTCAAAATCACGTAGGCGACTGGGGCACACAATTCGGAATGTTGATTGCCGAATTGGAAGAACAATTGGGAGCCAAAGGCGATGAAGCCATGGCACTCAAAGATTTGGAAGTGTTTTACCAGCAAGCCAAAAAACATTTTGATGACGATGAAGCCTTTGCGAATAAAGCGCGTGAGTATGTTGTGCGTTTGCAATCCGGCGATGCGCAAATGTTGAAACTCTGGGAACAATTCAAAACCATTTCGCTGCATCACAGCGAGGAAATTTACCAGCAGCTCAACGTCACTCTGAAAGACACTGATGTGCGCGGAGAAAGCTTTTACAACAATGACCTCGCTCCTGTTGTAAAAGAATTACAAGACCAAGGCCTCGCGGTAGAAAGCGATGGCGCACAAGTGGTATTCCTGCAAGAACTCGCCGATAAAGAAGGCAATCCATCACCGATGATTATCCAAAAACAAGGCGGCGGATTTTTGTATGCCACTACCGACTTGGCTGCACTGCGTTATCGTGTAGGAAAATTGAAAGCAAATCGCATTATGTATTTTATCGATGCGCGCCAATCGCTGCATATGCAACAAGTATTTACCCTTTCACGCAAAGCAAAATTTGTGGATGAAGCAGTAAGCCTTGAGCATTTAGCCTTCGGCACCATGATGGGCAGCGATGGCAAACCTTTTAAAACCCGTACCGGCGGCACAGTTAAACTCGCCGAGTTATTAACCGAAGCCGTTGAACGTGCTGGCGCATTGGTAAGCGAAAAAAATCCTGACTTATCTGCGGATGAAATCGCGGAAATTTCACGCAAGGTGGGCATCGGCTCAGTGAAATACGCCGACCTATGTAAAACCCGCACCAATGATTACATCTTCAGCTGGGAATCCATGCTCAGCTTTGAAGGCAACACCGCACCTTATCTGCAATACGCGTTTACCCGCGTACAAAGTATTTTCCGCAAAGCCGGTGTTACCCCTGAATCACTCACCAATACAATTATCATTGGCACCGAACAGGAAAAAACGCTGGCGATTAAGTTGCTGCAATTCAGCGAAGTATTGGATCAAGTTGCGCGCGAAGCAATGCCACATTTGCTGTGCACTTATTTGTATGAAATCGCCAGCTTATACATGACCTTCTACGAAGCCTGCCCGATTTTAAAAGATGGAATAGAACCTGACGTGCGCGATAGCCGTTTGCGTTTATGTCATTTGGTTGCGAAAACGATTGAACAGGGATTGGAATTGTTGGGGATTGAGGTTATGGAGCGGATGTAATTTTTATCTTTCCTCAAAGCACGTGATCAAACGAAAAAGCCCAGTAAAAACTGGGCTTTTTGTTTTCTTGGATCACGACCACTGGCATCACAATTCAAGGCTTTAATAAAAAACTCTACGATTTCTCGGGGCAGAATTAGTGATTTTTTTATTGTCAACAAGGTCCATTCGTCATATATCTTTTTCATTAGTTTCGCTCCGGATCTCTTCAAGCCTACTCAAACTGGAATTAACTCTCAATTCAGTAAAATGCCTCTTAACTTCGATCAACATGCGATAATTCTCGTTACCTACAGCAGGATCAAACTCGGTGACTCGGATTAATATTAAATTGAAAAAAAACCATGTGTTAATCATGGCAATATCTTCATTACTTATTTCAAAGATCAAACTTCCTCTACTTAAATTTATGGCGTACAAAGGAGCTTCCTTACAGCTAAAAAATGTTTCAAGGTGATTTAATTGAATAGCCACCATAATCATCATACTCATAAATACTTGCTTTAATGATTCCTGCTCCTGAAATCGACTTTGTCTCAAATGTCGCATTTGACGAATAATCGCCAACATATCTTCCTTGCTCGAACCAAGTAGCTTCTGGTTCGGTATAAATAAACCATTTCTAGCGTCGAGATATAATGATGCGTGATATTTGCGAGCAATAATTTTCAGCTCAAACTCTTTATAATGATCCTGTATGTGATTGCAATGCTTAACAAACTCTTCAACATGTTTGTAATAGTTCGCAAATCTGTTCTGCTCCCCGGTTACTCGCAGGCTTTCTTTTGTTTGTTCAGATTTATGGTTAGCATTGAATAAGCCAATGATAGGAATTAATAATGCAAATATCCAGATCGGCACTTGAAACCATTCGTACCATTGATCTATATCACCCGTAAGATCAAATTTCAGCCCTTGATCTGACACGACCTTAAGATATGTCATTCCTGCTACGAACGTGATGAGTATAAGTGGCCCCAAAAATGCAGGGATCGATAGAAAACTGGCATGAGGGTTAAACCAATCAGTAAACCAAAAAATTTTAACCCTGGGCCATAATTTTTTAACCCAATTTTTAAATAGCTCAATCACTTTATTTTTCTTCATACAGATCCCCTACCAAGCTTTCTACAATTATTCTATTTCTTCCAATGTCCTTACATGATCATCGAGAAGATAAGTCAAGCTCATTATTTCCAGCTTCAACCATCTGCGCTGGTTATCTATACCATATTGGTACAAAGATAACGATCAAAGCATAGTCGCACGTTGATAGCTGCGTTTATATTGTGACGAGATATTAACCGTTAAATCACTTACCAATATTAACGTACTCCATGCCTAATTATTCGCCACGCCGTAGGTTACTGCCTACTTAGTGCGGCCAATTTGCGTAACCTATTGCCGCAATGGCAATTGCGGTACTTCTCAGTATTTCTACCACTGGAAGCACTGGGGCTTGGGTTTGAGTGGTTGATGTTGCACCCGGATGCCGGATTAAATCCCTTTGGCTTGGGGGATTAATACAGTGGTCGTTGCTGATTGCGCCCTGCCGTTGCCTATGCACGCTGGAGGTTGCGCATACCCTGCACTTCCTAAATTATTGCGCAAATGGTTACTGGTGATAGCAGTTTATGTTTGCTTCCGTTATTGCTGACTGCACATGCAAGCTCAACCCTCTAGTAACCTGCCGGATTCTTAATAAATTCCCATAAAATTTTACACGCAATACTCCAGCTCCTTGCGCGCTTTTCAACCGTATCTGATATTTCATCAAGTTTTTTACGATCATATAAATTCCCATTAAATATGACCGCCTCAATACTCTGCGTATTACGAATATCTTCGAAGGGATTTTTATTGAGTAGGATCAGGTCAGCTTTCATTCCTGCGACAACACCACCGTATTCTTTTTGTAAGCCAAAGTATTCAGCAGGCAAGACAGTCGCTGCTCGCAGCGCATCGACCGCTGATAGGCCAGCCATTACCAGTTGCTCCAATTCATTGTGCACTGTTATTCCAGCAACAATATAATCTGTGCCGACTAACACTTTTACGCCAGCGCGATGAGCGGCACCCGTTAACTCAAGACCTTTATGGTAAAAATCACGATAAGTCTGTCGCTCTTGTGGTGACGGTGCTTCATTAATTACCTTATTAACATCTTCAAGCCATTGCCATTTCATTAATGGATGCAAGTAGCGAAGTGCTGGATCTTCTAAAATAAGCGGGTCATCGCCGTAAGCATCAACTCTGCGAGTGAGATGTGTAGGTACATACCAAGTGCCTGAATTTTTCATGGCAGTGAAAATAGCATTGGCCATTTGCGGATCATGCTCATCTAACATTCGCCGCCGATCTTCGCGCCATAAACCTTGAGTGGCCGATTCACGTAACTCTGCACTACCAGCGAAAGATTCATGCAAAATAAATCGCGCGTGCTCAATACTTTTTTGATGCTGTGCAGCTTCAATTGCACTTATTGCGAGGGGACGATGCCCAACTACATCAATGCCAACTTTTTTTGCTTCATCTACCAAGGCGAAATAAGATTCACGAGAAATATTGTTGTACACCTTAATGGCATCTACCTTATCGGCATAATAACGGACAAACTCCCGCGCCTGCTGCGTATTAGCAGCACCAAAAAATTCGGGCAACCCTTGGATTTGATCGTGAATGCCCGGCCCATTTAAATACCAACTGGTAATACCCTGCACACGTGGCCCGACCAGTTGATTATTATTTGCTTGCTCAGTCCAACGCTTGAAATCTTCAGGGCATGCCGCAAATGGGTCATTGGCTTTAGGGCAACTCGTCATATCGCGAACATTAGTAACGCCATAGCGTATGTACAGGGGCAGATCTAATAATGGAGTTATTTTATAAATGTGGGTGTGCATATCCCACAGTGAGGGCATAAGAAAATTATTGCGCCCATCTATACGAATTGCATCATCGGAAATTGCTGAATCGGGAAGGGAACCAACAAATTGTATTTTCTTGTTGGCTATTAATACCGTTTGATTGGGCAAAATAACGCCAGCAGCAATATCCAGAACGGAGGTATTTATTATTGCGATGGATCTTTCATTTTTAATTGCATCAACATTCTGCGCAGGCCATAAAATTCCCACTGCGAAAAGCATAACCAGCAGAAAAATAACAATGAAAAAGTAGATTACCACTTGCTTCAAAACCCTGTGTAGCATTCTTGTATTCCTTCATTTATTGATGCATAAAAAAGCCCAAGTTAAGACCTGGGCTTTTTATTGACTGTAGAAGCAACTTTTACTCACCAAATATTACACCGACGTAATATTCTCTTGAATAATCGCCGGTTCAGGGGCACTTACCACATCGCCCTGATTCAAATGTATCTGCAACTCAAGGGATGCAACGCCGATGTTCACACTGGAGGTGAGCGAGAGCGGTCTATCAGACAATGGTCGTCCCTTTAACTCTTCTAACGCAATTTCAAGAATTCGATACATTTGCGATGTAGATACCCTAACCGCTTTTTCGTTTAGCGCTTCAGTAACCGAGGTTGCCGTATTGGTAATCACGTCAACACCACCTCTGACACTACTGGTAATTCCATCAATTGCATCACTTGTTAAGGATGCCGCCTGTGACCCCATGTCTTTGATTTTATCGAGCATAATGTGACTCCCAATGGTGGTGAATGTGTAGCCCAAGGTTTTTGTTACTGACTAAAAACCCACCTCAAGTGAATGACTTTAAAATGCAATGGTCGGGGTGCAAGTTTGGGAAAAGTTTCGCGCACAATGGAATAACAATCAAGACTAAACACGTATAGCTTCACAATAGCACCCTATTCACGCCCTCTATGCATGCCAAGGGCTTGATGCGGGGTTGAAAATGTAATCTAATCCCAGCATCAAAATAAGTGTGGTTAAGCCGCGATTATTGGCCCTTACTAAACACTCAGCTGGCAAAATTCGGTCATATTTACCTTAAACAATACAATAAAGAATCCGTACTCACGGTGGTAAAGATGAAACTATTAAGCATAATTCTTGTTGTTCTACTGCTCTTGGTATCCGCCCGTTATGGCGTACTCCATTTAGACAATCAAACACTGCAGCAACAGCTTGTGCAACAACAGGCTGACTTTGATATTCGCTTACAGCAAGAGCGAGATACCTATCAGAAAAAAATTGATAGCCTGCAAGAATTTATTGCCTTTGGGCAAAATACATTACAACCAGCCAGCAAAACAGCTGCCGCCAAAGCCCCTGTGATTGCCTCATCCAAACTTGATGAGTTCGCCAGCATTCAGCAAGAAAACCTCAATCGTACATTAGAAAAAAAATATGCATTACTCATGTCTCAACTGGGATTATCTGGCCAAGCGCGCAATCAATTGCAAGAGCTGCTATTGCAGCGCGAGCAAATTCTGGGCGCAAGTAGTATTGGGTATTATTCATCGCAAGCAGACACCGAGGAGGCAATCCGCAAGCAGCAAGAAAGCCTTGCAGAAATAGATCGGCAAATTGCCCAACTCCTAAATTCACCGGAAGATAGAAAAAAATACGACCTGCTGAAAGATTCCGCCTATGAGCAATATCAAATGAATAATTTCTTTGATGAAGTGCAAGTAGACAAACCTATTCCGAATGAAAAGCGCGATGCGCTTCTGCTCAGCAAATTGGAACAAAAACAGGAATTTACTCGCTATCTGGAAACTGCTGGTCAGACTATTGCTAATGCCTCTGCCGAAGAAAAACCTTTTTTAATCGAAAAGGCACATGAAGCATTGCACGATTACAAAGACAATTATTTAAGCACGGCACGCGCGAATCTAACTGAAGATCAGTATGATGCGCTACGCGACCACGAGCAAAAACATTTTGAAGAAATGTGGGAAAGCTTGAAAGCAGGATGGGGAGCGGAGTAATTATCTTGCCGCTATAACACATCAGTTATAACCCTCTCTGTCGCCAGAGAGGGGCTACTGATTTTTGCGAGCCGATTATTGTTGATTAATTATTATAGAAAAATCAGAAAGCCGTAACATCTGACTTGCTAACATCGCAGTATGCGGTATTCCAGTATTCGCCATACTTGGAAGAATCACTTCCTTTCTGAACGCCTTGGAATTCCTCACATACTTTTGGAGAGCCTGATTTGTAGCCTTTAATTTTCAGGTTACGAATCGTTGCTTTATCACCAAAGTTACGGTTTACGCCGGCAATGCTACCAATGGTGCCGTCAATTGTTACATTGTTGATAACCACATAACGTGGACCGCCATTGCTTGAGCAATTACCGCAAGAGCGCCACAATTTTCCGTTCACACCCTTGGCAGTAAACCCATTAATGATTTCATAGGTACTGTTTTTGGAATTGTGTTGGAAAATTTTATCCGGCTTTGAACCTGGGGAGTTACTAGTGTTGTTGTAAGCTGATCCGCCAGAGATAGTGAACTTGGTGCCACTACTTACTAACGATGCCGCATCCTCACAAATATCTTCCCACACTACGTTTTCTGCACGACAAGCACCGCTCGTACAGTGAATACCATCAGCACCACCACTGCCAGCAATACGCACATTTTTAATGGTCGCATTCTTCAGGGTAATTACTGGTGGTTGACCTTCCGCATCACCGGGGCAAGACAGACCGATTGTTTTGCCACCGCAGTCAACGGTTTTGTTCTCAAATACCGCACCCGCTTTACACTCTGCACTACCACCCGTGGTGGTTCCAGTTGAACTGGAAGCCTTGGATGATGATGTGCTTGAGGCAACGCTGCTTTTACTGGAACTGCTGGACGACGACACTCCGGTACCGCTAGAGGGAATCGAACATTCTTTTACAGTTTTGGCAGGGTTTGGATCAGAACCAAAAGTAGCTGCTTTACACGTAAATGAACCATTTAAAACCTTGTATACAAACTTATTGTCTGCACCAAATGCAACGTTAGTCGCTTTAGTAACAGAACAGGTTTGGTCAATTTTACAAATGGTTGTATAGCCACTCGGACGATTGGCTGCCATTACTGCGGCTGAAGCACCAATCAATACCGTTGTTATGATTATTTTTTTAAACATTTTTAAAACTCCTAACTCCAGAAAATAGAAGAGGAGCAGATTTTGCTAATCACGTTATTGGTACGACAACCGTGCAACCGCACGCATATCACATCCGCGATGAACATAAACTGCTGTTTATGCCCGCAAAAATCCTAGCGCAGTTAATATAGCAGTTTATGCGCATTATAAATGTGATTTATTGGTGGGAATTCCGATAATTTATTGCTAAGTTAGCGCCATGAAAAATAAGAATAAGTTTTACCACTCGGCAGTGGCCTTCTGCATACCTAGTATCGACACTCAACTCTCTAGTAAGACAACGCTTTACAACTAAATGTATAACTTCTATTTTTTTATTGCTTAAAAAATTATAACGACACCTAAAACCATGATGCCAATGCCATTTTTTCCCCGTCCTCTACACCCCAACGCAAAGCGAATATTTAACTGGATGCTACGACCTGTTTTCTGCGGGATTGTTTTCTTTGGTATTGTTGGCTGCGAAAAAAAAACACTTCCAGCAGAAAAAATCGTTGCACACATTTCATCACCTATAAAAAACCTACAGATAATTAACCCTTCTTTCTTTGTAGACTTGAGTACTACTAAACAAGTATTCATCGCTGGTAGCGACGGCACCATTGTCGTTTCAACAACCACACCAACAGCAAATTCAAGCCAAGTATGGGAAGCTACAAATACATTTTCCAGCAGCAACATTCTGGCAATGGCAACTAACTTAGAAAAAACAACACTGGTTGCGGTCGGCGAAGATGGTTTGATTCTCTATTCAATCGATGCAGGAGAAACTTGGCAAAATAAATCGCTCCCTGCACCAAAAAAACTCAGCACAGTTGCCTATGATCCAACTCATGATACTTGGGTCGCAGCGGGTGAAGAAGGATTGTTAGTGCAGAGCATTAGCAATGCGGAGAATTGGACTCCAATTAATACTCATCAGCAGTCAAGTATTCGAGCCATTCATTATTTGGCCGATACAAAAAAGCTGGCCGCAATTGGTGAGGATGGTTTATTGCTGGTATCGGATGATGGCGGTATGCAATGGCAAAAAATTAACTTGCCCAGTAGTTCAGCACTCATCGATTTGGTGTCTGTTAATGCATCGCTCACCATTATCGTCTGTGCCGATGGCAGCATTCTGCGCAGTGAAAATGAATTAATGCAATGGGAGTTGGTTGCTACCGGTAGCTCTGCCTATCTAACAAAAATAATTCACAACGCCGAACATAACACCCTGATTGCATTGTCTGCCGATGGGGAAATTTTACTCTCGGACGACAACGGAAAGCTCTGGGCACCCGTAGCAAATAGCCAAGAATATCTTACCGAAGCAATACAAATTAATGCAGGAAAGATAATTGCTGTTGGCAACAATGGAACAATTATGCATTCAGATAATGGTGGACGCATCTGGAACAAAACTACACAGGTCACTTCAGCCGCTATCGAAGGTGCTGTCGCCATCTCGAACCATGATGTTATTGCTTATGGTGAAGGTGGCTTATTGTTGCAATCTTATGATGCAGGTAATAACTGGCATCTCATCAAAGCACCTGTCACAGATTTTATTCAGCAGCTTATTAAAACATCCAGCAATCACTGGCTGGCGGTAGGCGCAAAAGGTCTTTTGCTGTCATCAGAAAATGCAGCGCAGGACTGGCTGCCGATTAATTCTGTCCAGCAAAAAAGTGATTATTTTCTTTCTATTGTTAGTGATAAAAAATCGGGGGCACTCGTCACCGCTGGCCCACCGGGAACAATATTGGTATCCGATGACCAAGGCGAAAGCTGGAAAGTCAGTCTTTCTATAGGCGATGCAACCCAAGGCTATTTTCACCAAGTAGTCAGCGATAACCAAGGTACTCTCGTAGCACTCGCCGGACCTGGCACTACCCATTATTCAACTGATGCAGGCAAAAAATGGGCGCGCAGTAATAGTGACAACAGCAAACATTTATTTGCCGGAACCTATGACGAGAAAAACCAACAATTTATTGTGGTTGGTCAAAAAGGTGCGCTACAAATCTCTAACGATGGAAAAAACTGGCGAACAATAGCAGTCGCCATCAGCCAATCTTTACAAACTGTTTTTGCCGATGCAGGAAAAATATGGATCGCAGGTGAACAAGGGGCGCTGCTAGTATCGGAAGATGGCGGTCAAAGCTGGAAAAAAATACTCACCAATGTTAATAGCACTATCCTGTCTATTATCAAATTAAACAGCGGCACATTGTTAGCTACCGGCAACAACGGCTTGATTTTACGTTCTGTTGATGGTCAACACTGGCACGTTATTGCCAGCCCTGTGAGTGAGATGCTGCGCAAACCCGTACAAGACCCCGCCACTGGCATCGCTTATTTATCAAGTCGCGGCGGCAACATTCTTTATTCAAAAGATGATGGCCAGCAGTGGCTTATACTACCGTCAATTACACAGGCATCAATTAAAGCGTTAAGCATCGACGACGAGCATAAAATGCTACTCGGCAACGGCGAGCGGTTGTTACGAATCCCGCTATTAACGAAATAAAAAACAGTGTTTTTTGGAAGCTTTTATGAAATATAATTTTTCTACTAACTTGCTGGCTGCAGGAAAGATCGCACTCACACTAACAGTCATACTCACATCAGCTATTTTGATCAGTAGCTGCCAACACAGCAGTCAATCTACGCAACTAACCGGTATTGCATTTGCAAAAGCACCGTTGGCCAATGCAGCAGTAACACTGGTTGATGCGACAGGAAAGCAATTAAATACTGTCAGTGATGCAACCGGTAATTACACATTTCCATTGCAAGGCATTACCGCCCCGCTGTTACTCTCGGTAGTCGCAGAAGGCAAGGTGGAAAACTGCATATCTAATTCAACCCTGCGCCCTATTTGTATGGCGGCAATAGTAGAAACGCTATCACAGCAGCAAAAATCGATTGGCAATATTAATCCTCTGACTGATCGCATCGCATCTGACATCGCAGTCAGCCAAGGTTTTATTGGCCCGCAACAATGGGTAAATAGCCACAAAAATATTTCGTTCAACAGTGTAGAACTGCAAAACGCGCGGAGGGAGTTGCACCATGGTTTCAGCCAAGCGCTGCGATTATCCGGCATTAAAGATGTTGCAGCGTTTGATCCTACGACTTACTCCATGCAAGCAAACGATAAGTTAGCAAATCTAATTTCGCTGCTTAATCACAACCGCAACTACGACAACAATACTGGCGAAGCAGGCCACAGCATACTGACGGACATCGGCTTTCGCCCAATCGTTGGGTTAAGTGCAAATGGCAGTTATGAACCCTTTGATTTAGTACGCGCACAACAAGAATTTCAGCAAATTAAACATGCTCACCAACGCATATTTATTGTGGGTGACTCAACATCTGCAGTGTACGAACAATTGCGTTTTCCGCGCATGGGTTGGGGTCAAGCATTGCAAGCGAAATTCAAATCAGTGGAGGATATTAAAGTTGTTGTAGGTTCACGCGCAGGCCGCAGCTCCCGGGATTTTTACAATGGCCGCTGGTTCGCACAAATGGAGCCACTCATCCAAGCTGGGGATTATGTTTTTATCAATCATGGCCACAATGACCAAAATTGTGACGCAAGCAAGCCTGTTCGCGGTGCAGCGGACGCTAAAAACTTGTGTACCTACCCTAATAATGCCCAAGGGCAGCCGCAATTTCCGGAGGGTCAAAAAGAATTATCATTCCAGCATTCACTGGAGCGCTATATAAATATCGCGCGCGAACGTGGCGCCATAACTATTTTATTTACGCCCACCACACGTATTAAAAATGCTCAGGGTCAACAAACTACACCAGTAGTACACAGCCATTTAACGAAACAAAATAGTAACAATGGCTATTTATTTACTGGCGATTATACGCAAACCATTAAAAATACTGCGCATACCAATGGAGTGCCATTGATTGACCTTGAAACGGCCAGCATTAACTTTGCAAATAGTTTATCTGCAAATGGCTGGAAGGATTATTGGCTGGTGGTTGATCCGGCTATCAATAGCTTTTATGCCAATGGTGTGGCGGGTAGTACGCTTGCGCCCGATGGAACACATTTCCAAAAGAAAGGTGCTGAGGCAATGGCCGAGTTAGTTGTACGGGAGATTAAAGCGAATCCTGAATTAAAGGACTTGGGCAATTTATTACAGTAATTATTGCCCAGTCAGCAGCGCATCTATTTTTCGCAAATAAGAAAGTAACGGCGATGACGGCAGGCTGAGCACGGAAAAGTATTCTTCAGCCATAGGGGCAATGCCGCAATTTCCGGGCAACTGAATATTTTTATCGATAATGAAGTACATGCGTGGCAAAAAAATAAATTGCAGCCATTGTGGAAACGTCATGGTATCTACGGCGAAGGGCTGCTCGCTGGCGAGTGCCTCTGCGGAAATCATTTCATTATCCCAGAGCTGTAGATTGCGCAGCTCTTTTTCGATATCGATTAAGAGTTCCGCAACGGCGATGTGAATATTGTCCATGGCTGGCATTTATTTATGAATGATGTGTGTAAACGGTGGTAGTGAATTTAAAATCGCTTTGCCGTAACGCTTGGTGATAATACGGCGATCCAACAAACTAATTTTTCCTGTATCAGTTTCAGTCCGCAATAATCGGCCACAAGCCTGAATTAATTTGAGTGAAGCGTCAGGTACAGTAATTTCCATAAACGCATTACCGCCGCGCGCTTCAATCCATTCCGATAATGCCGCCTCAATAGGATCATCCGGTACCGCAAAGGGTAATTTGGCGATGATCACATGCGTGCAATAATTGCCGGGTAAATCCACACCTTCAGAAAAACTCGCCAAGCCAAACAACACACTGCCCTGCCCTGCGTCGATACGCTTTTTATGTTGCAGCAACATCTCCTGCTTGGAATTATCACCCTGCACTAAAATAATATCGCGCAGATCTAACGGCATATCTTCATAGACATCGAGCATTTGTTTGCGCGATGAAAAAAGCACCAAGGTGCCTGCATCGGGATCAATCAAATTCGGCATGTCATCGATAATCGCGAGCGTGTGCACATCGGCATTAGTCGCTTCAACGGTAGCCGCAGGAATTTCCAAGGTTGCTTGCTGAAAATTAAATGGGCTGGGTACAACCTTATAATTTGCATCGTTGGGCGTACCGGCACGCATTTGAAAGCGATGAAAATTGCCCAGCGCGGTTAGTGTGGCAGAGGTGACTATCGCGCCGCAGGCTTTCTCCCACAGGCTATATTCCAATGTTTTTGCAGCGAGTATGGGGCTAGAGCAGACTTCCAAATCCATATTGCCACTGCTATCGACCGGCGTAAGCCAGCGCGCTTTAGGTACCGAAGTCGGCGTATCCGGTGTCGCAAAGCTCGCCCATAAATCGCGGTTTGCATCCGCCCGTGCTTGCCAGGTGCCAAGAATGGGATAATGATTTTCCAAATCTATTTTAGGCACTGGGCAATGTGCATCTTCCATCGCTTCGTTTAATTCATCGCACATTTTTTTGAGTAATTCACTCAAGCGATCAAAGCCTTTATAAAGCTCGACGCAGGGAATTAGTAATTCTTGCGGCACAACACCATTATCAAAACGATAATTGGATTGGCGATCACCAAAAGCAATGGTTTGCGCAAGCTGGTCAAATAGAGGATACAGCTGATCCAGACGCTGCTTGCAATCGATAAGAGCTGCTGGTAGCTGCTCGCCATAACGATCCACATTACCTGCACCGCTAATAACACCGAGCATTGCACCAAGGGATTTATTGCATTGATCCAACCACTTACTCGTAGAGATCATGCGACTGTGATGCGCAAAATGATTGAGTGCTTTTTGCGGAAGATGATGGCCTTCATCGAAGACATAAATCGTATCTTCTGGTGCTGGCAAAATTGCGCCGCCACCAAGAGCCAAATCAGCCAACACCAAATCGTGATTGGTGACAATACAATCTACCGAATGCATTGAATCGCGCGCTTTAAAAAAACTACAGGCCGACACATTGGAACAACGGCGACCGGTGCATTGGCGATGATCTGTGGTAATTACTTGCCACTCGTTATTTTCCAACGCCTGCGGCCAGGTATCGCGCTCGCCCGTCCATTTATTGCCTGCAAGCGCATCCATCATTGATTGATAAAGTTTTATACCCTGCGCCGATACACTCGGAAATTCATCCTCATAGAGTGCGCGTGTAGGGTTGGTGCCGCTTTCGTATTCTGCAATCAGATTATCGAGCTTACTTAAACACAAATAACGGCCACGCCCTTTAGCAAGCGTGAACGAAAATGAGAGCCCACTGTTGCGATGCAACTCGGGTAAATCTTTACTCACAATTTGTTCTTGCAGTGCAACGGTGGCGGTTGAGACAACCAATTTTTTTCCGAGTGCTTTCGCCATGACTATCGCAGGTAGTAAATAGGCGATAGTTTTCCCCGTACCTGTGCCCGCTTCTACTACACAAATATGCCCGCCAGCGCGCTCGATAATTTCGCGGTGATTTTCCTCATCCAATTCAATGCTGCCGAGTGTTTTGGCAATTTCTGCAATCATCAATTTTTGGCCGTAACGAGACTTTAAACCTTTGTTTTCCAGAAATTGGCTGTAGGCGCCTTGAATTTGTTTTTTGAGTGCATCAGTCAGCATTAGCGATTTTACTCACCACAGAGTTAGCGTAAATGCCTAACGCAATTTCACGCTGACCACTGGGGATATGATTGATACGCGCTTCAAACTCTGCTTTTTCAGTGCGTAATTTGGCAGGGTCATAAGGCGTGTTGTTTGCGCCGTAATTTACCGCTGGCACTTTGCCGTACAGCATTTCGTAGGCAAAACAGTTGGTAGCATGCAATACATAATTACCGAGTACTTGATGATCCAACGCTGCGACCAATTCATCGGTATCGGTGTAATCACCATCCAACACATCACCAAATGCTAAATGCACATTGCCTTTATTACCGGCAATGCCCATAGCGATACTTTTTACATCTTCATGCTCTTCTTTTTGATAACTACCCTGAGTGCGTTGTAAAAAAAGTTCACGCGCCTTGGCTGCATCGCAAGGATCAAGCTCATAGGAAATCGATACCGGAACTATACGCAATTTTTTAATATAGTCGGCCAAGGCTTCGGTTTTAGGTTTGTTGAGTGCAATCATCCCCAACACCGCCGAATTGGTTTTATCGCAACCATCTTTCGCACGGCCTTCACGCTGGGCAATCCAAATACTGGAGTGTTCATTGATAATAGAGTGGTGAATGTAAGACGATAAATGTTTTGCGGCTTTTAATTTTTCACGCGGTGCTTTAGCAGAGCGATTGACGATAAAACTTTTATTCAAGCGCATTAAATCCGACACAAAGGGTTTGGAGAGTAGATTGTCGCCAATCGCAATGCGCAGTGTATTGCTGCCATTTTGAAATAACACCCAGGTTACAAATGCCGGGTCCATCGCAATGTCGCGATGATTACTAATAAATAAATAGGCACCGTGTTTATCCAACTTCTCCAAACCGGAAACGGTCAGCGCCCGCACGCGTAAGCTAATCATGCCGCCCATGTATTTTGCGACTACCGCCTGAAACCCTTTTACATCGGTAATACCAGCCAATTGCTGCGTAAGTTTTGCGCGCACCAGGGGTTTTAGCACCCAACCGAACCAGCCCCGTAATGTCGGAAATTTAAGCCGGGTTACTGCATCGGCCAATTCCGGGTCGGCCAACATGCGGTCCAGTGTCGGGCGCACCTCGTCATCGTGGTACGGGCGAATATCATCAAATTCTGTCATAGCGGAAGGTCATCACATGAAGGTCAAACATAGGCGTTAAGTCTGGCACACAATTGCTGTCAGTCTTATCAATTTGAAATGGCACAGCGGGCTTGGCTTATAAGGCCAAGCCAGCGAAAATAGGCGCACAAAATACCGAAAAGAGCCACAAAATGCCACCGAAACCGCTGACTACTGCGCCCGAATCCACTTGCCCCTGCGGCAGCCAAAAACCATTGCAAAACTGTTGTTTGCCCTTTATCAAGGGCATTACCAATCCTCCCACTGCCGAGCATCTGATGCGCTCGCGTTACACCGCCCATGTATTACTCGCTATTGATTACCTGTGGGATACTTGGAGTGCTGAGCAGCGATTGCGTTCCAGCCAAGCCGACATACGCGCCTGGGCCGAAAGCTGTGAGTGGCTGGGCTTACAAATCCTGAGAACTAAACAGGGCGGGACGGCAGATAACACCGGCATAGTCGAATTTATTGCGCTTTTCCGCCAACAGGGGCAAGTGCATCAGCACCATGAAGTATCGCGCTTTAACAAAGTTTTCGGCAAATGGCTGTATGTGGATCATCAAGGCTAACAATAACGGCAAAAACAATAAAAACGACTACAATCACGATTGTTCTTATCAATTAGTTCGTCGATTCGCCTTATCGATTATTACAACCCACTCTCCCCATCGGCCACAGTGTAACTTACATCACCGTTATGAAAATTCTTCTGGTTGAAGACAGTGCAACTCTCCGCTTTGCCATGCGCAATTACATTATTGACGCAGGCCATGAACCTTTTATTGCGCGCAGTGGCGAGGAAGCGCTGCAACTGCTCGAAAATACACCAGTCGATATGATCATTATGGATGTCGAAATGCCCGGTCTGAACGGTTTTGAAACCACGCGCTTAATTCGCGAGTGGCTCGCTGGCCATTGGATTCCGATTATTTTCGTCACCGGTCTGAATGAAGATGAAAATTACCGCGAAGGTATAGAAGCAGGCGGCGACGATTACTTAATCAAGCCCGTCAGCTACATGATCATCAAGGCAAAAATTCGCGCAATGGAACGCATTGCCGAAATGCGCGATCAACTCAATCACCTCAACGCCGAATTGGAAGCGCTCAGCCAACTCGATAGCCTCACTCAAATTTACAATCGCCGCACATTTAATGAATTGGCGCAGCAACAGTGGGCGCTGGCTAAACGCCATCAACAACCGATCAGTGCGTTGATGATTGATATCGATCATTTCAAATTATTTAACGATCACTACGGCCATCCCGCCGGTGATGCCTGCTTGAAAAAAGTCACTCAGGCAATTAGAAGCTGTTTGCAGCGCAGCGCCGATATTTTTGGGCGCTACGGCGGCGAAGAATTTATTGTATTACTACCCGATACTGACGCCACCGGCACCATGCGCGTTGCGCAAGCTATCAGTAACGCGATTGAGAATATGCAAATACGCCATGATGTATCGCCTTCCAGTACTTGGGTAACAGCCAGCATTGGCGGCGCAACCTGTTTACGCACTACTGGCCACGATTTGGAAGAGCTGATAAAAAATGCAGACCGTGCACTCTATAAAGCCAAACGCGCGGGGCGCAACCGCTGCTGGACTGATGAAGTCGCAACACATAAAACCTTATTATTAGCCGATACTAACCCAGAGTTAGTTCGCCATTTTAGCGCTCACCTACAACCGCATTTCAATTTACTCACCGCCGACTCGCAAAAAGAATGCCTGGAACTGGCGGTAGATTTGCACCCGGATTTAATCTTACTCGGCCGCAATATCGCCAGCACAGAAGCCGGTGCAGAGCTGTGTAAAATATTGGCGCGCACCTCCAAAACCGCGAGTATCGCCCTCGCCTTGGTAAGCGATTCCGTTGGCGCCACTGAATTGGAACTCGCTAAAACCCTCGGCATAGAAGCCAACTTTGATAAAAGCCTCAGTGCCCCTGCATTATTGAATAAAATTATTAAGGTGTTGAATTAAGGGAAATTATTAGCTGTCACTGGAATTCGAATTTATCAATGCAGTCAATACATGGTCTTGCCAGCGGCCATGTATTTTTAGATAGCGACGCGCATACCCCTCTCGCTCAAAACCCAAGGACGCCAACAGCCATTCCGAACGCTCATTCTCGGGCAAATAATTCGCCATCACCCGATTGAGCTTCAATTTATTAAACGCGTAATGAATAACATGCTGACAAAGGTTTTTCATAACACCTCTACCCTCTTCTTCTTTGGCAACGGCATACCCCAGATAACCTGCTTGAAATACGCCACGAACAATATTCGTCAGGTTACAACTGGCAATCATTTTGCCTTCATCATTTAACGCGATAAAAAATACCGACCGCCCCGCTAGCATCTCGGCTTTACGCACGGCTATTTGCTGTGCCCAATAGGCTGTGGTGTAAAAGTCGTCAGTCCGTTCAGGTTCCCAAGGAATTAAATGGGTGCGATTTTCATCATAAAAATCCACCATCCGTTGCGCATCACCTTGATCAAGTATTTTTATTTGCATGTGATTTCACCAAAATAAAAAATCCGCTTAGGCATACACCATAAGCGGATTTTACTATTACGCAACAACCGATTAGTGCGAGCGCAGCGAATTAAACCAATTCACCTCACGCGAATATTTATCGACCTGGTCGGCAACATCCAGCACTAACGTAAACAAGGCCATGCGCACTAATACGCCGTTATCGGTTTGGCGAAAAATGGCGAGGTTAGGGTTTGCATTTAAATCGTTATCCAACTCATTGGCATCGGCGCGGGAATCGCGCGGGAGTGGATGCATGATGACGGTATTGGGTTCGCAGTATTGAGTGTAAATCGACTGGTTCAACCGGAAGCGGCCGCGATATTGATCGGCTTCTTCTTTGCTCGCAAAACGCTCTTCCTGAATACGGGTGGAGTATGCGATATCGATATTGCTGATGCTGTTGTGCAGATCATCGGTAATCGTCACCTGATGCCCGGCACTGCGCAATTCCTCAACGATATAGTCCGGCATCGCAAGTTCCGCTGGCGATACCAGGGTCACGCTGATATTGCTAAATACACACAGGAGTTTGCACAGTGAATGTACCGTGCGGCCGTGTTTTAAATCGCCAATCATGGCGATGCGCAAACCATCAATAGTGCGATTTTTGGAGCGTAATTCTTTGCGAATGGTGTACAAATCCAGCAGCGCTTGCGTGGGGTGTTCGTTGGCACCGTCGCCGCCATTAATGACTGGCACACGGCTACCTTCGGCGAATTCTGCTACCGATCCCGCTTGCGGGTGGCGCATACAAATTACATCGCTATAACCCGAGAGTACGCGCGCGGTATCAAACAGGGATTCGCCCTTGGTGAGCGATGAACTTTCAAAGCCAGTGGTTTCGCGCACATTGCCACCCAGCAAATTAAACGCCGAACCAAAACTCACCCGTGTACGCGTGCTCGGCTCAAAAAACATATTGCCCAGAATCGCACCTTCCAATACCCGCGTTACCTTGCGGCGCAACGCGTAGGGTTCCATGGCATCGGCCACGTCAAAAATGCGCTGGATATCAGCACGTTCAAATTGTTTGATGGAGAGAATGTGCGCGCCGGTAAAATTCACAAGAATTCCTTAGCGGAGACCGCTGGCCAGGAAAGGCAATTGCCCAATGAATGAAAGGTGAAACGGGCGTCATTTTAGCGGCAGCACGGCTGGGATACCAACGGCATCCGCTAAAAATATCAATCTAGCGGAATCAAGCTGATCAAAGCGGTATCGGCGCGGCGCTCTTTGGTGGGTAATGACGGAAGCAGGCGCGCCATAGCCTGTTGCGCCGTGGCGCGATAAGTCGTCAGTTTCCCGCCCATCACCGACAGCACGCGCGGACGCGCCTCATCATCCACTGCAAACATGACATCGCGTGATCGGGTAAAGGCGTTTTTATCGCTTTTAGGTAGTACGCGCAAACCGGCAAAG
>Ga0247804_10000380_pt1 | contig 20549 bp, 15 predicted proteins | sample UWRJL029104C1_FD_181142 | JGI IMG/M metagenome (GOLD analysis project Ga0247804, IMG submission 181142) | Plant litter microbial communities from Arlington Agricultural Research Station in Wisconsin, United States - UWRJ-L029-104C-1 | ecosystem: Environmental > Terrestrial > Plant litter >...
CACGAAAAGGCCGGAGTTCCAGAGGAAGTCGCCGCTGTCGATGAACATCCTGGCCAGCTCCAGATTAGGCTTCTCGGTGAAGGTTTTCACCTTGTGCAGCTGGCCGCCGGGCAGGCTCTGGTCGTCCATGTACTGGATGTAGCCGTAGCCGGTATCGGGGCGCGAGGGCTTGATGCCGAGCGTAATGAGCACGTCGGTTTGCCGGGCCGCGGCCACCGCCATGCGGATGAGGCGGCGGAACTCATCCTCCAGCAGCACGGCGTGGTCGGCGGGCGTCACGATGATGGTGGCCCGGGGGTCGCGCTGTGCGATGCGGTAGCTGGCATAGGCGATGCAGGGCGCGGTGTTGCGGCCAATGGGCTCGCCCAGAATCTGGTCGGCGGGCAGGTCGGGCAGGTGTTCCTGCACCAGCTCGGTGTAGTCGCGGTTGGTCACCACAAACACGTTTTCGGGCGGGCAGATGCCGGCAAAACGGTCCACGGTCAATTGGAGCATGGAGCGGCCCACGCCCAGCACGTCGTGAAACTGCTTCGGGTGATTGGTGCGGCTAAAGGGCCAGAAACGGCTGCCAATGCCGCCGGCCATCACGATGAGATAAGTGCTTTGCAAGGGTATGAGAGTATGGGGGTAGGAGGGTAAGAGGTGTTATTCAAGTAAGTGATAACACACCCCGGGCGCCACATTACACAGAAATCAAGAATACAAAATTGCACTCAAAACGCTAAGCGGCCCTCAACCGCCCACATTTCCCTCCTACCCCCACCCTTTCTGCCCCTTTCACCCTAAGCTTATACCAGCCCTTCGCGCAGCAAATCGTGCAGGTGAATGAAGCCCGCAAAGGCGCCATCCTCCGTCACCACCAGCTGCGTGATGTTGCGTTGCTGCATGCGGGCCAGGGCCTCGGCGGCAAAGTCGTCGATGTCGATGGTGGCGGGGTGGGGCGTGAGAATGTCGCTGGCGCGCAGACTTTCGAGGTCGGAGAAGCTGCCGAGCATCCGGCGCAGGTCGCCGTCGGTGATGATGCCGGCCAGGGCGTCGGCGGCGTCGAGCACGGCGGTGGCGCCGAGGCGCTTGCCGGAGATTTCCAGCAGCACTTCTTTCAGCGGGGCATTGAGGCGCACTTGCGGGCGCTGGTTCTGGCGGCTGAGGTCGCCTACTTTGAGGTAGAGCTTCTTGCCGAGGGTGCCGCCGGGGTGCAGACGGGCGAAGTCGGCGGCGGTGAACTGGCGGCTTTCGAGCAAACACACGGCCAGGGCATCGCCGAGGGCCAGGGCGGCGGTGGTGCTGGTGGTGGGGGCCAGGTTGTTGGGGCAGGCCTCCTTCTGCACCGGGGCGTGGAGGATGAAATCGGCCTGCCGGGCCAGGTAGGAATCGGCGTTGCTGACCAGCGCGGCCAGCGGCACGCCCTTACGGCGCAGCAGCGGCACCAGCACCTTTATTTCGGGCGTGTCGCCGCTTTTGCTGATGGCCACCACGAAATCGCCGGGCTGAATCATGCCCAGGTCGCCGTGAATGGCATCGGCGGCGTGCATGAACAGGGCCGGTGTACCGGTGCTGTTGAGCGTAGCCACAATTTTACCGGCAATGTGGGCGCTTTTGCCGATGCCGGTGACCACCACCCGCCCCTCCAGCGCCAGGATGGCCGACACGCAGCGCGTGAAGTCGGGCGTGGCGGCGAGGGCGTCGGCCACATCGTGCAGGGCGGCGGCTTCCTCGTGCAAAACCTGTCGGGCAATGGCCAGCACGTTGACGGCCGGAGCCGGCGCGGCGGATGCTGCCGCAGCAGCCGGAATGGAGGAAGAAGACATCGAAAAAGGATATTTACGGGCGCAAAATTCGGCTAAAACTGCTGGATTGCGGAGCTTGGGAACTTTTTCGGGCGGTGGCTGAAAAAAATCCTGTTTTCATGTTGAAAACGACGGACCGTGCTTATCTTCGTTTAGTCCTGCTTCTGCAAGCTCATCACTTTAGTTCCGTCCAATGCCGCTACCCGTCCTCGAAGCAACCGCCGAAGTTGCTGCCGACCTGAAACACAAACTGAAGGAAGTTTTTGGCTACGGCCAGTTCAGGGGAACGCAGGAAGCCGTTATAAGGAATGTCCTAACGGGCCACAACACGTTTGTGATAATGCCCACCGGCGCGGGTAAGAGCCTGTGCTACCAGCTGCCGGCCCTGGTGGTGCCGGGCACGGCCATCGTCATCTCGCCGCTTATCGCCCTGATGAAAAATCAGGTGGACCAGCTCGGCGCCTTCGGCGTAAATGCGCAGGTGTACAACTCGACCCTCACCAAAAGCGAGATGAAGCGCGTGCAGCGCGACGTGGTGAGCGGCGAGGTACGCCTGCTCTACGTGGCCCCCGAAAGCCTGAACAAGGACGAAACCATTGAGTTCCTGCAACGCTCGAACGTCAGCTTCGTGGCAATTGATGAGGCGCACTGCATCTCGGAGTGGGGCCACGATTTCCGGCCCGAGTACCGCCGCATTCGCGGCATCATCGACAACCTCGGGCAGAACATTCCCATCATCGCCCTCACGGCCACGGCCACGCCCAAAGTGCAGCTGGACATCCAGAAAAACCTGCACATGGACGACGCTTCGGTGTTCAAAACCAGCTTTAACCGCACCAACCTTTACTACGAGGTGCGGGCCAAGCACAACACTAAAAAGCAGCTTATTCAGTACATCAAGCAGCGCAAGGGCAAAGCGGGTATCGTGTATTGCCTGTCGCGCAAGAAGGTGGAGGAAATCGCCGAGCTGCTGCGCGTCAACGACGTGCGCGCCCGGCCCTACCACGCCGGGCTCGACCAGCAGGTGCGTATTGATAACCAGGATGCTTTTCTCAACGAGGACTGCGACGTGATTGTGGCCACCATTGCCTTCGGCATGGGCATCGACAAGCCCGACGTGCGCTTCGTGGTGCATTACGATGCGCCGAAAAGCATCGAGGGCTACTACCAGGAAACCGGCCGCGGCGGCCGCGACGGCCTGGAGGGCGACTGCCTGATGTTTTACAGCTACGACGATATTCTGAAGCTGGAAAAATTCAGCAAGGACAAGCCCGTGACGGAGCGCGACAACGCCCGGCAGCTGCTGCAGGAAATGACCAACTACGCCGAAAGTGCGGTGTGCCGCCGCCGGCAGCTGCTGCACTACTTCGGCGAAAACCTGGACACCGACTGCGGCTTCTGCGATAACTGCCGACACCCCAAGGAGCGGTTTGAGGGCGAGGAGGCCGTGGGCCTGGCCCTACGCGCCGTGGTGCAGACCGAAGCCCGCTTTAACCTCGACCACATCGGGCAGGTGCTGATGGGGCTGACCAATCCGCACATCGAAAGCTACGGCCACAACGGCCTGCCGGTATACGCGCAGGGCAAGGAGCTGGGCGACGCGCAATTCTGGCACTCGGTGCTGCGCCAATGTTTGCTCAACGACTTCCTGGAGAAGGATATCGACAGCATCGGGCTGGTGCGCATCACCGACCGGGGCATCGATTTTATCGAAAATCCGCGGCCCATCACCCTCACCAAAGACCATGATTTCGAGGAGGAGCAGAAGGCCGACGAGGAGAAGGAAGAGGTGCAGCATGCGGCCGGGCACGATGAGGCGCTGTTCAGCCAGCTCAAGGAGCTGCGCAAGCAGGTGGCAAAGCAGAAAAACCTGCCGCCCTACGTGCTCTTCCAGGACCCGAGCCTGAAGGAGATGGCCACCACCTACCCCACCACGCTGCACGACCTCACGCACGTGTCGGGCGTGGGCCAGGGCAAGGCCCAGAAGTTTGGGGCGCCGTTCGTGGCGGCCATCAAGAAGTACGTGGAAGACAACGACATCGTCACCGCCGAGGACGTGGTGGTAAAGTCGGCCGTGAACCGCTCGAAAAACAAAATCTTCATCATCCAGCAAATCGACAAGAAGATGATGCTGGAGGACATTGCCCAGGCCCGCAGCCTCGACATGCGCGAGCTGATGGAGGAAATCGAGCACATCTGCTACTCCGGCACCCGCCTGAACCTTGATTATTACCTGGAGGACATGGTAGATGAAGACAAGCAGGAAGAAATCTACGACTACTTCATGAACGCCAGCACCGACAACATTGCAGTGGCCTTGAAGGACCTGGGCACCGACGATTTCACGGAGGAAGAGCTGCGGCTGGTGCGGATTAAGTTTATCAGCGAAGTGGCGAATTAAACCCGCCGCATTGCCGATATTGCCAGCTCTTTTCCTTATTCAACCTATTCCGAATGCTGACCCAAGCCATCCAAAACGCGCTCAACAAACAAATTGCCATGGAAGCCGAGTCGTCGCAGGCTTATCTGGCGATGGCTTCGTGGTCGGAAATCCAGCCGGGCCTGGATGGCGTTACCAACTTCTTTTACCAGCAGAGCAACGAGGAGCGGGTGCATATGCTCAAGCTCATCCGCTACGTGAACGAGCGCGGCGGCTTTGCACTGGTACCCGCGCTGCCGCAGCCGGTGGTCACGTTCCAGTCATTGAAGCGGGTATTTGAGGATTTCCTGAAGCACGAGATTGCCGTATCGGAAAGTATTAATGACCTGGTAGGCTTGGCATTGGAGCAGCGCGACTTCGCGACCCACAACTTCCTGCAGTGGTACGTGTCGGAGCAGCTGGAGGAAGAGGCGCTGGCCCGCACCCTGAATGACAAGCTGGAGCTGGTGGGCGACGACAAGGGCGGCATCTATTTGTTCGACAAGGACATTATGCTGTTCCGCAACTACTCCTCGCCCAGCACACAGTCGTCGCCAGCATAAGGCGTTACAGTTTCACGCCTAGCGTCAGATAGTAATTCCGCGCCTCTGAGGGTAGGATACCCGGCCCGGGGTAGCCGGTAGCGCGGCGCGTGAAATACCGCTCATCCAGCACATTGCCCACGCCGCCCGAGGCCAGCAGCCAGCGCCAGGCGTAGCTCAGCGAGGCGTCGACTACCGTATAGGCCGGGATTTCGCCCAGGATGCCGCTGTTGATGTTGGCCGCAAAAGGGTCGGGGTTGTAGCGAGCGTTGGTGGCATCGGTAAACTGCTCGGAGGTGTAGGAGGCCTGCACCGTGGCCGACAGCCGGGGGCCCCGGTAGCTGATGCCGCCGCGCGACACCCAGCGCGGCGCCAGTTCTACGAAGTTGCCAGCGATGCCGCGCACGTTGGCCCGCTGGTAGCGCGCATCGGTAAAGGCAATGCTGGTGAACGCGCTGAGATGATGTTTGGTAGTAGGCTGGCGCAGGGCCAGCACGTCGGCTTCCATGAAGCTTTCGATGCCAAGGCTGCGCGAGTCGGCGAGATTGGTGCGGTACTGGTAGCCGTCGCGGTTGAAAGTGGTGCCGATGCGGTTGTTGTAGGCCAGGTAGAAGGCGCTGAGGTCGAAATTCAGCCACTGGCCCACGCTGCCGCGGTAGCCCAGGTCGGCGTTGTAGCCGCGCACATCCTGGATGTTGGGGTCGACGCGCAGGTTGGGATTGACGGTGCGGATGTCGTTGTAATTGACCGGGCTGTAGTTCTGCGAGAAGTTGGCGTAGAGGCTGGTGCGGGCCGTGAGGTCGAAGCCCGCGCCAATGCCCAGCAGCAGGAAGCCCCGGCTGCGGCTGCGGTCGTCGGTAAGGCGCGGGCCGGTGGACCCGCCGCTAAATTGCTGGTAGTAATAGCCTTCGGCGGTGGTGCGCAGGTATTCGTAGCGCAGGCCGGGCGTGAGCGTGAGGCGCGGCGACAGGCGAAACAGGTTCTCGGCAAAGGCGGCCACGTTGTCGCTGGGAAAGCGGAAATCCGACTGTTCGAGGTTGTCGGGGTGCAGGTAGCGAAAGTCGGCGTTGCTGCCGCCGGGGCCCAGGCCCTGGCGGCGGTGAGTGTTGCCGTGGTAGAGGCGCACGCCTAACAAGAGGCTGCTTATCTGCTCGCTGCGGTCGGCGTGAGTATTGAAGCCGGGCAGGCGGTAGTCGTGCAGCAGGCGCAGTTCCAGGCCGCCGTTGCGGTAGTCGTCGTGCTGGTAGTCGCGGGGTTTGTCGGCTACCCGGTCGGTGCTGTCGGGCGGGTTGAGGTTGCCGAGGCTGCTGCGGTCGGCCAGCAGGGCGAAGGCGCGGGCGTTGAGGTGCGTCTGGGGCGTGAGCTGGTAATCGAGGGCCAGCGCGGGCAGGTTCCAGTTGGCCGCAAACCAGTTACGGTCGCGGTAGGAAGCGCGCGGGTTTTCGGCAAACTGCTTGTCGGTGAGGCCGCCGGGCTGCTGGCTCAGGTAGTTCATGTGCGTGAACTGGAAGCCCAGGCGCAGCTTTTCGGTGGTAGCCAGCTGCAGGCCGAGGTAAGCGGTGTTCTGGTTGAAGCCCGAATTTTCGCGCCAGCCGTCGCCCTGCTTATGCTGAAACAGGGCGTAATAATTCAACTTACCCACTTGGCCACCGAGACTATTGAAAGACGAAAACAACCCAAACGAGCCCACTGTCTGCTGCGAATTGAGGCTGATTTTACGGTCGACGGGGCCGCGGCGGAACACGTAGTTCAGCAGGCCGCCGAACTGGCTGCCGTATTGCAACGAAGCCGCACCGCGCACCACCTCAATGCGTTCGACACCTTGCGCGGGTGGCGTGTAGTAGTTTTCAGGGTAGCCCAGCGCGTCGGCCGAGATGTCGTAGCCGTTCTGCCGGGTGTTGAATTCGGTGATGCGGTTAGGATTGAGGCCCCGGGTGGCGATGCCGATGGATATGCCCGCGCCGTCGTTTTCGACAATATTGACGCCCGGTACGCGGGCGAACAGTTGGCGCGAGTTGTTCAGCGCCAGGTTGGCGTTGATTTTATCGAGCTGCACTACCTCGTTTTTCTTGCCGGCGTAGATGGCGGTGCCGCTCACGTCGGCGAGGCGCGTGACGGCGCCGGCGGCACGGTTGGCTGTCACGGACACCTCTGCCAGCTTCACCTTCTTGAGGCTGTCGGGCTGAGTAGGCTGGGCCTGAGCAGCTACTGTGGCAACCGCTAACAGGGCCGCTATTGTATACTTCATTGCCACAAAGGTCGGCACTATTTCGGGGCGGACAGAATCCAGGGTTTGGCGCCCCAGCTTTCCCGTTGCTGGGCCAGGTCCACGCGGGGGTCGATGAGCAGGCGGCTGCTGCGGCCGTTGAGGGCCACGTAGCACTCGGCAAATACCTGCGGCTGGCGCACGCCCCGGCGGCGATATTCAGCGGCCAGGAAGTGCGCGAACTGCAAAATCATATCGGGCTGGGTGCTGAGCATGCGCACCTGCTGCTTGCTCAGGTAGTCGCCGGGCAGGGCCGTAAACTCGCGGCCGGTACCGGTTTCGCGCACCGTATATTCCACAAAACCTGACTTTTCAATCAGCATCACGTTCCAGCTGAAGCGGTAGCCTTGCTCGGTCCAGAGCGGATTGCCGGGGTAGAGGAGGTAGCGGAAGGGGAAAAGGAACTGGAGGGCGAAGAACAGAAAAAAGAAGACGCGTAACCCCACCCCCGGCCCCTCCCCTTCGGGAGAGGGGTGCGTTCTTCTGACGTAAGTCGTCGGCTGGCTCCCCTCTTCCGAAGAGGATGGACCGCCCCGTAGGGGTCCCGTGGGGTTGAACGGTAGTAGTCGCCGCCCTTTCTCCAACCACCTCCGGTGCGTTGCCGGCTCAAAAAACACCAGCGCCGCCACCATCATAATCCACGGGAACATGCCGATGTAAAACAGCAGCCAGGTGAGCATGTGGAACACCACCACCACCGCGTAAGCCCAGGGCCGCGACCGCCGCCACAGCAGCCAGAACGGCACCGTGAGGTCGAACAACATCCCGAACCAGCTGCCCGCATACGCCACCCAGGTTTGTTCCATCAAGGGGCCAATGATGGGCCAGCCACCGTGCGCCGCCAGCCATAGCCGCAGCGGCTGCGCATCGAGCAACCAGCTGGCTTTCAGCTTAGCAATGCCCGCAAAGAAATAGACCAAGCCCACCTGCAGGCGCAGCAGCTTCAGGGCCAGCTCCGGCGATGGGCCGAAGCGCCCGGCCCGGCCCGGCTGCCGCGCCGCATCCACGCTCCAGGCGGCGTTGAGCGGCAGCCAGCAGAGCAGCAGCAGCAATAGGCTGATGAAGTAGTAGTGGTTGAGGTAGTTGGTTTTGTCAATCAGCTCCACGTAGGTGAAACCGATGAACAGGGCGGCAATGCTGACGCGGTACCACGCGCCCAGCGCTACCAGCACCGCTGCCAGCAGCAGCCCGCCAAATACGGCATACATGGCCCAGCCAGGCAGCGGGCGCACCCACTCAAAACCGTAATACGTAAAGAAATAGCGCGGCGTGATGTAGAATTCCCGCACCCAGCCGCGGGCCACGAAGCGCACGAGGCTCAGCAGCAGCAGCAGCCCTAGCGTGATGCGCGCAAAGGCCAGCGAGTCGCGGGCGTCGGCGGGCCTAGTCGCCGTCGTTGTCACTGAAAGTCAGGGTTACCCCCACGGCGCTTACCATGTCTACTTTGGCCAGCACCAGCAGTTGTTTCAGCGAGTCGTAGAGAGCCGTCACGCCGGTGGGGTTCTGGCGCACGGCCTCCGAGAGCGGACCAGTGCCGAGGGCCTGGGCTTTGGTACGGCAGTCGTTGAGTTGGGCCAGAATGGCGGTGGATAGCGGCTGGCCGTTGTACTTAGCCTCGAGGTGGTCGAGCAGGGCGTTGAAGCCGGGGCCGGTGCTGCCCGTGGGGCCCGCCCCGGTGAAGAGACGCTCCAGGCCAGTCAGGTTGTGTTGGATTTGCGGCAGCGAGGCGCCGCTGTAGTAGGCTTCCACCTGTTCGGGATGCAGGTTGCCGTCTTTTTTACCGGCGGGGGTGCCGACTTTGTTATTTTTGATGAAGTCGATGTACGAAATCAGCGCGTTGGCCGTCACGTTGATGGAGCTGTTGATGGTCTGGCCGTCCTGCTGCGGGTAGGTGGTGGCGTAGCTGGTTTGCCAGCCGTCGCGCACCTGATGGGCGCTGGTGCGCAGCACCTGGGCCAGGGCCAGCAGGTAAGAGCGGTTCAGGTCCGAATCCGGCGTGGCGGGAGCGTACTGGTCGTACGCGGCAGCACCGCCGTTGTAGAGCTTGTATTCCAGCGTCGTGAGGCCTTTTACCGTAGCGCCTTGCTGCGCCAGAAACGACTCTGTGATAGCGCCGTTGCGGCTCACCACCACGTCGATGCTGGCGGTGCGGGCGGGCCAGAAGTTGAGGTCGGCCACCGCCGTACTCGTCATTGGCCCGAACTGATACACTTCGCAGCGCTTGTAGGAATTGGCCGTGCGCAGCCACATAGCCTGCGTTTTGGCAAATTCAGCCGGCGTCTGCTGCTGATTGAAGGCCGTAACCTGCGTTACCAGACTGTCCGTCTTATCGGCAAACTCCGCGAAGGCGGGCAGCATGACGTTCGAGCCCAGGTTTTGCAACATGCCTTTGCGGTCGAAGCTGGCCAGCTTGTCGTCGGGCGCGTCGTCGCTGCAGGCGGTGGGCAGCAGGGCGGCCGTGAGCAGGGCCGTGGCGGCGAAGAATTTGGTAAAGGGGGCGCGAATCACAATAAATCAGTAGTTAGCAGACAATAAAAACGCTCAAAGCTACAAGCTCTGCAGGAATTGCAGCAGCTGCGTGCGGTCGTCCTTGGGCAGGTTGACGAACTTCTGGCGGGCACCGGCGGCCTCGCCGCCGTGCCAGAGAATGGCTTCTTCGGCGTTGCGGGCGCGGCCGTCGTGCAGCAGGGTGGTGTGGCCGCTCACGGTGCGAATCATGCCCAAGCCCCAGAGCGGCGGGGTGCGCCACTCCTGACCGCTGGCCAGGAAGTCGGGGCGGCCATCAGCCAACCCAACGCCCATGTCGTGCAGCAGCAGGTCGGTGTAGGGGCGAATGGTTTGGTTGGCAAACTCGGGGATGTCGCCGCTACGGCCGGTGGTAAGCTTGGGCGTGTGGCACTTGCCGCAACCGACTTGCACAAATAGTTGCTTGCCGCGTAGCACCGGGGCGGCGTTTGAGTTGCGGCGCACCGGCACGGCCAGCGTCGAGCAGTAGAAAGTCACGGCATCCATTTGCGAATCAGCGACCTCGGGCATGCCGCCGTTGGGCAGCAAATTGTACTGAAACTGGCTGACCTGGATATCCGACAGCTCTTCGCTGGGGTGCAGGTTGCTGCTCAGGCCCATGTCGCCGGCAAAGGCGTCGGCCACCTGCTGGCGCAGGGTGGGCTGGTTGGCTTTCCAGCCGAAGCGGCCCAGGGTGGCGCGGTTGGCGTGCTTGTCCCACACGTAGTTGGGGCGGCCCGAGACGCCGTCGCCGTCGGCGTCGCTGGGGTCGGCCAAAGCCTCAATGGTGGTGGCATCGACGGCGGCGAGCAGGCCGAGCCCGGGAATCTGCATGGCCACGCGGGGCGAGAAGAGGATGTCGGCGGGCATGGGGCCGTAGCCGAGGTCGCGCCAGGTGTAGCTGGGCTGGCGCAGGGAGTAGGCGGTGCCGTCGGGGTAGCTGCCGGGCTGCTCGGTGTAGCGCACCAGCATGTCGCCCTCGGCCGTCACGCCGGGGTTGGCGCGGCCGTTGAGCTGGCCGCCGTAGGCGGGGTCGGGCAGGGGGCCGCCGTGGGCGTCGGTGCCGGGGCGGCTGAGGCGGATGAGTAGGTCGGAGAGGCGGTCGGCTTCGGTTTTGGGGGCCTGGCCACGGCCGTCGAGGGTGTGGCAGCTGCCGCACGACACGGCATTGAGCAGCGGCCCGAGGCCGTCGCGCGAGGGTACCGAGGCCGGCGCCACCACCCAGTTGGAGCGAAACAGCGAGTTGCCGACCACGAAAGCACCGTCGGCGTTGCCCGATAGGTTTTTAGCCACGCTGCCAAAGGCATTTACCGACAAATCGAAGGTGGTGCCGACGCGGCCGCCGCTGTATTCCTCGTCGGTTTCGTAGCCGCTGGGCGTGGCCGGGTCGATGGCAATATCATCTTTACCACAGGCACTCAACAAGCTAGCCAACAGCAGCAAACACCCGCCGGTGGCCAGGCCACGCAGCGGGTGTTTGCGAAGGGAGATGCGACGCACGAGCGACGACAAACGCATTGCGAAGAGTTAGATTTCCAGGTCGAGGGCCTTGGCGGCAGCGGCAATCGTCAGCCCCTGCTCCTTGCCGGCATCGACGGCCGCCTTAACAACCACACGGCCGCCGGAAGTTGCAATCTGCTGGTCGAAATGCTCGGTGGCGGCGCGGGTGGCAATGGCTTGTACGGCCGTGGCCGACTTGGTGAGAGCTGCCTGCACGGTGGCATCGGCGGCGGCGTTACGGGCGTTCACGAGGTCGTTGAGGCCAACTCCGTCGATGAGCGTGCCATTGGGGCGGGTGTAGCGGCCGAAGTACACGTTGTCGATGCTCTTCTGCCCCAGCACGAAGTCGTTGTGCGTCTGGTCGCTGAAGCACGAATGCTCGTCTTCCTGCTCCTGCGACACGTAGGCCACTTCCATGCGCTCGCCGTAGAGTTCGCCGGTGGTAAACTCGCCCAGACCGGTGAAGATGCGCAGCAGGGCGCTATCGGCGGGCATACTGGTCAGCGTTTTGCGGTAGTTGTTCTGGTCGGGCGTCCACTGCGTCACCAGGTAGTTGAGGTTGTCAATCAGCAGGTCGGCGGCGGCCAGCAGGTACTGGCCGCGGCGGGCCTGGTTGCCACCCGTGCCGTTGTTGGTGGCCAGATAATCCGTGTAAGGACGCACGCCGGCCGTCGTGGTGCTCACATCCTGGCCCCAGAGCAGAAACTCAATGGCGTGGTAGCCAGTGCTGATGTTGGTTTCGCTGCCGCTGCCCTCATTGAGGCTTTCCAGGAGTGCCTTCGTGATACTGGGGTAAGTAGCGCTTCCGCTGATGATGTTATTAGTGGTGCCACCGGTCGTGTAGTCAATGTAGTTCTCATCCAGCGGCCAGCCGTTCATGAGGCCTTCCGGACCGTCCACACCGTTCACGGTGCCGTCGATGGGGCCGCCGTAGAAACGGAACGCTTCCGTTTGCTCGTAGGGGGTGCGGGCAGCGATGTAGGCATTCTGGGCGGCGGCAAGATTGGCGGCCGTGGGGGCGGTTACCAGCGTCTGGAAGGCGGCGCGCATGGCCACGGCCGCATCACGCGAGTCGAGGTACGTGTAGTAGGCCACGTTGCCGTACTGCGCTACCACTTCAGCTTTCGATACGGCGGGCGTGGTCACGGTGTCGTCGTCGCAGGAGGTGAGGAGGCCCGCCCCAAGAGCGAGTGCCAGACCCAGGCCAGTAGCAAAACGGCGGGAGAATAGAGTTGAGAGCATCAGGCAAAAAGAAAAGGAAAATGGAAGGGCTGCCAGCAGCGGCGCAAAGTTACGGCGCTGGCTGTGAAAAGCAAGGCTTATTTATAATGGATTTAAATAAGATACGTAACGAAAACTCCGCCCCGCGCCAAGCACAGCCGGTTCTGCTGGCGCTAGTGCCAGCACCTGATTGTACTCTTTGCAGGAACGGAGCCGGGCGTTCAAAACCCCTATTTCGCAGCTATTCTGCCATCGGCGCCAGCAGGGCTTGCGCTTCCAGCAGCAGCGAGGCGCCCATCAGCAAATCGTGGAGCAAAAACACTTCCTCCAGCGTGAAAACGAAGGTTTGATAAGCCACCGGCCCCGGTAGCGTGAGGCAGCGCGCATCGGGGTCGGGCAGCAGTCCCACGTGGTGCTCGTAGAGCGCCGACACGGCCGCCCGCCAGCTGGTCAGCTCCTTGCGTTTGAGGCAAATGGCTACGTTGCCAAAATACAAATGCACGCAGCAGCCCGAGGGGCAGCGCGAGATACAGCCGAAGTCGTTATGGTGCAGGTACATTTTCAATTAACAATGAACAATAAACAATCAGCAATGAACAATGAGTAATTGAGGCAGGCGGTAAACGGTTAGACAAGCATTTGCCAATTATCCATTGCCAATTGTTCATTGTTAATTGCCTTTACAGCGCCGCTACCAGCTCGCGCCACGACTCCTGCTCGGGGATGCCGGGCTTGCGCTTGCCGAACAGCAGCAGCAGGTTGTGGCCCTGGGCGTCGAAGAGCTCCAGCGAGGTCACGACGCCGTCGGCGGTGGGTTTTTGCACCACCCAGCTTTCGGCCACGTTGCCCAGCTTGAGGTGGAGGTTGAACTCGGGGTCGAGCACGTTAATCCAGGGGCCGGTGGGCACGATTTTGTACACCGGGCCGGTGTGAATCTGGATGCAGCCGCGGCTGGCCACGAAAATCATAATCCCCTGCTCCTGCGCCGAGGCGGCCCGCAGGGCGCGCTCCACGGCATCGTTCTCCACGCGGCGCAGCAGCTCGGGCGGCCCCAGGCGCAGGGCCTGGGTGCGGCTCACCCCAAACTGGCGCAGCAGCCCGAAGAAGGCGTGCGTATCCTGCAACCCGCGCCAGGCAGCCTGGAAACCAGCTACGTCGATGCTATCGTCGGCGGCTTCGGCTTTGTCGGCGGGCGACGGCGCCGTGGCGAGCGTGTTGGGCTGCTCGGCAGCGCGGTAGCGGGCCACCAGGGCATCGTAGGCAGCCGCGTCGCTGGTTTCGGTGAGGTAGATTTTGTGCAGCGCCTCGCCATCGGCGGCGAAGAATTGCAGGCTGCGGCGGCCGCTTTCGCTCACGGCAAAGCCGAACTGCCAGTGCATCATGAAGAGACGCAGGTCGATGTCTTCGCCCAGCACCAGACCCATCTGGCCCTGGAAGGATACGTCGAGGTATGTCCCTTTGCGCTCGTGCACCACGCTGTCGTTACGCGTCAGGGCCATGACGTGGCCCAGGGTGGTCACTTCCTTGAGCAGCTCGCGGAAGTCGCCGGCCAGGAACACGACGGGCGAATCGGCTGCGCCGGTGCATTGAGTGGCGAGCAGCTCGGCCTCGCTGCTGTTCAGCTGTTTGGCCGCGTCGCGGATGCGGGTTTGGGGGTTGGCTTCTTTGAATTCAGCCCAGCGGGTGGCGAGGTGGGCGGGGGCGGTGAGGATTTCAGACATAACTTAAATTAGGTGATGAGGATGAGAGAACAAAGCTTGCCTCCTTGGAAAGAAGGGGAGTGTCGTTCTACTCCTCCCCTATTATTTCATTGCTTCCAAGCGGCACAATGAGCGGACAATGCAAGCGCGGGTGTTCCAGCAGTTCAACTTCGATATCGAAGCCTTCCAGGATGTTATCGCAGGTCAGGACCTCGCCGGGCGGGCCGTAGGCAATGGCCCGGCCCTGGCGCAGCAGCAGCACCTGGTCGGCGTATTGGGCGGCCAGGTTGAGGTCGTGCAGCACGGCCACCACACCGAAGCCGCGCTCGCGGGTGAGGCGGCGGGCGACATCCAGGGTGTGGTGCTGGTGGCGCAGGTCGAGGCCGGTGAGGGGCTCGTCGAGGAGCAGGAAGCCGCCCTCGGCCTCCCATACCTGGGCCAGCACGCGGGCCAGCTGCGCCCGCTGCTGCTCGCCGCCCGAGAGCGTGGGGTAGCTGCGCCCGGCCAGGTGGGTGAGGCCCACGGCGGCCAGGGCGGCGGCCACCACGGCGTGGTCGTAGGCCGTGGGCTGGCCGCCAAAGTGCGGGTAGCGCCCCAGCAGCACCAGCTCCTGCACCTGGAAAGCCAGCGCCAGCGTATGCTGCTGCGTGAGCACGGCCCGGCGCCGGGCCAGGCGCCCGGGAATCCAGTCGCCCAGCGGGCGGCTCTCGAAGTTAAGAGTGCCGGCGCTGGGCTTGAGGTCGCCGCTGAGCAGGCGCAGCAGCGTGGATTTGCCCGCCCCGTTGGCTCCCACCACGGCCACTAGTTCGCCGGGGCGGGCGCGGCCCGACACCTGTTGCAGCAGGGTTTTCGGGCCGGTTTTATAGGTTAGGTTCTGGAAGTCGAACATTTTTTTGAACTAATGGCTAACAGCTGACAAATCCCACTCCACCGCCTCGCCGAACTTGAGCAGATTCCCATCGGGGTCGAGAATGTAGAATTCCTTCATGCCCCAGGGCCGTACCGCCAGCGCATCCCCGGCCCGGAGCAGGCCGGGTACGGCGGCATACTTTTCATGCAGCAACTCAATACCCTGCACCCGCAGGTAGCACGAGCAGGTCGGGCCCAGGCTGTCGTCAGTCGTCAGCCAGAAGTGCAGCTCCTGCTCGTCCAGCTTCAGCAGCAGCAAATCGGGGTAGCGGCCCACCTCGCGAAAGCCCAGCTTCTGGCGGTAGAACTGGCTGGTACGCTCCAGGTTGAGGCTGGGTAGCTGCGGCACAATGGCGCTAATGGTGAAGGCAGACATGAAAGATGCAGACGACCGATTGGTAAGGGAAAGGAGTTGGTAGACTTTCTCGCCGGTTTTCGAAAAAAGTCTACCAATTGAAATGACTTAGCGGAGCTTGCGCTGTTCGCGCAGCACCATCCACAGAAAAACCGGCGCGCCCAGCAAGGCCGTGAGGATGCCGATGGGCAGCTCGGCCGGGGCCGCCACGGTGCGCGACAGCGTATCGGCCAGCACCAGTATCATGGCGCCGCCCAGCGCCGAGGCGGGCAGCACGAAGCGGTGGTCGGGCCCGCCCACCAGCCGCAGCAAATGCGGCACCAGGAAACCCAGGAAACCAATGGCGCCCACCATCGCCACCGAGGCGCCCACGGCCAGCGTGGCCAGCGCCACCAGCTGCCATTTCAGCCGGGCCACGGGCAAACCCAGGTGGGCGGCCTGCTCTTCGCCCAGCGCCAACAGGTTCAGCGGCTTGCCCAGGCGGGGCAGCCACAGCAGCGGCAGCACCAGGAAGGGCAGCAGCGTGGTCACGGTGCTCCAGGAGGCGCCGCCCAGGCTGCCCAGCCCCCAGAAGGTGATACTGCGCAGCTGCGCATCGGTGGCCGCGTAGGTGAAGAGGCCGGTGAAGGCGCCCGCCAGGCCATTGGTAGCCACGCCCACCAGCAGCATGGTGCTCACCAGCACCCGCCCGCCCACGTGCGACACCCGGTATACGAACAGCGCCGTGAGCGCCGCGCCCACGAAGGCCACCATCGGCAGCAGGTAAGTGCCCAGCGAGCTAGCCGGGTCGGCAAAAACAGGCAGTAGTTTCAGCAGTTTTTCTTCCAGAATAATGGTAGCCACGGCCGCCATCGACGCGCCCGAGGAAATACCGAGCAGCCCGGGGTCGGCCAGCGGATTGCGGAAAAGCCCCTGGATGGCAGCGCCGGACAAACCCAGCGCCGCCCCCACCAGCAGCCCCAGCACCACCCGCGGCAGCCGGATGGCCAGCAGCACGCCCTCCTGCTGCGGCTCGAAAGCGAAGCCGGTAGTCATTCCTAATTTACCCAGCAGAATACCCAGCACCGCCGGCACCGGAATGGCCACCGCCCCTACTCCTACCCCCACCAGCACCGCCGCCAGCAGCCCCACGGCCAGCAGCAGCAGGCGCGGCCGCCGGGCCGGGGCCAGGGGTGCCGGGGTGGCGGTGAGCTTAGGTTTTTCGGCAATGGCGGGCATCGAGGGGCGTTGGGGTTGGGTGAGGTGGTGTGGTCGGCGAATTCCGCGCAGCGGCTCGTCCGACCACTCAGTTCTTACTTCAGCTTACCGGCCAGCTCGGCCGTGGCCTGGCCCAGGCGCGGGCCGAAACCGGTGAGCAGCTGGCCGTCCATCTCAATCACGCGGCCGGTTTTGCCGGCGGTGGTTTGGGCGATGCCGGGCACTTGCAGCAGGCCGGCTTTGCCGCCCAGGCTGGCCAGGCCGCTGTCGAAGAGCAGCAGCACGTCGGGGTTGGCCGTCACGAGGGCTTCGGCGGTGAGGGGCTTGAAATCGGCGAAGTCCGTGACGGCGTTTTTGCCGCCGGCCAGCTCGATGATTTTCGCGGCCTGGGTGCCGGTGCCGGCCACCATCATGGTGCCGCTGCCCCGGGCGTAGATAAACAGGACTTTAGGCGCCGTAGCGGGCTTCTTCACCTTCGCCAAATCGGCATTCAGCTGCTTGATGACGGCCGGCGCCTGGGCCGAAGCGCCGAAGGCCGCCGCCACTTCGTTGACGAGCTTCGCGGTGCCGGCCACCGAATATTCCTGCTTGAAAAGCTGCACCTTCACGCCGGCGGCTTTCAGCTGCTCCGCCACTTCGGGCTTCAGGCTTTCGGTGGTGCCCACTACCAGCGTGGGCGTCAGGGCCAGCACGCCTTCGGCCGATATGTTGCGCGAGTGGCCCACTTTGGGCAGCTTTTCGAGCGCGGCGGGGTAGGTACTGGTCACGTCCACGCCCACCAGCTGGCTTTGCTTGCCCAGCGCACACACGATTTCGCTGATGGTGCCGCTCAGCGACACCAACCGCGGGGCCGGGCCGGCCAGGGCGGTGCCCAGGGCGAGCAGCATAACAGCGGCACTCAGCAGCAGGCGGTTAAAAATAATTTTCATTGCTCAGAAAGGCTTTAGTGAAAATTGTTATGCTGACGAAAGAAACCTTTTGCTGTGGCCGGATTCCCCCCACGGTCATCCCCACCCAAGGCTCCTTTCGCCAGCACGACAGGCAATTACTTCAGGTTGGTCGTGCCGTCGGCCTGGTACACGTAGCGGAATGAGTAGTAGCCGCTGGGCGAGGTGGCGCTGGGTGCGGCCGGGGCATCCTTATAGTAGTTCGTGATTTCCAGCTTGGCGTACTTGCCGAGGGCGGTTTTGAGCGCAATCACGCGGCCCGCGATGGGCGAGATGAGGTGCGTGGTGGCGTCGTAGCTGTACCAGCCGTTGCCCGAGCCGGTTGGGATGGCTTTGGCGGTAGCGGCATCGGCCTTGTAGCCGGTAGCAGGGGCCGTGGTCAGTTCCGGGAACAAGCCCGTCACTACCTGCGCCTGGCCCTGGCCGGGGCCGCTGCTGCCGCCGTTCACCAGCACCGTGGTGCCGCGGAAAGCCACGTCCCACTTCGTGCTGGCCGAGTCGGTGTAGGGCACCGTGCCTTTGCTCACGAAGCTATAGAAGGTGTAGTGAGCGGGCGCCAGCGGCTGGCCGGTGGTGCTGACAAGCGTGGTGTTCAGGCGCGTACTGCCGTCCAGCTGCACGCTGGAGCGGAAGCTGTAGTAGCCGCCGGGCGTAGCTACCGTGGGGTTGGCTACTGCATCCTTGTAGTAGTTCGTGATTTCCAGCTTGGCGTACTTGCCGGTGGCGGTTTTCAGCAGAATCACGCGCCCCGCGATGGGCGAAATGATGTGCGTGGTTGAGTTGTAGTTGTACCAGCCATTGCCCGGACCCGCCGGAATGGCTTTGGCCGTAGCGCCGTCGCTGGTGTAGCCGGTGGTAGGTGCCGTATTTTGAGCTTCATAAGTAGTACCGCTCACCACCTGCGCCTGGCCCTGGCCAGGGCCGCTGGTACCGCCGTTCACCAGAATGGTGGTGCCGCGGAAGGCTACATCCCACTTCGTGCTGGCCGAGTCGGTGTAAGGCACTTCGGCCTTATTTTCGAGGCTGTAGAAGGTATAATGCCTGGCGGGCAGCGGGCCTTGCGGGCCATTGCCGCCCGAGGGCTGGGGCACCAGGCTGGTCACGGCGGCGGGGGCCAGCACCACGGGATTGGCCGCGCCAGGAGCCAGGCTGGTCACGGTTTCGGCCTGGGTGGGCGCGGTGGGCACTACCACGGTGTCGTCGTCATCGTCGCACGAGGTCAGGCTCAACGTCGTCAGCGTCAGGGCGGCCAGGGCCACCCGGGTGTTCAGGAGGTTCATAGAATGGTAAAAAGGGTTGGTTTTGAGACTGATGTTAGTTGGCGCGCTTGCCCAGTTCCACCCCCAGGCTGGCGTAGAAGAGCCGCCCCGGCAGCGTGCTGATGAAGGCCGGATTGGTGTGATTGAACAGGTTATCGACGTTGGCCTGCAGCGTGTAGCGCTGGTAGAAGGTCTTGCTCACGGCCACGTTCCAAAGGGTGTAGCCGGTCACGTACTCGTTGCGGGCATCCAGAATGGTGTTCTGGTTGAGGTCGCCGAAGCCGTAGCGGCCCCGGTAGATGGCCCGCAGGCTGGCCGTCCAGCCCTGCGGCTCGTTGTCGTAGAACAGCTTGGCGTTCCAGGTGTGGCGCGAGCGGTTGAATAGGCCGCCGTAGTCGCCGGGCCGCACGCGGCGGGTTTCGCCGTCGGCATCTTTGCGGAACACCTGGCCGGCTTTCACGTTTTCCTCCACCGTTTTATCCTTGGCAATGAGGTACTGGTAGCCGCCGCTCAGGGTGAAACCCAGCGGCAGGCGCAGGCTGTTTTCCAGCTCCAGGCCCTGGGTGTAGGCGCGGGTGATGTTGCGGTAGGAATACACGGCCTGACCGTTTTTCTTCAGCGCCACCGTAGCCGTTTCGATGAGGTTGGTGAGGTCGTTGCGGAAGGCGTTGGCCGAGAAGCGGTACTGGTACTGCTCGTTACGCAGCTTCGGCTCCAGCACAAAGCCCACGTTGTAAGCCAATGAGCTTTCGGCGGTCAGGCCGCTGGCCTGGTCCAGCACCGCCTGGTAAATCACGGGCTGGCCGGTGGCCGGGTCCACCGTCAGCTGGCCCTGGGCGGCCAGTTGGGCTATTTTGTCGCGCACCTGGCTGGTACCGAACACGCTGTAGCCGATGACTGGATTCGAAAAATTCAGGTATAGCTGCCGGAAATCGGGCGCCCGGTAGCCGCGCCCGGCCGAGCCGCGCAAGGCCAGCCAGGGCCGCAACTGGTAGCGGGCCGAGAGCTTGGGACTCACTTGCCCATCATACTGGCTGTGCCCATCGTAGCGCAGGCCGCCCACCACGTTGAGCTTCGGCAGCGGCGTCCAGTCGTATTGCCCGAAGGCATAGCGCGTTTGCTGGCGCTGGCGCTGGTCGTAGCGGGTGGCCTCCACGGTTTCCCACACGTAGCCCGCGCCGCCGGTGATGGTGTGGCTGGCCGTCGGCGACCAGTCCACCTGCACCTCGGGCCGGGTGAAATACTGGTTGAAATACGTGGCGTCGTAGGGCTGGCCGTCCACCGCGTAAGTGTAGTCTTCCTGAGTGCGGTAGCCACTCACGTATAGCCGGGTAGTGGTAAAAAGCTTCCCGCCCGCCGCGCGGTGCGTCAGCACTGGGTTCAGGCTGTAGTCCTGCTGGCGGGTTTTCAGCCGCACAGTCGCGTCGGTGCCGTCTTCGCCCGTCACCGGCATTACGCTGCTCTGGTTTTCAATAAAATACCGGCCCGAAACACTCAGCTTAGTGCGGTCGCTGAACTGGTAGCTCACCCGGCTCTGGGCGGTGTAGGCCGCAAAGGGCGGCACCGTGGGCGTGCCGCTTTCCGGCTGCAAGGTGTAGCCCGCCGAGCTGTAGCGGTTCAGAAAAACCGTGGCGCCCAGCTTCGGCCCGCACACGTTGAGCTTGCCGGTAAGGTCGGCGGTGCGGTTGGTGCCGTAGCGGGCGCGCAGCTCGCCGCTGGTGCCGTCCTGCGGCTTGGCGGTGATGATGTTCACCACGCCCGCCAGCGCATCGGAACCCCACAGGGCCGAGGCCGGGCCTTTCACCACCTCGATGCGCTGGATGTTGCCCACCGCCACCCGCGACAGCTCCAGCGTGCCGGCCGTGCGGCCAATCAGCGGCTCGCCATCCACCAGTATCAGCGTGTACTCGGGGCTCAAACCCTGCATCTGGATGCCGCGGCC
>Ga0247804_10000381_pt1 | contig 20539 bp, 19 predicted proteins | sample UWRJL029104C1_FD_181142 | JGI IMG/M metagenome (GOLD analysis project Ga0247804, IMG submission 181142) | Plant litter microbial communities from Arlington Agricultural Research Station in Wisconsin, United States - UWRJ-L029-104C-1 | ecosystem: Environmental > Terrestrial > Plant litter >...
TTTCATAAGGTCAGCTTCAGTCCCCTGGATAGGCATATTAGCAGCGGCTCGCTCAGCACCAGCACGCACCATGAAGTTAGAGCTTAAGATATCTGGTGTTGGGCGGCGGCGGCCATGATACGTTTCAACGTAGCCTTCGGTGCGGCCTTTGTCCAGCGTTGCATCAATGAACTTACGGATCGGCGCACGCAGCTCAAAGTACTGATCAATGAATTCTTTGGCCTGAATAAAGCTCATCCCGGTATTTGCCGCCAGGCCATGTGGGCTCATGCCGTAGAGCACCCCGAAGTTAATCACCTTAGCGGCGCGGCGCTGTGTTTTGGTGACATCATCCATAGGAATACCGTAGACATCACTGGCGGTTTTGGTGTGCACATCAACATCACCATTAAAGTCGTTAATGAGCTTTTCATCTCCTGCCAAGACGGCAGCAAGACGCAATTCAAATTGCGAGTAGTCGGCACTCACCAAAACCTTGTCGCCTTCGGCAATAAAGGCTTCACGAATCTTGCGACCTAAATCGGTGCGAATGGGAATATTCTGCAGGTTTGGATTAGTACTGCTCAGGCGCCCAGTTGCGGCAACATCTTGGTTGAAGGTGGTGTGAATCCGGCCATGTTCATCAGCCAGCTTTGGCAGCGCATCGCTATAGGTATTCTTAAGCTTTGCCAGCTCGCGGGTCTTTTCAATAAGTTCAATAATCGGGTGTTGGCCGCGGAGTTTATCAAGTTCAGACTGGCCAGTACTATAGCCTGTCTTACCTTTTTTAATCCCCGTTGTTGGGAGCTGAAGCTTGGTAAATAATACTTCTGAAAGTTGCGCTGGGCTACCAATATTAAATTCGCTGCTGACCATCGTATACATTTCTTGTTCGAGGCGTTTGTGTTCAGCGCCCAGATCATCACTCATCTTCTCAAGCACGCCATCATCAAGTAGCATGCCGTAATCTTCAATCTTAAAGAGGGTGTACGTTAGGGGGAAATCAAATTCACGAGCAATCTTAGCTACCTTTGGCTCAGCCTCAAAGGCGGTTAGCTGTTCATCGTACACTGCAGAGAACCCAGCTAATAGAGATTCGGGTGTTGGCGCGTCTTGGCCTACCAGTGCTTCGGGTGAGCGATCGCGGCGGAGTGGATCAATTAAAAAGGCACCTTGGCGAATATCATGCACATCATTAAAGCGAACCGCAATATCGTGCGCCGCTAAGGCATGATAGATCGCCTTTACGTCGTAGCTCACCACCGTTCCCATTTCCAGCGCCCGCCATACACTTGAATCGACCTTCGTTACTTCCAGTGAAGCAACTGTTTTTCGATCAGTTGAAAGCCAAACCTTGTCTTCAATCATTTCGAGGAAGGCCGGGCCATCGAGTGCAATTGTTTCTGGCCACGGCACAACGTTCAACGCAGCCGCTGCCTCTTTCTTCTCTTCTTCTATGTCTACGACTTTATCACCAATTTTCATGTGTTCGGGCAGCCGAGCAATCAATGATCTAAATTCATATTTGTGCAGCACGGCGAGAATCTTATCGACATCGGTATTGGCAATATCTGTTTCTTTCCAATCAATCTTTATCGGAGCATCAGTAAAAATACGCGCCAGCTTCTGACTCATGTAGGCGTTGTCTTTATTTTCGATAAGATGCTTTTGGCGAGAGGGTGTAATCTCATCGATGTGCTCGTAAATCCCATCAAGCGTGCCGAATTCTGTCAGTAGCGACTGCGCAGCTTTTTCACCAATCATGCGCACGCCGGGGATATTATCGCTCTTATCCCCTACCAGCGCTTTATAATCAACAAATTGATCAACGGTAATGCCGTACTTCTTTTCAAAAGCTTCGGCGTCATATTGGGTGAGATCACTGCCGCCGGTTTTTGTAATATAGACTGATGTTTTTGGCGTAATAAGTTGCAAAAGGTCATAGTCGCCGGTGATCACGCACATTTCAACATCAGCGGCATTAGCCTCAAGCGCAAACGTTCCCATAATGTCGTCGGCTTCGTAGTTTTCAAGTTCATAGAGCGGCCAATTAAAGGCCTCGAGGAGTTCGCGAAGAATCGGTAGTTGCGCATAAAAATCTTCCGGCGGCTTTGTGCGCCCAGCCTTATATTCAGGAAAAATTTCAAGGCGCTTTGCCGTGCTGGTGCCGCGAATATCCCAGGCAATTGCCACGTAATCGGGTTGAATCTTCTTAATAATTTCAATCGCAATGGAGGCAAAGCCCATCACCCCGCCCGTTGGCGTGCCATCTTTTGTCGCCAAGCTCGGCATTGCATAATACCCACGGTAAAATACAGACATTCCATCAATCACAGCCAGGCGTTTCATAGTACTAGTATACCAGGGTTACGCTACTTGTTTGGCGTACTTGGGATCCTGCTTGCGAAGTTTACGGCGTTCACGTTCGCTCAGGCCGCCCCAAATGCCGAATCGCTCGTCGTTATCAAGCGCATACCGCAGGCACTTTTCGCGTACATCGCAGTTAGCACAGATCTTTTTTGCATCGCGAGTTGAACCGCCTTTTTCCGGGAAGAAGGCCTCTGGATCTGTTTGGCTACATATGCTGCCTTTCTGCCAGGCCAAAGGATCATCCCTGTTGTTATCAGGTTCTTCTCGTATTGCCGACGCCCATTCATCCGGAGTGAGCCCCTTTGATCGAACATTCTTGGGTTTTCCCGAGCCATTACGAGGGCTTTGCGGAGCCACAGACTTAATAGCCTGCTTAGATAACTCTAGCGCTACTGTGGAAACTGGAACTACCGCAATTTCGGCAACTGGCGGTATAAAGCGCTCGTGTAGCATTCGCACCGTTTCGCTCATATCTCCCATTTCTAGTGTCGCCAACGTGTCCTGTGGGTAGCCGCATATATACAACGCTAAATTGGGATGATGATCTTCATCAAACATTGCAAACTCATCCCGTACAAGCGCGATTTGTTGCTCGGCTTCGCCCTCACCAAAGATGAGCTTGAGCCGCTGGACCGTAAGGGCCGGTATAGGGCCCGCTTCAGCCTGCGCTCCATATCGATAATCAGAAAACCACTCTGCCATTACTTGCGCTTCATGAAGAACTCGTTGGCGCTCTGCTTCTTTTTCGACCGCTCTATCGTTCGGCATTGATCAACTCCAATACTCCATCGACGGTATACCGCTGCGCAAGATTTTTTGTCACAGACGTATCAATCCGGCGAAGTGCGCTCAGGGAATCATCAACAGACCCTCTGCCAATCGCTGTATTGGTCAATCCCTTGACCGCAACCTGAGCATGTAGCTTCTTGTCGAGAATGGTCTTGTGCTTCATCAGCAGTTCTTGTATTTTGTTGATGGCATTGCGCGCCTCCGGAGTCAGTCGTGCATTTTGCTCATCATTATCACCAAAATGAAGACGGCCCCACAACGCGCGAGCTTCTTCATCACTCAAACCGGCTTGCGGTGCGACCTCTAGCAAATAAGACTCAGCAACTTCTCGCCATTCGGCCGGACTCACGTAGCTAGGTTGCTCGATCGACTGTCTCAAAATCCTCTCCCTTTCTTCAATTGATAGTTGATGATCGGTCTCGGCCGGCTCAACCACTGGGGCGACATCAATGATAGTTATCGGCGAGTCTTCTATGCCTTCGGCAACTTCTACCTCGACCTCTGATTTATTCTCGCTCTTTGCCTTTGCAACACGGCGCGTAATATTTTCAGTAAACTGCCTCGCATTCGCCAGCGTCATACCGGGAAACTCATTTGCAATATAGGTATACGAGCGGCCTTGGAGTCTCGCCAAGATAATTGCGCGAGCCTCTTCCTTTGTGCGTGGTTTGTTTGGAGGGGCGACTTCAACCATCTTCCAAGCAATAGCATCTAAGTCCAAGGTCTCTTCTGTAACCCCCAACACTTCTTCCCACGCATCCCCATATGCGATGGTTAGGAGATGATTGGCTTCAGGGCTAATCTTAGGCTCATCTTGCTGCTCGACCCTAACAGGCTCGGGCCGCACAGGCTCTTCTTCAACCTCCAGAGTATCCGAAGCCACAGGTTCTAGCACACTCTCTGGCGCCAGAGCTAATGATTCTCGCGGGATTGGCGACTCAAGCGGAGGTTGCTGCGCAAGCATATATACCAATCGATGCGCTTTATTGCCAAATTTTGCAACTTCAGCAGGATTCAATGTCCGCAGGTACTCGACCGTTCGAGGTACATCGGAAAGCTGGGCTGCAAGCTGCTCTACGTTATCAATAAGATTTGCCAGTTCAAAGTCATCGCGTTGGCTCAGTAACATTTTTTCACTATCAGTTAAACTACTTACAAATTCAGCCGCCATCACGATTCCCCCGTAAAATTTATCTCATCATAGTCCTATAGCGTGCTGGGGGCAAGTCAAAACGCTATGTATTTGTTACAATGATTCCATGAACCACCACGAAAACCTCAAAATCATCCTACTTGTTGGCCTCACCGGCGCCGGCAAATCAACCGCTGTCGAATACTTTACTAGCAAAGGCATCCCCAAGGTCTACCTGGGTGGATTTGCCTACGAAATCATGGCTGAACGTGGCATTGAAAAAGGCGAAGAAAACGAAAAGAAATTCCGCGTCCAAATCCGCGAAGAAGAAGGCGCAGACGTATACGCAAAGCGCGCGAATCAGCAAATCCAAAACCTTCTTAATGCAGGGCAGCACCGCGTCGTCGTTGATGGCCTCTACAGCTGGGATGAATACAAAACAATGCGCCACGAATTCCCAGGGGAATTAACTACCGTAGCTGTGGTTGCACCAAAAAAGATGCGCTACGACTGGCTCGCTCACCGCGCCGATCGTCCGCAAACCGAAGAGGTTTCGCACGCACGTGATAATAATGAAATTGAAGACGTACAAAAAGGCGGCCCCATTGCTGCGGCCGACTATTTTGTATTGAACGATGGTTCGATTGAAGATTTTCACACACAACTTGATGCTATTGTGGCAAAAATCGAATTCTAATCGGCCTAGTTAAGATATTCGTGTAACTTCTTTGAATCTTTGTGCTTGCGGAGTTTCGCAAGTGCTTTGGCTTCAATTTGGCGAATACGCTCACGAGTGACGGCGAATTCTTGCCCTACTTCTTCCAAAGTGTGGCTCTTGCCATTCTCTAAACCAAAGCGCATCTTAATGATCTTTTGTTCACGGTCTGAAAGTGACGAGAGAATTGATTGAACCTGTTCTTTCAAGAGTTGAGAAGCGGCTGATTCTTCTGGAGTGACTCCGTCTTCGTCTTCAATGAAGTCACGAAGGACTGAATCTTCGTCGTCACCATCACGACCAACACCAGCATCAAGTGAGGTAATGTCCTGCTTGATCTTCATGACGTATTCAACTTTTTCCGGTTCCATTTCAAGCTCTTTCCCGAGCTCTTCGATGGTTGGTTCGCGGTTAAGTTCTTGTGTCATGCGACGTTGGGTACGAAGCAATTTATTAATCGTTTCCACCATGTGAACCGGGATACGAATGGTACGGGCTTGGTCGGCAATTGCACGAGTAATCGCTTGGCGAATCCACCAAGTAGCGTAGGTCGAGAATTTAAAGCCCTTGTCTGGGTCAAATTTTTCAACTGCACGCAGCAAGCCAGTGTTACCTTCTTGAATCAGGTCGAGAAAGTCGAGGCCGCGACCACTGTAGCGCTTAGCAATCGAGACAACCAAACGCATATTGGCTTCGGCCATCTTGTCTTTCGCGCGCTTTTCACCCGCAACAACACGTTGGGCGAGAGCTAATTCTTCTTCAGCGTTCAAAAGCGGAATTTTACCGATTTCACGCAGGTACAAACGGACGCTGTCATCACTAGCATCGTCAAAATACTGATCTTGGCTGAGTACGTCGGTATCGGTTTCTTCGTCTTCATCTTCGAGGTCTTCGGCGGCTGGCTCTTGCATGTCCGCAATGAGTGAATCGGTTACGACAACAGTGTCTTCAGCCGGTTCATCAACAGCGGCTTCGTCTTCAATGATAGGATCTTCTGTTTTTTTACTTCTGGGCACGAGGAATCTCCTTTATAAGTTCGTTGAGCTCTTGGCGGATACTGGTCGCCTTGTCATCTTCGCCAGCTTCTTCGGCAAGGCGCAGTTCGGCGGTCAGATTATCTTTTTGAATTTTCTTGTGTTCTGTTATCAGTTGGCGGACCAAGCGGGCAGTTTCGAAGTAACGATCTTCGTCACTCCACTCCCCGTATCGTGTGTCGGCCTTTAATAGTAATATTTTGACATACGTATCGTAATCTTGCAAGTCCTGAGGCACATTCTGCAGCAAGCCTTCCGCCGTTCGGGCATAGGCCAAGACTGCTTTGCGCTCATCCGTTGAAACCATCGCCGGCGTCACGTCTTTCAAGAGTTCACGGACAGCCGGATCAAGCAGCGCCACTGCAATAAGATTATCTTGGTAGGCAGAAGGGTCAGGGCCGGTCCTTGGCTGCTGAACAACTTTTTTAAGCTCCTTCTCTTCTGGGGCATCAGCCTTTTCAAGTTTTTCTTTCAAGGTGTCGAGTGATGAGTCACTGTAGCCAGCAACTTTTTGCAGATAGTGTTCTTGCTCAACGGCATCTTTCAATGCACGAATAACGCGAAGTGCCGCGGTGGTGAAGTTACGCTTCCCTATCGCCGTCGTCAGGTCTTCGCGCTGGGCGTGTTGTTTGAGCACCCAATCCACCGCCGCCTCAGAACCATCGATCGCTTCCTGCCACAGTTTTGGATCTTGTTGAATTAATTCATCAGGATCTTTGGCGCCATCGGGCAAACTAATAATTGTCAGATCGATGCCCACGTTCTGCGCAATGGGGATTGCCCTTTCGGTTGCCGCAAGCCCAGCCGCATCACCATCGAATGCCAACTTGGCGTTGCCACTCAGCCGCACCAGAGCCTTAAGGTGCGATTCGGTCATGGCCGTCCCAGCGGTAGCGACTACTTGCGTAATCCCCGCCTGGTGGCTGCTCACAACGTCGAGGTTGCCTTCGACAATCACCGCGTAGTCATTGGTGCGAATCGCCTCTTTAGCTTGGCTCAGCCCAAAAACATGGCGGCCTTTGTCATAGAGCAACGTTTGCGGCGTGTTCAAATATTTAGGCGCATTGGGAATATCTTCTAAGATGCGGCCGGTAAAGCCGATCACCTGCCCCGAGCCATCCATCAGCGGCACCATCATACGGCCACGGAACATGTCACCACCAAAGCGATTCAATAATCCGGCCTGCGAAAGCTCCTGGCCCGAGAAGCCTTTCATCGTCAGGAATTTTACGAGTGCGTCACCACTATCTGGCGCGTACCCTAGGCGGAATGTCTGCACAATCTCTTTACTGAGCTTACGCTTCTTAAATACATAGCTTAGCGCATGATCATTTTTAATCAAGCTTTGTTGATAATAGTTCGTTGCCAGTTCGTGCGCTTCGAGCATCCGCTTTTTGCGCTTGGCAATTTCTTGTGCGCCTTTGTTGTCGTAGGCAGCCATTTCAACCCCAACCCGTCGCGCCAAGAGTTCAAGTGCTTCACGAAAATCAATGCCTTCAACCTCCATCACGAAGCTAAAGACATCACCACCTTTATTTGAAGAGAAGTCATGCCAGATATTTTTTTCTGGGCTGACGTAGAAGCTTGGCGTTTTTTCGCCACTAAACGGGCTGAGGCCTTTAAAGTTACGCCCAGCTCGCTTAAGCTGTACGTATTCCCCAATCACGTCCTCGATATTGAGGCGCGCCCGAACTTCTTCTTTGACGTCCTGCATAACTCATAGTATAGCACCCTTTACCTCTGTTAGTGATTATGGTTAAATGGAAACAACATGAATCCTACCCAACCACAACCAGGGCAACCGCAGCCACCAGCATCGCCGCAAACCTATCTTGATCAGATCGCTCCTCATACGTCAAAAAAACAGCTCCTTAAGCCTGGCCCTCGCCTCCTTATCTTCATCGGAGCCCTTTTGGTGCTGCTTATGCTCATTTTGGCAGTCACCGTCAATATTGTGACAACTAATCAGCGCCGACCACTCCAACAACTCGCTGCTCGCTTAACGGCAACTTCTACCGTTACCGAAAAAGCAAAGGCCAATCTTAAAAGTAGCCAGCTGCGTAGCCTTAATAGCAATCTCTCGCTCTACCTGACAGATACTAACGGTGATGTTGGCGCACCCTTGCTTGCAGCCGGAGTGAATACGAGCAAAATTAGTGATTCAATTACCAAGTCAGAAACCGACGAAGCCAATGCAATTATCGCCCGCCTAGAAGAAGCGCGACTCAACGTCGCCTATGATACGACTTATGCCCGCGAGATGGCCCATCAGCTCGAGACACTGATGATTCTTATGAAACAAATTTACAGCTCAACAAGCAACGTCGAACTAAAAACATTCCTTACGAATGCTTACACTAACCTAGAACCCACTCAAAAAGCTTTCGCTGATTTCAACCCGCGAAGTTAAAAAGTTTACGCCGTCACAAGTTGGTAGCTTAAGCGCGCGAGATCTTTTATCTCATCGTCATCGAGCTGCCCAGTACAAATAATCGTATTCCAATGTTTCTTGTTTAAGTGATACCCTGGCACAACGGTCTCGTATTTTTCGCGCAGGTTTTCGGCTAGCAATGGATCGCACTTTAAGCTGACGCGTAGTGGTTTGCTACCATCGTCAATAAGAGCGAACATTTTACCTTCACCTTGATCTTTGTGCCCCACTTTATAGACAGAGGTTCCTTCACCAAATGGAAAATCGAGCCATACATTGGCGAAACTAAGCAGATATTCTTCGAGCTCTTTGTGAGTCATTGACTCTAGTTTACAGACTACTGTAAGGAAATTGCAACTGGCTCATTGATTGCGACCAATTGAGGCGCTGTAAAATACTTGCCTGTTGCTCGGGCGTAGCTGGTTTAACGATCTTGCCGGAGTCGTTCGTTCCCAGCGCGTTAAACTTATAGGCCATTGGCAGTTTACTCAACCCTGCCGCCTGAATACGAGCCAAACAATCGTCATGGAACACTTTGCATTCTTTTCCAATCGACAGCCAATCTTCTAATTCCGAAGGCTCAACACCAGTCGCGCTCATCACCATATTAATAGCCGCCGAACGCACCACTTCAGCTGTATCTTGCTGGTCAAAGATAAAGTTTCCAAGCGAATAGACGATCAAGTGACCTTTATAGACCTCAGTATTTTGAATCCAGTGCGGATGATCGCCAATCACGACATCAGCACCGTGATCAATCATTGCACGGTAAGTTTGGGTCTTGAGTTCATCTGGTGCGGCTTTATATTCCACCCCCATGTGCGGCATGGCAATCACCGGCATAAGCTTGCTATACTGCTCCATAACCGCCAGCGACTCTTCTGAAGGAATTTTGAACACCCCGTGATAGCCACACATTGCTACTGGCAAGAATTGCGACTGCTTTGACTCATCGTTATATACAGCGGTCACCGGGAATGCCACGACCTCGCAGACATCTTCTATCTCATCAGGGTCATAGTGCCCAAAATATTGAATACCATTTTCTTCAAGGCGCTTCTTGGTTTCAGTAAAGCCTTCGGCTCCCCTATTGTCGGTGTGATTATTAGCGAGTGTAAAAGCGGTGAACCACTTGGCGGCTTCGGGTAAGTAATCGGGTGAACAGTTAAATGAAAGTGTCGAATCTTCTTGGGCTGAGGTTTGTGTAAAGCCAGCAACGGTCGGACATTCGAGCCCGGCGATCCAGGCGTCGTATTTTGTGCGATCAAATTCGTTCAAGCGCGAAAATGGATAGGCCGTTTTGAGTGGATTCGCCATCGACCAATCGTTAATGTAGCGACCCCAGAAAGTATTACCGAAAAAGAGTGCGTTTGAAGAAAGGTTCACGGGTTGCGGAGCGGCTTTCACCGTTTCAAGCGATGGGGTCGTTGGTTCAGGAACCCTGGTTTGAAGTAAGACGACCAGTGTAATAATTGCGGCAAAGATAAGAGCCATTGCCCCTGCGAGCACAAACCACCGTCGCTGCCGCTTCCTCACCTGCACCTTCATGATGTCCTTATTGTAACACTACTTAGATGCGTGAACTTTACCGAGGTAATATTTGAGTTCCATAATGCTGCCGCGAATATCATCCAGCGCACGGTGCGCCTCGGCCTTTGCAAACTTCTTGCGGAATTTACCTTCAAAAACAACTTTCCAAGCAGTGACATCAAGCATGCGGTAGTTCAGTCGTGCGTTTAGTCGCCTCCATTCGCTGGCAATAAACTGGCGATCCATATGAATGGAGTTACCGGCCAAGAGCACGGGTAGTTCAGGATCAAAATGCTCATCCAAAAATGCCAGGAGTTCGTTTTCAATCGTGCGGCCCGAACGCCCTTCTGTAAGATTTTGCGCAATTAACGCATCACGCACTTCCGGTACACTTTCCCAGAAGCCTTTAGCTGGGCCTTTTTTCATGCGGCGCTCTACCAAACGTGGGCCAACTTTAATTGCAGCTTCATAGGTAGCAAGCTCGTTGAATTCCCAATCAGTGACGATGGCCGCGACTTCTAGGATACGGTCTTCTTTGGGATCGAGTCCGGTCATTTCAAGATCAACCCAAAGGATTTTTTTAGTACGGGCGTTTACAAGTTTTTTATTCATCATTTTGTCTCCGCTGGAATAAACTTCAGACTTAAAGAATTAATACAGTAGCGTTGATCGGTTGGCACGCCTAGCCCTTCACCTTCAAACACATGACCCAAGTGCCCGCCACAGTGTGCGCACGTGACTTCGGTACGGGTAGTACCCATACTTTTATCTTCGTGGAAGTCTACAGTGCCAGGCTTGGCATCGTAGAAACTTGGCCAACCGCAGTGCGCATCAAATTTCGTACCACTCTCAAATAACACCGTGCCACAAGCTGCGCAGGCATAGGTACCGTCTTTAAAAAGGCTGTCGTACTCGCCTGTAAATGGCGCTTCGGTCGCTTTATTAAACAGTACGTCGTATTGCTCGTCGGTTAATTTAGATTTGTATGCGGCACCGTCAGCCACGATTATTCTTTCTTTTTATCAAGCTTAGTTAAGCCGAGAAGATGGAAGATTAGGTACACCACGAGTGCAATAATCAAGAAGTTGAGTAAGTCATTCAAGAAAGTTCCATAGTGAATGACCGCGGCAGCACCATCGTTAGTTTTGCCAATTGTCCATGAAAGACCTTTGAGCCCATCAGCAGATCCAAGCAATAATCCGATTGGAGGCAATACAACATTATCAACCAAAGATTTTACGACAACACTTACGGCCGTACCGAGTATCAACCCCACAGCAAGGCCAACGACGCCCTGGGTGCGGATGAAATCAATGAAGCCTTTTATCTGCGTCTCACCTACTCGAACGAGCAGCGGAGCAGCCACACCAACTTTTTTCACTGTTTCGATATGCTTCTTTACGGCCATAGGACTCCTTCGATTTATTCTTCAATTATACACGTCTTACTACATATGGTCAGGCGCTTGGATGCCCAAGAGCGATAACCCACTCTTCAAAATACCCGCATAGGCACGCGCCAACTGGCCGCGCACTGCTTCACGTTCGTCACCAATAATGCGACTCTGTTCGTAAAAACGGTTAAATTCTTGCGCGACTTCGTACAAGTACGTTGCGACTAAGTGCGGCGCCAACTGGTGCGTGGCGTCATCGAGCACTTCTGGATATTCTGTCATTTTAATAAGCAGCTTGCGTTCGCTCGCATCAAATTCTAGGCGGGCGTCATCAGTACTAGTAAGTTTATCGATGATCGACATTGCTCGCGCGTGAGCATACTGCAGATACGGGCCACTATTCCCCTGCAACGCAACTGATTCATGCGGGTCAAAAATAATATCTGGTCCTACACGGTTTTTCAAAAAGGCGTATTTAATAGCGCCAAGTACGGCTGACTCATCGCGATTACCCTGCGCTTTTTCATTTTCATCGGCAGCAATCTCCAAGACATCAACAGCCCGCAAGAAGTTACCGAGGCGGCTGCTCATCTTCACACCACCTGCGAGCTTCACATTACCATGCGTAATATGACGTGTTCGCTCAGCAAGCTCGGGCTTGAATTGTTCAATACTCTTGAGCACTACTTTCATATACTCAGTAATGTCATTGCCGGTAATAATGACTGATTCGTCGAAGTGGTAATCGTCCCATTTCTTAATGCTTAGTCCAACATCTTTAGCTTCGTAGGTTGGCAGGCCTTCTTTGTTGATAAAAACACGAGTATGCAATCCATACGGCTCGCCTTCAAAAATAGTCGCGCCTTGGCTTTCCTTATACACACCGGCTGCTTTTTGTTCGAGAACAATCGCGAGGCCAATTGGTGCTGTTTCACTTTCTGGGTAATACTTTTCGAAAGATGTGCCAATGCGCTTATAGAAGGCATTGAAGTAGTCATAGCTCCATTCACGGCAGGTCCAATAAATTTGGGCAAGCGCAGATTCGTGATCGTCCTCACTGTGAAATGCATAAATTTGCTTATTCAGCGCGGTAATTTCAGCCTTAGCAGCCTCATCATCTTCGTAAGCACGAGTGCCCTCCACGTAGCGCGCCGCCATCCATTCTGAATGCTGGCTTTCATCAATAGCCGCAAGCTTTTCTGGATGCTCACCACCAAAGTCTTGAAGAATTGCCCACATGGTTTTTGCCACGTGCAGGCCGACATCGCCACCAAAGTTTACGCGGTGCACCATGCCGCCAGCAAACTCAATTAAGTTCGACATAGCATCGCCGACGATACTCGTATAGAGATGTCCGGCGTGTAATACCTTGAAAGGATTCGGATCAGAATATTCGGTGACAATCGTTTTGCCATCATACAGGGTCGGGCGACCATAATCGGCCTTAGCTACCATCTTTCCGAGTTCCCCGCGCAAGATATCAAGATGCACGCGTAGGTTAATAAATCCCGGGCCAGCAATGCTCACATTACTGAAGATGCCCGTTTCCGCTACCTTCTGAGAAATATCAGCTGCTACATCGCGCGGATTCTTTCCTAGCTGCTTGGCAATTTGCAAAGCAACATTGGTTGCAAAATCACCATGCTCAGGGTCGGGGCGCGAAAGTTTTACTTCGACCTCTATGCCGTAAAGTTGCTGAATAATTTTAGAAATTGTTGCTTCCATATGATCATCATTATAACAGAGGTACTAAAAATCCCACGCTTACAAGAAGCGTGGGATAAAGTGCGAGAGGATTTCGCCTACTTTCGGCTGTGCGAGAAGCCACCGAACAACGCAGCCGAAGCCGTATTGCACCAAGTAGTACCCTCTAGTTACAAAAACTCAGATGTTTATTTTCACCCCCATGTCCGCTCACGCTTTCACGGTAGCCTCATTGTAGTACCAATCTTCAGGATACGCTAGATGCAGGATGTTGTAGTATTTTCACTACACTACATATAGTGGTCTATAAAATCTGAAGTGTTGGGCTGTAGCTATTGAGTGGCGTATTGGTCATCGCCCAGGCTTCCTGGATTGGAGCAACAATCTCCCAGGCGCGTAATACTTCTGGGCTTGTCGTAAAGATAGCCTTATTTCCTTGAATCGCCTCGACCAGAACCCGTTCGTAGGCATCGGGCAGGCGCTCGCCGCTTGGACTTTTTTCTTCGAAAATATCTTCAGTGCCATCTTTATACTTCACCGTGATATATGTCTTCTTTTCGGCAAGTTTTTTGCCCGTTGTCAGGATAAGATTCACCCCTTGCCAGCGTGGAAGATCGCTCGAAAGCCTGACTTGCGCCAGCGTCTCGGTTAAGCTGCCACTATTGCCCACTTCTTCTTGGTAACCATGATACTGCGCCCTGACGGTCTTTAGAGGGTCACCGAGCTGTAAGTGATTCAATGCCTCGAGCCGGTGACTCGGCAAATCGTCGAGTGGAAAATCAGCTGGATTATCCATAATCATCAAAGAAAGCAGCTGCATCAGGTGCCCTTGAATAAGATCACGCAGAGCGCCCGTCTGTTCGTAAAACTCTCCTCGGCCCTCAACCCCAATCGTCTCGGTCGCAATGACACTGATTGATTGGATCGAGTCGGCGCTCCAACTATGGTGATGGTTTTCGGCGTTGCGGCGTAACTGAATAATCTCCTGCGCAACGTTCTTAGCCATATAGTGATCGATCCGATATAGCTGGTCCTCAGAGAAATACTGAGCAGTCCGCTCAATCATTTCTTGAGCTGAGGCAAGATCAAAGCCGAAAGGCTTTTCGAAAAGAATCTTTACATTCGATGTGTTCAAACCGGCTTGGCCAAGAAAATCAACGATATCAGCCGATGCCCCCGGGGGAACCGAGAGGTACATCAAAGCCTGTTCGTCTTCACCAAGCGCTAACGATTCTTTAAGGCGCATATAGTCCCGCGCTTCCGCGAGATCCATCTTAAAGATAGTCGTTCGATTCACAAGTTCGGACCGACTTGAAAGAAGCTCAGCCACATCAACATCTCGGCGCGATACGCCAACAATCGAAAGATCATCAAATTCCCCTGTCTTCAAAATTTCGAGAAGTCCAGGCAATAGCTTTCGACGACTCAAGTCGCCGGTGATCCCAAAGATAACGAGTTTTGTTTTCATATACTAGGTATTATAGCGTCATTACTTAAAGATATCCGGAAGCGGAGCGCCAAACTTAGCTTCAGGAAGGCTAATAATACCCTTTGCGTCACTATGTGGATATTGGGCCTGATAAACCTGTACCGCCGAACCAAAAACTGCGTCATTCCAATCGAAGCCAAGATCTTTCGCAGTAGCCTTCACTAGCTCCTCGCTCCCACCTTCAATCTCGATGTACGGATCGACCCAAGGCCATTCATCAAGCACTACTTCAGCCTCACCAAGGCGCCACGTCTCACGACGTGTCTCTTGGAAAGAGGTTGATGCCAAATCTGCCTGGGCAAATATGTCCAAGGTTGCCTGAAAATCACTAACGACCACTTCAATCTCTTTTGCTCCCGTTAGTGACGGCTTTTCTCCAAACTGTTTGTATGTAAGCGTCACCTTATCTCCTTCATCGCGAACGCGGATAAACCCATCCCGCAAAGGATCACTCATGTCGGGGGTTCGAAGAAGCGCCCTGCGCATCAGTCGCATCGGTTGAGTCATGGTTGCACCCAAAGCGCTCAGGCGCTCACGAATATCATCAAAATCAACATGCAAAAACTTAACTTCGATTTCGGTCTTCATAGCCCTAAGCAGACTTCGGCGTATCAGAGTTTACTTCGTAGCTGGTATTAGTACTTTCGAAGAAGTTTACCAGTTGGAGTGTGTCATTGGCAGCGGCCATCCACTTCGCTGGGTTTGAAACCTTGTAGTGTGGCTCAAAGCCAAGCTCTTCCAGGCGGCGATCAGCCAAGTACTTCACATACTGGTTGATGTAGTCACTGTTGAGGCCAAGGATGCCGTTTGGCAAAAGGTCTTTATTGTAAGCTTCTTCCATTTCTACGCCATCGATAATCATCTGCTGAATTTCAGCAGCGAATTCTTCGGTTTGCAGATCTTCATTTTCTTCAAGCACGGTCAAAATCAGGTTAATACCGAACTTTAAGTGCAAGCTTTCATCGCGCACCACCCAGTCAATCAGGCTAGCAAAGTTACGAAGGAGATTTCGCTGACGGAATGAAAGCGCTACCATGAAGCCACTGTAAAACCAGATGCCTTCGAGGATGATGTTATACGCCACAAGGTTACGCACGAAGTCTTTTTTGCCTTCAGTCGTGGTGATGTCGAGGGTCTGCTCAGTCATGCGCTTAATAAACTTGGTTTCAAACTCTTCTTTACGGGCCATTGAAGGTGTTTCAACATGGGCCGCATAAGCTTCGTCGCGATCAATTGGGAAAGTTTCCAGCACGTATTCAAAGCTCATGCAGTGATTCGCCTCTTCCCACATTTGCTTTGCCAGGTACACATGGCACTCAGCCGCGTTTACATATGGGTAGACGCCAAAAGCCAGCGCTTTATTTACGAGGAGCTCATTCGGATTGAAGTAGCTCATCAAGAACGTCACGGCGTGGCGCTCCTCTTCACTCATCTTCTTCCAGTCAGCGAGGTCTTGGCCTAATTGGATTTCATTAGGAAACCATGTGTTGGCGACCGCCTGATTGTATAAGTCCATTGCCCACTGATACTTTACGGGTTTTAAAAGTAACCCGTCTTGAATTCCGGTTCCTAAAATTCCTGCCATGATGTCCTCCTTAGATTATTTCTACCGTACCATAAACTGGCGTTACGCCGCCACCTCTGTCATTCCATATAGTTCATTTGTTATGCGAGCGATTTCCCGTTGCGTTATGCTTAGTTGTCCCGAAAGCTCTCTCCGGCTTGCACCTGATAGCCCTTCTGGGTTAGAAAGGCTTAGCTGAATTTCGCTATACATTTCTTCTTCAATCTCTTTTCGTCGCTGCAACTCATCAAGAGATGCGACCGGAAGTATTTCCCTGTGTCCTTCTGCCATTTCCTTTTAACTATTGGCAGCCATCGCACATTGTTAAATCTGCTGGATCAAGTGGTGCGGCGTTTGAAAATCCTTTTGCAGCGGCATCTTCATTAGCCATTGCCTGAGCATTTGCCATAGCAGCATCAATTGCGGCTAGTTTTTCGTCGAGTGACATTGTGTCGTTGATAATTGTTGTTGCGTTCATTGTTTTTCCCCTTATTACTGATGCTTACGTTCGTGTTTATGTTTAGTTCATTTGCTATGTATCATACGCCGACCTCTTGCTTTTTGGCAAATCCAAATCCTACTTTTCGTGGCCCTGTGCCAGACTCTGATTTGTTTACCTTTACGGTACTCTGTTCAGCCGTGTGGCGAGGTTTAACGTGGAGGTAGTAAGTAGTCTTGAGCCCCCGCTTCCAGGCAGCCATGTAGATAGCTTCCATGTCGTCGATGTCGCGAGTTTCGAGGTACATGTTACGGCTAATAGCTTGGTCTACCCACTTCTGTGCGCGAGCCGCGACTTCAATGAAGGCATACGGGCTCAGTTGGAAACTCGTTTTGTACACATCCTTCAGGTGCTGAGGAATCGCGTCAATCTGTTGAACATCACCTTGGGCACGAAGAATATCTTCTTTCACAGCGTCCCAGAGGCCAAGTTCACGTAGGTCGTGAACAAGGTTTTTGTTCACTTCGAGGAACTTACCGTTGAGAGTTGCTCGAGAGAAAATTTGAGCAAATTGCGGATCAAGACCAGGGGTCGTTCCGGCAATGTGGGCAATATTGGCCGTTGGGGCAATCGCCATAAGTGTGGCATTACGCATCCCCTTCTTTACCTTAATCCGGAGCTTGTCCCAATCAAGACGTGTTTTGCGGTTTACTTCAACCTTCACTTTGCGATCTGTTGCAAGTTGGTCGATGGTGTCGATTGGCAAAATTCCCTGACTCCAGCCACTGCCTTTGAACGTTGGGTATGAACCAAGTTTTTTGGCAAGATCAGCCGACTCATCGATTGCATGGTAGCTAATGAACTCAGAGAGTTGATCAACGAGGTCGTACGCTTCTTCAGATTCATAGCTATACCCGAGGCGTTCGATCACTTCAGTGAAGCCCATGAAGCCGAGACCCAGGGCGCGGTTCTGGTTATTGCTGTTCATCGCTTCGGGTACTGGTGTATTCGTAATGTCACACAAGTTGTCGAGTTGGCGAATGGCACTGCGCGCGCTGGCTGCAAGACGATCCCAGTCCCATACCTTATCAGCCCCAAGGTGCGCCGAAAGATTAATTGAAACAAGGTTACAGACTGCGGTATTATCTTTATCTTGCGGCAAGGTAATTTCAGTACACAGGTTCGATAAGTGGATAGTCGAAGTATTGTTGTTCAGCGCACGTACGTTGATCGTGTCTTTCCAAGTGAGCCACGGGTGGCTCGTTGCCTGAAGAGTGATCAACATTTGGCGGTATTGCTGGCGGGCTGAAATCTTTTTAAATTCACGCATCTGGCCAGCCTCGGCCTTTTTAACATACTCATTGTAGGCTTTGCTAAATTCAGCACCATAGAGTTCTGAAAGATCAGCGACTTCGCCCGGATCAAACAAGTACCAATCTTGGTCTTTGCTGACGCGCTTCATGAATTCATCACTAATAAAGACAGCTGTATTCATAATGCGGGCGCGCATGTATGGGTCACCCGAGTTCTGCTTTAGGTCGAGAAACTCCGGAAAGTCGAGGTGCCAGTTTTCCATGTACATAGCGGCTGCCCCCATCTTCTTGCCCTTACGGCTTACGGCAAACAAAGCGCTATCGACCATCTTCATAAAAGGAATTGGGCCGGTTGAGGTGGTGTTGGTCGTCTTGACTGGGCTTCCAGAGGCACGCAGCTTATTCATGCTGATTCCAATACCACCGGTACCCTTCGCAATCCACATAACGTCGCGAATTCCCTTAGCAATTGATTCCATGTCGTCTTGGACTTCAAGCAAGAAACAGTTCGAAAGTTGTGGAAAGGCGCCACCAGCATTTACGCGCGTTGAGCCACCAGGTGTATATTCAAGCTTGCTCATGTGTTCGTAGAAGTCGAGAGCGGCCGCAGTTGGGTCGGCGTCGTTGAAGCTCAGGCCCATGGCAATACGCATGTGGGTGTACTGCGGCACTTCAATCGCAATGCCACCGTTACGGCGCAGTGCATAGCGGCTATTATTCGTGACGACACCTAAATAGTGGCTCAGTTGATCGCGCGTAGGATCAATCGCTTTAGCGAGCTTCTTAAGATCGAAGACTTTGCTGCTCATACGAGTATCAAGTAAGCCTTCGGCGATCCCATCTTTGAGGTAGCCCGTGAACCGATCTTCGTGAAGTTTTTTCAGTTCAGCTGGGTTGGTATATTCACCCAAAATATTCTTATAGGTGTTTTTGAGAAGAAGGCGCGTCGCGATAATATCGAAGTCCGGGTCATCTTTTACATTCTGCAGGGCAGTTTGGATAACCGCCTCGTCGAGCTCTTCGGTCGTAATGCCGTCAAATAATGTCAATGAAAGTTCTGATGCAACTTGAACAACTTTGCTAATTTGGTCTGGCAGGCCCTCACTTGCCTCTACCAATGCCAAGTTGATCTTGTTCGCGTCAAATGGTTCGCGGGTGCCATCGCGTTTTACCACTGTGATTGCGCTCATATACTATCCCCTATGCTACTTTTTGTTAATAAATCCTGAACCTTACACTTTTTCACCTCCCGAGTGTCCCATTTTTTGGGATGCAAGAATAACACCGGTGTAGCGGCCGTGATTATAACTTGCTAAATGTGTATTTTGATGTCAGAACTACATATGTAGTGCTTACGTAAGACTATAGGCCCCTACATGTAGTTTTTCAAGGATTTTGCTGGGTTTTTTTGACCACAAGCGGAATGGGCATTTCGTAACACCTTATAGCGCCTGTTTCTAATTTACAACGCTAGATGTAGCGTATGTATATGTTGATATACTATTGTGTTTTCCACGCCACAATTGGCGTTGTATAGTCGTGCGCGCACTCGCATAATAAAGGTAATGCCAAAAACCAAAATGCCTCCTGTCATCGTGTTAAAAGATCTGAAAAAACGATTTGGGATTGGTGACGCCGAACACTATGCCATCGATGGTGTCGATCTGACGATTCAAAAGGGTGAATTTATTGCCATCATGGGTCCGAGTGGGTGTGGCAAAACAACACTCCTTAATATATTGGGCTTACTTGATAGTGATATTGAAGGTGAATACCGGCTCGATGAACGGCCTGTCTCATCGCTCAGCTCACGGCGCCAAGCCTATATTCGCAGCCAGCAAATAGGTTTTATCTTTCAAAGCTTTAATCTTATCTCGCGTTTAAACGTTATCGAAAATGTCGCCCTTCCCCTTACCTATAAAGGGCTGCCAAAACTCACTCGCCTCAAACTTGCGAGTAAGATGCTGCATAACTTTCATTTAGGTGAACGCGAGTTTTATATGCCCAGCCAACTCTCGGGTGGCCAAACTCAACGTGTCGCCATCGCACGTGCCCTCGTCAATGATCCTTCAATTATTCTGGCCGACGAACCAACCGGCAATCTCGATTCCCGCGCCAGCCACATCATCATGGAAGAGCTATCCGAACTCCATAAACGGGGCAACACAATCGTCATGGTGACGCACAATCCCCGCCTCACCACCTATGCCAGTCGGGTCATCACAATGCTCGACGGCCGTATCGATACAGATACGCAAATTATTAAGAAGGAATCAAAAAAATCAAGCAAACGACCCCTTGGTGCTAAAAAGAAAAAGGTAAAAGCATAATGCGACTCTTAATTATTAACCACATTGATAATGCCCGGCAGTCTTTAAAGAGTAATCGCATGCGCAGCTTCCTGACCGCACTGGGCATTACGATAGGCGTTGCAAGCATCACAACAATATTGGCCCTGAGTGCTGGTGCGAGCAAGATTGTGGGTGATCAAGTCACGGCACTTGGGGACAATATTGCCGTCATCCGCCCCGGAAAGCTTTCCGACAATCCTCTAGAGGCTTTAAAGCAATCACCCATTGGCCAAAATTTTGTCGCCAGTACACTCACCGAGAATGATCTCCTCTATATTCAAGAAATTGAGCATGTTGAAGCCGCTG
>Ga0247804_10000383_pt1 | contig 20484 bp, 20 predicted proteins | sample UWRJL029104C1_FD_181142 | JGI IMG/M metagenome (GOLD analysis project Ga0247804, IMG submission 181142) | Plant litter microbial communities from Arlington Agricultural Research Station in Wisconsin, United States - UWRJ-L029-104C-1 | ecosystem: Environmental > Terrestrial > Plant litter >...
AGCTTTCCGACAATCCTCTAGAGGCTTTAAAGCAATCACCCATTGGCCAAAATTTTGTCGCCAGTACACTCACCGAGAATGATCTCCTCTATATTCAAGAAATTGAGCATGTTGAAGCCGCTGCACCGCTCATGGTGTTGAGTGGCGGAGTCAAAGCCGCCTCACCCGCGCCTGCTGGCACCGCGATCGTCGCTACTACTCCCGAGTTTGCTACCGTCAATAACCTTGAGGTGCGCGAGGGACAATTTCTCGATTCACATTTAAAAGCAAACACGGCGGTTATTGGGCCGCAACTCTCAATTGATATTTACGGCACCGAACAATCGATCGGTAAAAATATTGATATTCGCGGCCAGCAATTTACAATCATCGGGATTCTGAAGCGAGCTAACAACCCCATCAACTACAATGGTGTAGATTTTGACAGCTCCGTCCTTATCAACCTCGAAAGCGGTCGCTCGATGAACCAAGGCGCCCTCCAAATTCAACAGATTAATGTTCGCAGCGATTCGGTTGATGAGCTGGGCCGCGTCATTATTGACATCAACAAGACGCTCCTCAAAACGCACCTCAGTGAAACTGATTTCACCGTACTTTCTGGTGAACAAATTGCCCAGCCAACGAATCGCTTGTTCTATGCAATCGCCGGAGCAACCGCGGCAATTGCAGCTGTATCGCTGCTTGTGGGCGGCATTGGCATTATGAATATCATGCTTGTGAGCGTTGCGGAACGAACACGCGAAATCGGCATCCGCAAAGCACTTGGTGCAAGTAATAGCGATATCGTGGCGCAATTCTTAATTGAATCCCTTGCACTCAGTATCGGTGGTGGTATTACCGGCTATATACTCGGCTACCTCTCTGCCTTCGGTATCAGTACATTCCTTACCTTCGATCCAGTATTCAATTGGCAAACGGCTGCCGTTGCGTTTGGTCTTTCTATCATTACTGGAACACTTTTTGGTATTTATCCCGCAATCCGGGCATCACGAAAAGATCCCATCAGCGCGCTGCGACAATACGATTGATATTTACAGAAGAATAACGAGAAACGAAATGATCGCGATCGCAACCAGGCCAAAGACAACTGCCGGTTTGTGTTTCTGACGACTCAAAGCTGCTTGAAGAAGCGTTGCAAGTGAGGCAATCAAGAGAAATGAACTGGCAAAAAGCACAGACGCTTCGGGTGTAATCCACATACCAGCTTTTACCGGAATACCCATTGGCCAAAAAACACTACTCACGAAAGTACCAAAAATACCCCAAGTAAGGGTGCTCAAAAAAGTGGCCAGTGTCGCAAAGAATGCCAACACTACGCGCCAAACGCCAAACTTACCAAGTAAAACAAAACCAGCATAAAACACAAGGAAGGCACCGAGCACAGCAAAGACAACCCCAACCATGCTTGAACCAATAGCGTATACATTGTTATAGGCAACGAGCCAAGAAAGAATGAATCCTAGAATGGCAACAACGACAGTTGCGAGTACCCACTTTGTCCAGCGATGCACTGGCGGCTGCACTACCTTCTTAGCTTTTGATTTTGCTGCAACAGTTCGTTTCTTTTGTACCATAAGAATCTCCTAAATGATTATGGTTAGTATACCACGACGCTACGAGGCCAGCTCGCGCTTCAGTTTTTCAATTAACTCAACCGGGCTCGGATCAACACCGTTCAAAATAGCCGTGTATATACTCGCAAAGTCGGCCAAAATCGCGCCCCATAATAATTGCTTCAGTACCGAGTCACCAGCCAGTTCGATGACGGTCGCCTTCGGACGCTTACCACTGAGCAGGCGATCAGAAATCTCAAATCGGCGCAGAATCTGTGGGTGTTCAAAGTTACTAATCAAATCAAAAACAGCGAATGGCTTTTCTACCGGATGCGATGTCCAGCCCATAAACTCATTGTGGTTATATTCAGGATATTCATTCCAAAAAGAAACATTCTTCGCAGTTTCATTCCAGCTAATTTTCCACTTATACGCCAGCGGAGCCGTCAGTGCACCCCCATAAAAGATAGTAGTCTTGCCAACAGACTCTTCTGCAAGTTGCTTCGCATAGTTCGTAGCCGACGGAACATCACTCCCCCACTTTGCACTTTCCTGGGCAAGCCAGTCGCTCAATACTGCGAGTTCTTCAGACTTACCATGAATCACACCAAAGTTTTCAAGTAACGAAACAAGAGCCTTAAGATTGTAGATCATTGCCATGCGCGGCTGTAAGCCACCCGGCACACTCACATGGGCAATGTTATACCCACCGGCAAAATCAATCAGTTTACCGCCCGAAGCAATAATGCCCAGTTGCGCCTCACAGTGCTCGGCTTGCTCAAGAGCACTCACGGTTTCTTCTGTATTTCCCGAATAACTGCTGGCGATCACTAATGTATTGCGACATACGTATGAAGGTAGCTCGTAGCCACGGACTACCTCAAAAGGAATTTTCAATGCGTCTTTCAACCATATCTTAGCGATTAAAGCAGCCAGCGCCGAGCCCCCCATACCAGTCACCACGATACCGGTAATCTCACGGTCGTCATGTTCTTTATTCCACACAACGGCATCAAATAGGACTTGCTCTGATTGCGTCGCCGCGACCTGCAAAGTTCCGTGCGGATCGCGCTGCAAAAGCACGTTCGCATTATCGAGCATCTCGCTCACCAGTCTTGCCCACTCATATGAGACTATGATACAGTATTTTCAACAGAAGCATAAGTAGTATATAGGGGTGGGTAATGGATTTTCAGCCGCAGGCAACAACACAACCAATAAGTGACGACCAAGAGCTCGCAAAAGCGCTTGCCGGCGTCATGCCTGATGCCCCAGAGCCAGTTGTGCCAGCACCCGCTGAGCCAGTCGCAGCACCTGCTGCCGACCCAATGCAATTTGAAGAAACACCAGCACCTTCAGTAACGCCTGCTGCAATGCCAGTTCCTAGCGAACCTACTCCCTCGAGTGATGCACCGGCTCCAGCATTTAGTGTGCCTACCACTTCTTCTTCAGATCTCGACTCTATTAAAAAAGACGCCCTTGGCGAACTGCGCCCTCTTATCGATAAAGTAGAACTTCCTGCCGAAGAAAAATTCGACACTTACCTAATGTTGATCCGCAGCACTGATGATTCAACACTCATCGCCCCAGCTCATGCCGCCGCTCAGGCAATTAGCGATGAAAAGCGCCGCGCCGAAGCGCTCCTTGATATCATCAAAGAAATCGACTACTTGTCTCACGGCAAACAAAACCCTACAGCATAAGACCTGCGTACGCTACAATAAAACCATATGGTTACTCGCTTCGCTACTTCAGACGAGATTGCTCGTTGGAATGAACTGATTCTTAATAATCCCGATGGCGGCAACGTTTTCTCGAGCTACGAATATCTTCAACAGAAATTAATGGGCGGCTACAAAGTTCGCTATATTCTTATCGACTCTTTGGCTGTGAGCGTTTTAGAAAAAACGACGCCACCACTTGGTAAGCTTTGGTATTTGCCAAAGGGGCCAAATGTCACCTCTTCCAAAACTCTATTCTCTACGCTGGAAGCACTGAAGCCTTTTGCCAAAAAACGAGGTGTCTTTGCCATTCGCACCGAACCCGAACTGCCGCGCACGCAGCAAGGCACGCTCAGCCGGCATGGCATGATGAAAGCCGCACCGATTATTCCTAATGCCTCAACCATCACCCTTAACCTCACACCCGATCTTGAAGATATTTTAATGAATCTCCCCCAAAAAGGTCGCCACGCCATTCGCCGCGCCGAACGCGATGGCGTGACTGTTGAAGAAGTGACAACAACAGAAAAGAACTGTCGCCTCATGTATAAACTCCTCAGCGATACAGCTGAGGGCCAGTTTGGCATCCGTAGCTATAATTACTACAAAACCTTTTGGCAACGCTTTGCTAACAGTGGTCACGGACAACTTTTCTTTGCTTATTTTGAAGGCAAGCCAGTCGCCGGTGCCTACGCTATGGTCTTTGGGACTAAAAGCACTTATAAAGACGGGGCCTCTATACGCAAGCGCACCGCCTACGGCGCCAGCCATCTTTTGCAGTGGCATGTCATTAGTTGGGCAAAAAAACACGGTGCATTGATTCATGATTTCTGCGGCTCACCGCCAAGTGATGAGATTAACAATCCCGAGCATCCCCACCATGGCATTGGCCAATTCAAAACCGCCTTCAATAAACAGGTCACCGACTTTGTAGGTTGCTACGACGCCATCATTAGCCCGGGACGCTACAAACTTTGGACGAAACTAGGCGAACGAATCTTCCGACACTACTACTACAAACGAACCAAAGACTATTACTATTAGGAGTTCCCGTATGCCGCTCATCAACACTACCGTCCTTATGTCTGATGCGCTGCACTTTAGCGCCGAGCAAGCCATTAATCCTTACTACGATACGTCGAGCGTTGATGTATCGCTTGCAACCCAAGAACACCAGTCGATTATGCAGGCTCTCGCAGGTGCTGGTGTAAAGATTATTAGTGTCCCTTCGCCAACCAATAGCCAAGATGGCGTCTATACTGCCAACTGGGCATTAGTGCGCGGAGACATGGCGATTTTGGCGCGGCTGCCGAAAGTGCGCCGGGCTGAAGAAGATTATGCCGAAACAGTCCTCACCCAACTCGGCAAAAAAGTAGTTCGCGCTCCTGAAGGTCTCAAATTTAGTGGCCAAGGCGACGCCTTAGCTTGCGGAAACTATCTTTTTTGCGGCCAGGGTTATCGGAGTGATGAAGCGGCCCAGAAATTTGCCGCCGAAACCCTCGACTATGAGCGCATTCAACTACAGACTATCCCCGAACTTGATACCACCGGCAATCCTGTCATTAATAATGTTTCCGGCTGGGCCGACAGCTTCTTCTACGATATCGACCTGGCGCTCAGTATCATTAAAGCGCCAACGGATACCGAGAAGGGCCTTATAGCCTACTGCCCGGATGCCTTCATGCCAGCAAGCCGCGAGTTCCTCGCTCAATTTAACGACGTGGATAAAATCGAAGTCTCAATTGATGAAGCACAGCAAGCATTTGCCTCAAATCTTGTCTCGACTGGCGAAACCGTTATTATGAGCGCGCACGCTCCCGAACTAAAAGCCGCCCTTGAAACGCGTGGCCTCAAAGTTATTACCCCAGAGATATCAGAACTCGCCAAAGGTGGCGGCTACATCCGCTGCACGACCCTTACTCTTACTTAGCGGCTTTGTTTCAAAGCCTGCAGTGCCACGCGGGCGACTTCAGCTTCATTCCAAGGATAGATACCATCGGCTCGTTCGATGGTTTTTTCGTGGCCCTTACCTAGCAACACCACAACATCGGTCGCGCTCTTTGCTTGAGTCAGCGCGAACCCAATTGCCTCTTCGCGGTTAAGAATAAGGAAAAGGTCTTTGCCCTCCTTCTTGCCGGCTTTCTTTGCGCCTTTCGCAATTTCACCAAGAATCTCGTTACCGTCTATGTCACGGTCATCTTCTTCAGTGAGCACCACAACATCAGCATACTTAGCGGCGATTTTACCCTGCACTGGGCGCTTCGCTTCGTCACGGCGACCTGCTGAACCAAAGACGGCAATGAGTTTTCCCTTAACGAGTGGACGTACGCTCTCAAAGAATTTTTCAAACCCATCCGGCGTACTGGCAAAGTCGATGATAACCTTAAATTTCTGACCTTCATCGATCACATTCATGCGCCCTTCGACGCCTTCGAGTGCAGCAATGCCCTTTTCTATTTGTGATTTTGTAAGACCTAACTTTTGTCCCACCGCAGCCGCAGCCAGACTATTAAATACATTAAACTCACCAGGGATATTAACGCGGATATCATACGACTGCTCGCCAAGTGTCGCGATGTACGTTGAGTGATCGGCATTCAATTTAACCTTACCCGCACGCAATTCACCCTTCTCAATACCATATGTTGTTGATTCAGCAACGCTTTTGACAAATCTGTCAGCGCTTGGATCTTCAGCATTAACCACGCCGTAGCGAAGACCATTTTTATTGGCAATCTTAAAGAGCTGGCGCTTTGCCTCTACGTAGTTTTCGAATGTTCCGTGGTAGTCGAGGTGTTCGTGAGTAATGTTTGTCATAACAGCTACCTCGTATGGCACACCCCATACACGGTGCTGGGCCAATGAGTGACTTGATGTCTCAAGCACCACCCATTCAACACCAGCTCGCTGGAAATCTCGAAGACGCGCCTGTAAGATACCGGCTTTCTCGGTTGTCATGTGCTCAACTTGCTTTGTAATATCATTACCCACGCCATAAGCAACGGTCGTCAGCAATCCAGTCTTTACGCCAGATTCATGAAGCATGCGGTGAATTAAGAACGAAGTAGTGGTTTTTCCGTTTGTGCCAGTCACACCAATAATACGCATTTTGCGGGCCGGAAAGCCATAGCGAACATTGGCAAGCATCGCTTCTACCATATGGCCATACGGCTCGATTTTTTTAAAAAGTTTTGTTGGAATAAATTTCTTAACGATTTTTCGAATATTAGGCATATAGTCATTATACCTATCCCCCTCGATCCTGCGAATGCTTCATCTTCCACAAGATACACAACATAACAAATAAGCTTAGGGCGGCAATGCCCAGTGCAATGAGGCCACTGAACGACACATCTTTCTTATCGCGCCCAACATTTTGCTCGCCAAGCACCGCTGCGCGCCCTAGGGTCTCTTCGCCCGTAGTATTGATCACCGCAGGATCAAAGGGCGTCAAGAATCGAGCAGCCCCCAAGCCCCCTTCGCCGACACTTGCGATCCGCTCTCCCTCATACGCAAAGACCTGGTACACATCGACTGGTTCACCAGAGTATGACTTGCCCACGAGATGCACAGTGTAGTAACCAGGTTGCACCAGGCGAGGCAGCTCTACAGACCCCCGGAGCCCACCTGCGCTATCCGCCACCACGACTTCATTTAATTCCATCGTCTGATCCCCTTTCATCATCACCGGAGTATCGGGCTTAAACGTCTTTGACCCCACCTCAATCGTTATCTCGCGCGACAAAAAGCCTTGCTGCCTGCTCTTTAGAAAATCCATCCGTTGTAATCGTGCTTCAAGAGGGGCTCCATCAAAATTCGGCCAGTATTGGCTAAGCCCCAAAGGGCTCGGTTCTGATTGGGCACATTCGTCCCCGCATACCTCTGTCCACATATACGGATGGTCCTCGGCTAATTTGCCTGCAATCAACTCATGGCCGAAAGGTGTTGGATGAAAACTTTCCGCCCCAATAATCTTCAGCATTGGTAAGAATGACAAACTAATGTCATCACCGAGTCGCAGTCCATTTACTGCGACTGTCGCAGCGCCGCTACACAGTTCATGGCCAGCAAGACTGCTTTCGATATCAACATAGAGAATATGTGCAGCATAGGCCGCGTATCGTATCACGCTATTAATCGCCTCAATTCCTTGGTCCATGAATTGCCGCTCCTGCTCATTCAAAAGCAAATCTGTCATAAAGTCACAGCGCCCGTGCGTCTGTACTACCTTGGGATAGCCAACAGCCACAAAGTTTGTTGTGGGTGAATCCCTTTTCAAGTGCTCGTACATCACCCCCAGCCGCTGACCAAGCGCAGCAATTTCACGGCCGACCTGGCGCAGCCGCTCCACACTCGCCACCCACTCACACGTCCCAGGCATAGCACAGGTTTTGAGCTTGTCCATGAAAGCAGCGTCATTCCCGCCAATGCCAATCGTCACCATGAGTGGCTTCTTCAGCGCAACGAAAAGCGATTGGGCTATACGGCCCGGATAAAACGTTTGCAAAGCATCTGCCTGCGCTACCTTAGCACTTGAAGTATCAAGTCGTACACCCTGACCAAAATACGATGCAGCACCTAACACATCAATAATCTTCGCGCCTGAACAGGCAACACTGCGCACACCATCTGGCGAGAGTCCGACAAGCCGAGCAAACAGAAAAGGGTAGGCACGCCGACTGGTATGGCATTTTTCTGTAGACGTATTTGTACCTTCAATATAATAACTGTCGTCAGTCTCGCCTTCACCGCTCGAAAATGAATCTCCGAGAGCAAGATAGTCCATCCGTGGCGGATCATAGTCCGCTGCACGATACGATGCCCTATACCGCCTGCCGTCTCTGAGTGTGACGAGAAAGTCAATTTCACCACCAGCTTCATCAAAAATTGGGTTTGAACCCTTAGAAAATAGCGGCGCCCAACGGGCAATATCGACTGGCTCATGCGGGCAAGGCATCACCGACGAGTCAAACTGCCACTGCATCGCTGCCTTAAACGGCTCACCACAACCCGGTTCGACCCTAGCAATATTCAATCCTATGCGCGATCCCATACTAAAAATTGTCAAACCGTCATTAGAGATTGCCAGTTCCATCTTTGGATCCAAACCGAGTCCATATTGTGGGCCGCGATCGGTCACCCGCCGAATGATGCCCGTTTCAACCTCAATAACCGCCAGCCCAAGGTTCTGCAGCTCAACGGCCGCCCAACTCCCGTTTCGAGAAATCGCTACACCTCCTACAGCCAATGCTCGCCCGCCCGGCTCCTGAAGCTCAATATCGGGATGGCTTGCATCAAATACATACCGAGCGTAACCCGTAGCAACGTCAAACTCGACACGAATCCGCTCCTTCACTTTTTTATAGACAAAGGCGCTGGCATATGTCGGTTCCGCAAGATAGCGCATCACTAAAGTGTCGCTCTCGGGGCTATAGACACAACCCCCTGGATTTCCACATACACCTTCTAAAACATGGAACTCATCATCAAGCGCGAATGCTACCGCAGCGCGCGGCACAGATCCATCCTCAAGAAAAGTTGCGAAACGCAAGTCTTCGCCTGTAAACAAGCAGAGCTCCTGATCGACACGCCCCTTTACTCGCCCCATTCGTTGATAGGTTGGGCAATCTGAGTGCTCACGCTCCTCTGTTCCCCGCATACCTTGAAACCACGGATAGCCATGCGCCCAGCTCCACTCGTTACTTGCACTTACATTCTGTGGCCATGCCGCAGCAACTACCGCATAAAAAAGAATCAGACCGAATAATACGCTCTTCATGTCACCTCCACCTGAGAATTAGCTTGGTTTCTACTGAATATTCTAAGCTTTCTCTCAGCTTGATGCAAGTAATTCATATAAAAATGTCGGCGTGGTAGAATATAACAGATGAGAATTCTTGGAATCGAGAGTAGTTGCGACGAAACCGCAGCATCCATTGTTGAAGATGGACGCCTGCTTTTAAGTAACGTCGTCAATTCCCAGATTGATATACACGCCGTCTACGGCGGAGTTGTTCCAGAGATAGCTGCTCGCAGCCATATTGAGGTCATTAATCCCGTGATAGACCAAGCACTTAGCGACGCAAATCTTACATGGGATGATATCGATGGCATCGCGGTTACTTACGCCCCAGGGTTGATTGGCTCATTACTCGTCGGCACCTTAGCAGCCCGAACGCTTGCCCTCCTCAAGAACAAACCCCTGTACCCTATTCACCACGTTGAAGCGCACGTCTACGCCAACTTTATTACCAGCCAGGCCTCAACGCTTGATCTGACACTCCCCTCAAAGCAGCCTACCTTCCCGATGCTCGCGCTTATCGTCAGCGGTGGTCATTCACAATTAGTGCTTTTCAAAGATCACGGCGACTTTGAGCTTTTAGGGCAAACTCAAGACGACGCCATCGGCGAAGCCTTCGATAAAGTCGCTAAGATCCTTGGCCTCCCCTATCCTGGTGGCCCCTCAATCGCCACGGCTGCGCTGGAAGGCGATCCTAAAGCCTACAAGCTCCCTAAAGCAAAGATGCAAGGTGCTTATGACTTTAGCTTCTCTGGCCTTAAGACAGCCGTTCTACGCGCCGTACAAAAAGAAGTAGGCGTTGAGACATCATTCCCCTCTCGCGATCTTGCAGCGCGCCTCAGTGACCTTCAGAAAGCAAACTTTGCCGCTAGCTTCCAACGCACAGCTATTGAAACACTTGTTGATAAAGCCGAAGCCGCTTTTCGCGACCACTCCCCTGCTTCGGTTGTTATCGCCGGTGGCGTTGCCGCTAACCAAGAGCTCCGCCGTATCTTAAGCGAACGACTCCCCCTCCCTATCGAGTACGCTCCAATGGCGCTTTGTACCGATAACGCCGCGATGATCGCAACTCTTGGCTATTTTTATGCCCAGAAGAAGCAACCAACATCACCTTTTGAGCTTGAAGTTATCCCTAGTCTTTCAATGTCAAAAACAACCTGGGCATAACGCGCCCCTCTTGACAATTCATTAGGCTTATGCTATATTGCACTTAACACATAAGCAAAAATAAATATGCCTGAATTACTCGAATCAACAGATATAGAAGCGACACGCAGCCCTCTCAATGAGGAAGCATCGCGCGTAATCGCCGAAGATATTATTCAAGCCGGGCGCGAATACGAAGAAAAGGCAGATAAAGATGGCCTGGAAGCACAATACCAAAAGCTTGTAGAATTACGCGATGCCCTCGTGATTCAAGAATCTAATCTGTACGATGGCACTCGCGATGAAGAAATGAAAAGAAAAGCTACCATTCTCGATGAGACGATAGAACTCATCGACAGCACACTTTTAGATTTTTACGCGAGCTATCATACGCTAGACGCGAACGAACAAGAGTCCTAGCGCTTGAGACGCTGCGACACTGATTTAGCCACCGGCAACCCTTTGTTCCATAAAGAATAAAGAGGGGAGAGTGGTTTTTCAAACGTTCCTGCAAGCACCGTCTCTTCGCTAGCCCATCCCTGCTTGAAGACAGAGACGCCACCAACAACTAGGCCACCAAAATCGTACTCTGAAAGGCCCCATTCCTTTACCTTACGAATGGCATACCATTTCAGCGCATAGTTCGCGCGAAGTCGTTGCCCATCTTCATTCATACCACCATACAGTTCGTAGGCCGTATCGGCGCTAATCGCGAGCCATAAGAAGGCAATTGGTTGATCATCTAAGTAAGCAGCAAAAATAGGGGAGTGGTCGTTCATCTGATGGAAAACATCGAGATAATACTGATTTTGGTGAAGATTAAACTTCGCCCGATCAGCCGTTTGGCGATAAATATGCAAACATTTCTCAAGCTCTTCCTTGGTACGAACTGGCTTTATCGTAATACCCTCAGCCGCAGATTTACGGATGTACTGGCGAGTTTTCTTGGCCATATCGGTCAAAAGATCGCTCTCGCTTTTCTTAAGATCAAGAAGGATTGTTTCGGCTGATAACACCTTATTCGTCGATCGTTTCCACCCCTCTGGGGCTTCAAAATCAGTCACGCCCGGCTCAATCGCGAGCGCGACTGATTTGTGATCACGTTTTACCATGGCCGCAAGGGCATTAAGGAATTCTTCACGAAAAGCCGGTTCAGCAATCGGCCCGCGCGGTACATAAGCAAACGAGCGCAGAGGAAGTGGCAAGTGACGAATCAAAACCTGAGCCGAGCCCACAATCTGGTCATCGTCGTAAGCAAAGACACGCTCAGCCGTCCAGCCATGGCCCGACTTCACCTGCCCCCAGCCCCATAACTGGAGTGGGTGAGCGCCATGCTCGAGTTGATATTCATCCCATTGCTCTTTGTCTGCACACTTCTGAAGCTCAATCATACCCCCATTATACAACGGGGGTCTGTGCTATAATTGAAAACTATAGAAAAGAGTTAAGAATTCGCGTGAAACTAGCTAAAACTTACGATCCAAACGAATACGAGCCTAACATCTACGCCCTCTGGGAAAAGAGCGGCGCTTTTAAACCATCGGGGAAGGGCGAGCCCTTTAGCACCATCATGCCGCCGCCAAACGCCAATGGCAATCTCCACATCGGCCACGCCCTTGATGTCGGCCTTAAAGACATTATTGTTCGCTATAAGCGCATGCAAGGATTCGACACCATTTACATTCCTGGCGCCGATCACGCCGGCTTTGAAACCTGGGTAGTGTACGAACGCGAGCTCCAAAAGAAAGGCCTCAATCGTTTTGACTTTAGCCGCGAACAACTATACTCACAGGTCTGGGATTTTGTAGAAATGCAGAAGGGGAATATGGAGCTTCAAGTGCGCGCCCTCGGTGCGAGCGTTTCTTGGGACGACGCTTTCTTTACCCTCGACCAAGACGTTATCAAAAACGTCTACCAAACCTTCCAAAAACTATGGAATGAAGGCCTTATATACAGAGGTGAGCGCATTGTTAATTACAGCACAAAATACCAAACCAGTTATGCCGATATTGAAGTCGAGCACCGAACAGAAAAGGGAACTTTATGGCATATTGCCTATCCACTGCTCGATAAGATTGGTGAAATTGTCATTGCTACTTCTCGCCCAGAAACCCTCTTTGGCGACGTCGCCATTGCCGTTCACCCAGAAGATCCACGGTACAAAGAACTCGTCGGCACCCGCGTCCAACTTCCTCTTACGGACCGTGAAATTACCATCATTGCCGACGAATACGTTGATCCTGCTTTTGGTACCGGTGCTGTAAAGATTACCCCGGCGCACGATCCTAACGATTTCGAAGTAGGGAAGCGTCACAATCTTAAGGCCATTCAAGTTATTGATTTCGACGGTAAAATGATCAATGTTCCACAAGAATTTATGGGCCTTGAGGTTGATCGCGCCCGCAAACAAACTCTGGCTGAACTCCAAGCCCAAGAGCTTATCCGCAAAGAAGAGCCAATCGAACACAGCGTTGGCTATGACTACAAGAGTGGACTCCCGATTCAACCCCTGATTAAAGATCAATGGTTCCTTAAGATGGAGCCGCTTGCCCAAAAAGCTATCGAAGCCATCAACAGGGGAGACATGAAGTTCTTCCCTACGGGACGCAAAGAGCTCTTATTGCAATATCTGGGCAAAATCCGAGACTGGAATCTTTCTCGGCAAATCCCATGGGGCATTCCTATTCCGGCCTTTCAAAACGTCAATGATTCCAACGACTGGATTTTCGACGAAAGGGTTGATGAAAAGACTATCGTTGTAAATGGCGCAACATATAAACGTGAAGAAGACACTTTCGACACCTGGTTTAGCAGCGGTCAGTTGCCATTTATTACGACTGATGCCCGCGATCAAGGTGATCTTGCGCGATTCTATCCACTCAGCCTGATGGAAACGGGGACCGATATCCTTTACGCCTGGATCGCCCGCATGATTATGCTCGGCCTCTACACCACCGATAAAGTTCCTTTTAAAGACGTATACCTTCACGGCATGGTCCTCGACCAACACAGCCAAAAAATGAGCAAAAGCAAGGGAAATGTCATTAACCCAATGGAATCAATTGCCGCTTATGGCTCAGACGCCCTCCGCCTTGGCCTCATTACCAGCCGTAGCCCTGGCCAAAACCAGGCCTTCAGTGACGACCGCATTATTGCTGGCCGCAACTTCTGCAACAAGCTCTGGAACATTGCTCGCTACGCCGAAAACAAACTAGGGGACAACTTCATTTCTAAAGCGCCGGAACCAAAGTCGCTTGCAGACCACTGGATCATTAGCGAACTCGCTACCGCTAAGGCAACCATCGAACGTACGCTTGATGATTATCGCATCTCTGAAGCCCAAGAAAGCATGTACCATGCCATCTGGGACAGCGTCGCTGATTGGTATATCGAAGCCAGCAAAGACCAAGACAACCCCGATCTCCTTGCCTGGGTACTTGATACCAGCCTCAAATTAGCGCATCCTTTTGCCCCATTTGTGACCGAGACCATCTGGCAAACACTTCCTTGGCACAAAAGTCTTCTTATCAGCGAAACCTGGCCGGAAATTCTCGCCTTTAACGACATCGCTGCTGCTGAATTTAGCCGCGTTCAAGCATTGGTTGAAGAAGCTCGCTTTGTGACCACCGCGCTTCCTGGAAACGAAAAATACTCCCTGTTGTATCAGGAAGATAGTTTGATTGAAGATAACAAAGACCTCATCAAGCGTCTCGCCAAACTTAAAGAAGTAACGCTCACCGAAGAAGCCCGCGGCCTTCGCCTCGCTACTAGCGGTCGCCAGGCTTGGTTAGATGTTTCCGCCGATACTCTTGCTGAACACCAGACTAATCTTGAGGCACGCCTCGCTACTGCTCACCAAGACATTCAAGCCCTCAAAGGCCGCCTGAACAACGCTAATTACGTTGCTAAAGCTCCAGCAGCCCTAGTAGAAGAAACCAAAAAGCAGCTAGAAGAAAAACAAGCGCTCACTGAACGCTTGCAAAATGAACTCGAAATTCTTCGTTAGAATCTTAAACGGAAGGCCAAAGGTATGCACCGTTAGTGGTGCCGAGTGAAATTTTCTTAGACTGAATATAACGACGGTCATCATCACGAGGTTGCATGCGGGCAATTGTCGTACGAAGGCTACCCGGTAACGAAGCGCGTTCAACGTGGGTGTGCTCGCTCGATTTAATAACCGAGTCAATTGCCGCAAAACTCATGAGGGCTGCCGGAGCAGACAGAGCAACAGTGGTCGCCTTATCAATTTGCATATCATGCACTAACACGCCGAAGGTGGTGGCGATGGTAAAGATTAGGGGTGCGGGGTTGATGAGTAGTGGTAACATATTTTTGTTTTATTTTTTGGTACTAGTGCAATACTAGCATAAGCTTGATCATTTGTCAATAAGAGTCTACTCGTGATGATACGGGCCGCCAGCCGCAATCTGTTGAGCCCGATACAGCTGCTCAGTCAGCACGAGTCGAACCAACTGATGCGGATACACCAGCGGAGAAAGAGACCACACCAGATCAGCCCGTGCGCGCAGCTTATCATTCACGCCATACGCCCCACCGATAATAATCACGACGCTGCGTGATTGCTCCAGTTGCCCCTTCAGAGCCTTAGCAAGAGCGGGTGAATCAAGCGCCTTGCCGCGTTCATCCAGCAAAATAACGTAATCATGAGCAGCAAGCCGTGAAAGTATGCGCCCAGACTCGTCCTCACGGGCTTTAAGGCTGTCAAAAGCCGAATGAGCCATAAGTACCCATTCCACCAAAAATGGTGCTTTTAGACGCTTCTGATAGCGTTCGATCCCCTCGGCTACCCAAGATTCATGCTTCTTGCCGACGGCAATGACGCGAATAGGCATTAGAAACGTAACTTCTCGGCCAAAGTAATCAGCGGTTCGTGGTCAGGGTCGGCTTCAAGATCAGGCGAGTGATGAAGCTCTTCGGTCTTTGTAAAAGGAATCAGGTGAACGTGAGCATGGGGGATATCTGTTCCCACCACTCGCGCAGATACATAAGGCGTGCCAATAACTTCTCGGAGGCGATAGCCCACCTTCTGTACGGTGGCCATCAAAGCTTGATAATCTTCAGCCTCAAGATCCCAGATAAATTCAACTTGCACCTTAGGAACAACCAGCACGTGGCCCTCGGCAACCGGGTGAATATCGAGAAAGGCCAATGTCTTCTCGTCCTCATAAATTTTGTGAGCAGGGATCTCACCCTTAATAATCTTGGTAAAAATAGAATCTTGCATAGCTTTAGTTTACTACGAAAACGAACCCCGCAGTTTACGCAGGGTTCGCATGATAATTTTGGCGGAGAGGGAGGGATTCGAACCCTCGGAACCTTGCGGCTCACCGCTTTTCGAGAGCGGCCAGTTCAACCACTCCTGCACCTCTCCAGATTTTCTATTGTAACAGATACAAAACTACGAAAGCCGTTCGATAACCGAGACGACAATATCGACCAACACAATAGCCAGAAGGAGCGTGGCGATGATGATTGTCGGCTGCTTCGGAATTCTTTGTAGTGCACGCCAAACGAATGGATGAATAAGATAGACCAACAACACCGCCGCAATCCCAAACCCAATTGAGTTATCAAGGCTCACTCTTCCATCAAAACTAAATGCTTTGTGACTATAGTCCCAAATCCTAGTGTGAAATATTATCTCTATCAACCAGTTAGCAATAAATTCAAGCATCGTCGCTAACAAGGCGCCGCCAAGGAAGAGAAGTATGGAATGCTTCGCCCGACCTCTCATGACCGCAACAATCAACAGCGCACCAAATCCATAAATAGGCATGATAGGCAAATGTAAAAAGCCATGTATTCCATAAAGTTGGCGCTCAGTAATTAAGCGAAAAATCATTTCGCCCAACCCGCCCAAGAAGCTGTAGATAAGAAATAGCAGTATATACCGCCCAATGACATACATACGCGTTATTATACGCCCCTCCCGAGATTGCTCGGCTATGAATATATACGCTATACTCTGGATAACAAACTAGGAGGAATCATGGCAGAGAAAAAACCAACCCATCACGAGCCGGTACGGGCCGACGTCGCAGCGCACGCCGCTCCGGCACACCACGCCCCATTAGCAAATCAAGCAAGCGGCCTGGCCGTGGCGGCACTTGTCGTCGGTATTGCCGCAGTCGTCTTCGGCTGGGCACCATTCTTTGGCTTCATCGTAGGAGCGGTTGCAGTCACTCTTGGAATTATCGCCGTTAAGAAATCAAGCAAAAAGGGTATGGCAATCGCCGGCATCATCACCGGTGGCTTTGGCTTGTTATGGAATATTGTGGCGACAGGCATCTTCTTGGTTGCCTTAGCTATAGGTGGCGGAGCAGCAGCAAGCTTAGTAGAAAGCGCCAATACAACAGCTGCAGAAAATGAAGCGGCGGCCGCAAAGGAATACGTCGTTGGTGATACTATCGCTATCGAAAACCGAACGCTCACCGTTACGGGCATCGAGCGTAACATCCCCAGCAACAGCGACTACTTTCAACCCGAAACAGGCAAGGAATTCGTCGCCGTAAACGTCACTATCACCAATGAAAGTAGTAGCCCGGTCACCTTCGGCACCTACGACTTTAAGATTCAAGACGGTAATGGCGCACAAATTTATACTTCATACATCCCCGGCCTTCAAGGTGTCCTTGAATACGGATCACTTGCGGCCAATGGTAAGGTGAGTGGCAAACTTGGCTTCCAAGTTCCTAAAGACGACCAGAACATCAAACTGGTTTTCGCACCTGCCTTCTGGAGCAATAATTCGGTTACCGTGAAACTCTAGCATCCCTTTCAAATAAAAAAACTCCCTCTTGGGAGTTTTTTTATTACGATTGAAGCAACACTAGTCACTAGGGTTAGATTTGAAACGAACGTTCAGTCGTTTATTCTTTACCAATCGCACATTCTTAGACGTACCTGTACGATACTCTTTTACCGTAGGCTTGTAACGACCGCTTTTAATATAGCTCTCTGGGTAGTAGTGTGGTCGTCCGATGGTGTCGAAAATAACCTGGTAAGTACCGATCGAGAACTCTTCTTCCCCAAGCAAATTGCCATCTACATCTTGAAGAATGAACAAGGCCATAATCGCCGATGCAGCCAGAAGCGCAGTAAAGAGGAACGATTCAAATGAACCATCGCGCATAAAGAACAATGACACGACGATAACCAATGAGAGGATGATTAATACAAACCATGATGAAGCCGTTAAGAGCCTTGCACCAACAATTGTCATCTCGCGGCGGGCCTGGGCCACGTAATACATTGCCTCTGCGACGTAGTTGATAGCAGCGCCTTCGCCATCAGACTTTGCTTTTGCACCCTTCAACACATCGAAAATTGCGAAGAATTCGTTGGTCGTCGGCAGTGCATAATTATTAATCTCATAATCAAATCTTTTAATGAGATACTTATCGATAGATTCGATCGTTTGATTGAGGCGTTCCGGTAAAGAAAGCTTAATAATGCGATAGATTGCCACCAATGCGCCCGTTTCCGTAGCGGCAAGTGTCTTAAGTCGGCTTAAGTTTGCCATAGCCGCCGAGATGTAGAATCCGAGTAAGATGCTATAAAAAATCGACGTTGCACCCAACAAACTGCCGACATCAAGAGGTGAATTACTAATTGGCAAGAACCAAGCGAGTAGCCCCACGACAATAAGAGTGATGATTGCTTTTGATCCGGCGCTGCTGTGTTTAATCCGTTGGAAGAAATGTTTCATGAATGTATCATACCATAAGCAAAACCACCCCCATTGAAGGGAGTGGTTTTAATAATTACAATTTGGTACAGCGTAGTGCAGGAAGTCAGAACAGTATTACTTAACTAAGACAGCGTGGACAAGGTCAGCAACTTTAGCGTGTTGGTCTGCATCCATGTGAATACCATCAACCCCTGGTGTAATCCCATTGAGTGCAATGAAGCCAATGCCTAGCTTCGCCGCAAGTCGCTCGTATACACCGATTAGCTCCCGAGATTTTTCTGTCGCACCAAGATACTTGTCACCAGTTCGACAGTATTCGGTATCTTCATTGATGATTGGAGGGGATAGTAAAAGCACTTCAGGCGTCGTACCACGAAACTGCGATGGTCGCATTTTAATAATGGTGAGTAGCTTTTCCATACTCAGACCAACTTGCTCGGCGGACATACCCATCTCGTTCTTGAGCTCGTTTGTACCTAAGAGGACAATAACCTGATCAAGAGGGTCGTGGCTGTCTAATGCAGCCTCAATGTAATCCATAGCCACACGACCTTCTTTGCCTGGTCGCGGATCACCATTCTCAATACCTCGGGAGTTTAAGTTCTCTTCAATGATTTCGTAACTATCACCAAGAAGCATTTGTAATCGGCCCGGCCAACGGGTTTGAGCGTCAAATCGGAGGTGCTTTGAACCTGGTTGGTAACCCCAAGAAAGAGAATCTCCAAAAACCATGATTCGTTCAGCAGATGTATTTATATTCATGGGACGATTATAACAGATGTAAATGTCCGAATCTCGTCAGCCTCTAATCAAAAACGACCTCCTTTTACAGAGGTCGTTTCGACATAATTTCATGGTACAGCGTAGTGCAGGAAGTCAGAACAATACTGATAGAATAATTCTATGACTTCACTCATTCAAACCCAGTGTCTCGCACTCCGGAAAGCCTACGAAGAAGGTCTACTTGGAAACCAAGTAATGCCAGAGGATACTCATCCTGACCTAGCAAGTGGAGAAGAGACCTTGAGCTACTTTACTCTTCCAATGTCCTTAAATTATCAGCGGAACAGTTACGCGCTGTGGGAAGCTGCAAAGAAGGCGTTTGAAGATACAGAAACTCGGACTTCTTTCAATGTGAAAGATGTAAACGAGCTAAGTGAAGACGAATTGCGTCCATTACTCACCAAATATAAAGTAGCGCTGCAACCAAACAAACACACCCATACATGGCACACCATCGCCTCAACCATCGCAAACGAGTGGGGAAGTATTGAGAAAATGCTTGAAGCAGTTGATTATGATTTTCTCAAGCTGCAAGAACAGATCCAAGTTAAGCAGAAGAAGGGCTTTCCGTATCTATCTGGCCCCAAGATCTTTCACTACTGGAGTTATATCCTGGGTGAATACTGTGGGATTATCTTGAAGAATAGAGAGTTCATTCAAATCGCACCCGATACTCACGTAGTTCAGTGTTCTATCCGACTTGGCGTTCTTACTGAAGAAGAATCGAAGAAAATGACTCGTGACGAAATATCAGAGCGATGGCGCGAGGTCTTGAAAGGTACGGGATTATCTCCTATCGACATGCACTCTCCACTTTGGTTCTGGAGTCGAAACGATTTTACCTACGACCTCCGTTAACTGTCCGAATCTCATTAGCTCCCAATCAAAAACGACCTCCTTTTATAGAGGTCGTCTCGACATAATTTCATGGTACACCTGGCAGGATTTGAACCTACGACCTCTGCCTCCGCAAGGCAGCGCTCTATCCAGCTGAGCTACAGGTGCATATGATATAACCCGTTGTCTTAAGAACAACGGGCCATATCTTGTAACTAGAAGGTGCTTTCGGCCACTTTCGTAGCGAACAACGGCTATTGTATCACAGATACACGGGGTCAGCCAACCTCTAGAGGCGGAGTTTGCGCACAACGATATCAATAATGTCGAGCTTCAAGTCTTCCATAGGCAGACGTTCGCCTAGAATATCAACGATTCGTTCACCAGCTTCTTGCGGAAAGTAAACAGAAACACCTGGCGCAAAACGCTTCGTTGGTATCAACATAATCGAATTATGCCCATCATCCTTAATTAGTCCAAAGGATTTAAAATCATCAAAATGATACAACTTTTCACCGACGTACAGTCCTTGTTTGATACTCAGCCCATAGGTAAGCGTGCGCGGTGGGCGACGAATATAGACCATCAAGGCAACCACCATAACGATTACTAATAGAGAGATCGTCCATGCCTTGAGCACCAAGACGTCGAGCGCAATCACCCCGGCCGCAATAGCGAAGAAGGCAATAAACCACAAGGGCCCCTTGTCGATATGGACGTATTCTTGAGCCGTCCAGGTGATAGGCTCGTCCGCACCACTTATTGGCACAGACTCTTCAGACAAAGGAACATCTTCCTCTGAGGCACTCCAATAGTTCTTCTGATCTTCGGGCTTCATATAATTTCAGTATAGCATGAGCACTGTAGAGGTTACGCGGCAAAAACCAAATAAAAAACGCAACCTCGCGGTTACGCTTCTTACTTGGCGGAGGA
>Ga0247804_10000384_pt1 | contig 20442 bp, 14 predicted proteins | sample UWRJL029104C1_FD_181142 | JGI IMG/M metagenome (GOLD analysis project Ga0247804, IMG submission 181142) | Plant litter microbial communities from Arlington Agricultural Research Station in Wisconsin, United States - UWRJ-L029-104C-1 | ecosystem: Environmental > Terrestrial > Plant litter >...
GAATCTGCGAAGACTATTCACGAGATCCTCCTATCGAGCAGCGCAAATACAAAGGCGACCAACGAGATCCTGCTATCTTACGAAACAAGCCTCTAACAGTTGAAGAAAGAGCGAAGTCTTTACGATTTGCCGGTGGGAAACATTGGATAAAGGTTACTTTCGAGTCTGTTGAAGCTGCGGAGATTGCCGTGGAGTGTTCACCTCAGACTGTGCTTGGCCATCTGGTCTGGGCGGAGATATATCGCGGAGTTCCACCAGCGAACGATGTAGCCCTTCCAGCTGCAGGAGCAACTCCTCGTGCAGAGAAGAACCGAGCCTCGGGCTCTATATCTCGCTCACAACCCGCGCCAGGGGGCCTCTCCCTTTCTCCACCAGCTAGCATGTCTTCAACTCAGACTCTTGATACTGGTACCATATCTCAAGCAACTAGCTCCTCTGCCACATTGACTAGTCCTCCCGCTGGTGACGCAAATCTCTACTGTCGTGCAATTCCCACCGCCCGACGTATCAAATTGCTTCCAGCTGAGCAAGCTCTTCTACCTCAGCAGTCCTACGGGCAGCGCCTATTTGCCAGTATACCTTTACTAGGATGGCTCAGCAGCGACATCATTGGTAGCCAAATCCCCAAAACAGAACAAGGGGAGTTTGATTGGGCACAAGCAAGTCTCTACTGGCGGCTGATGTGGTGGGTTGATAATTTGACCGGCTGGCTTGATCTAGCAGCTGAGAAGGAAGAGTAGTGACATGAACTCGAACAGTGTTGACTGATGTTTGGCGAAGGTGGACATAGTCACTGCCTTGGTGGCTACGACATCCAACGATATCTGATTTTTTACTTTAGAGCAAGGCGTTTGGATGAAGCATAGAATAGCACGGACTGGACGCTTCACGAACTTATCATGCAGATGTATAATAATTTAAGAGCCATTACTTGCAAATAGGCGAATAAAAATCGTATACTACGTCCCAGGCTATGATGATGTATTTATTATCAAATAGACAATCACGGACAATATATCATGAACAGTTTTCTACAACTCTTGTTACTTATGTCCTTCCTGTTTTAGGCTTCGACTGACTACGCTTAAAGAACTTCACAAATGATATAGAAACTATGAATGATCCTAGGGGGCGGTGATAGCTAAATCTGGGTTTGAATCAAACTTGCTATGAGACAGTATCTGTTAACTGTACTCTAACCTACTGTGAGTATTGATTGGCCATTTTTTCATGCCTTAAATTGCAGTAAAATCATAGTACTAGTCTCGTTGCCCTATTTCATATCTGAATGGTCGTTCAGACACCTGCGGTGCAGCAATATGGCATATACTTAATGGAAGTGTAGCCATCTGCTTGAAATTGGCAACTACCTACTGTGGCTCACGCACTCGATCGTCCATACTGGACGCCTTTTTTCTGGTTGAGATATGGCCCTGAACTTGGGAATTCAGGCAAAAGCTTTCTATGCAGCTCTTTCCCCAAAGGAGCACGACAAGTATTATAACTAATATGCCTGGGGGAATACCAATACTGACTACCATACCTTTTCATGGTTCTTGTCACATAATACTTGCTTTCTCGAACTAAGCGGCTCAGCTGCAAGAGTGTTTCCTGTCTGTTTTTCCTTCACCACACATCTCTCAAATTAAACCCATCCTCCTTGAGAACTTCATCACCACTGCTTCACATAGTCTTTCTTGCCCATTAGAATCTTCTCAAGATTCAGTCTTGCACTCCAGACTATGACATCAGTGAATGCTTTCTCCCTGACAACCGTCGGATCCTTCTGATTGATATCACTGTCTTTGCTAATACTTCCAGCTGGGCGGTGATGATTAAAGAGCTGCGGCTCAACTGACCAACAGTTCATATTTAGGTCGCGGTTTCGGCACATATAACCTAAGCCATTGTCGATTGCGAATGAGTCCCCTCCTTTTATCCCAAGCCAGTAAAGTATTTTCTGGGCTCCACGGAGTGATACAGCATATCCAAACGCACAAATTGGACCTCCAACCCTATGTATTACCCGGCTCCCTTCTGGTAAATATTTTACTCCCATGAGCCATGGCTGGTGCGACTGTGGCGCGACTGTTGGATCGTCACTAATAACGTATGTTCGAAAATCGTCCTTCGGGGGGAGCTCTCCGCAATGGCCTGGCCATAATATGTCCCAATCATCTCCATATGGGGAGTGTTGACGCTTGGATAACGGTATTTCCGAAAGTGTGCGAACTCCCTTGGCCAGGGCAGGCAATTGAGATAAAAGTCGAATGTCCCAATCAGCATCATCTTCAAGGATGAACGCACTCGCTATCTTCTCCTCGACTACCCTAAGTGTTTATGATATCAACATTTATGTTTTAAAGATAATGTTCAATGACTAACCTAGAAATTATGTTCATATGACCTCTCCAACACCCCAGCGAGCCGTTTTTCAACTCCAAGCCCTGAAGGATGCTTTAGTCAAGGAAAATGTTTTATTAAGGATACTAACAGGTGGAAGAGCCTTATCTGGAACTTCATCTCCTTTCACAGCATCCATCCACTCAACTTCGAAGCCAGTCAGAGAACTTGCAAGGACGAAAGCGTCCTTCTTGTCCGTTCGCTCCTTGAAGCCTAGGGCGAATACTTTCTCGAACTAGAATGGTTTTTAGTGTGAGATAGTATCACTTGGATAACATGAGTATGTATCATACCCCTAAAGTTGCATTGCTCGCACGGCCAATTTCTGATTTCGTATCTAGATTTCCAATTCTAACCGAAGCCTGTATATAGTTGCTTTGCTGGCACAATATCTGATTCCCGCCCGTTTTTTGTGACGACTGACATGAGCCTGTCGAGTTTCTAGAGTAGAGGAATAGAAATATCAACCCAGAGAGGAGAGCAGAGGCTAAGAGAATGCGGTGGTGATATTTCCGGCCGCCAACCCAGCCCCAAGCGTATGGTGCTTGCCACCTCATATGCATATGTAGATGACCGATAACATGAGGTGAATGATGATGTTCAAACTCTGGTTTTACATGTAGAGAAGTACTTTTCCAACCCAATTTTGCCTATTCTGTGAAGCTCACATGACGAGCGCTCGACAGTCTACCGGGTAAAGAACCACCCTCGATCGTGTAGCAGATCATCTATTTTATTCTTTTGAGATTTCAGTTGCTAATCACTCGTAGACAGATGGTGTTAAGAAAAAATAGATAACTCTAGAAAGCACCGAAAAGAGGTTTAGGCAGTAGGATAGATGGAAGGCATAAACATGGGAAGTTAGTTCTTGACCGTGTCAAATATTTGCTATGGACGAGAATAAAATTGTAAGTTACTGTCTATTAACTCACATGGTCCATTCCTAACTTGCTAATCAAACATCCACAAATTAATGCTGATTGGAAATATGATTATGATTATAATTATAATAGTGGTCCTTCAATACCTTGCTCTTCCTCAGATAGTTTGCAATGATCTCTCACTCTCTTAGACCATCCTGTGAATAGACCCCCAACAGACTTATTTTCTCAAATGATTCGCCTCATGCCGTGCTTTCTTAGCTCCCTTTGCAAGCCAGCTCCTCAATAGACTGGTTTTATGATACACCGTATTTCCTCCATATAAAATTGATATCCTATCCCGGAATGTAAGAACTTAGGCTTCGAGAGATGTCCTTTTCGATGATCCATTGACGCATCTTGATAGACCATTCTCGTGGAGGTGTAGTCGTATCGAATGGCCAAAATAACTCCAATGTCTTACAACGCTGTCGAAAATTCTTGGACCATTTCATTCACCAGCTTGTCCTTCATATCAAAGCTGTCAATGGGCGAGACAGCGTTCGTAACATGTATGCTAATAAAGTTGACGGCAATTCCGTGGTCTTTCAAAGCTAAAATATCCACTTCCAGTGATTTAAGGTTGGATGAAGTTGCATAGATCTTCTAAACTCAGTCCGGCGTTTGTTGGAACGAACAGCTCTATCTAACATGCCGTATTCAATGGTCTTGGACACACAAGTAGGCCCAGTTCTCCTCCAAATCAACTAAAGCATTTGACTCGCAGTTTTGCGCTCCTCATTGTGACACCCGCTTCGATTTTGACGGTTCCATCTGACAGACGCAGTAACATAGATATGAAGAGAGTATCGATAAAAGAGGCGTGTCAATAGAAGTCTTGCAAATGTAGGTCGTTTTGTTTCCACAGATAATAATTCGCCGATTCTGTGCCTAATTAAGAACGCGTTCAACAGCATCGTCCAGGCGAACTGGGCCATTATCACTGGATCTGGTTACATCTGGCAACGGCGTGCTAAACACCCCTGTCACAATGATTGCCATGAGAGAGAGGGAAAAAAGCTTCATTTTCGACTTTAAAAGGACAAGATATTTGGCTCGGGTTTGTTGATGAAGGACTAAGTGGCGTTTAATGTATTTGCCAAAGCTTTTTCTCTTGTGTACGAAGTAAGTGGCTCTCGAGCTGTTCTTGTACCTGACCAAAACACAAGCTTACCACACTAGAGCCAGATGGATCAACAGAAAGCAGGTTCCCCATGTTACGGCAGAGGTTTGGACCAATAAAGTCAAACTGTCTCGTAACAAGTCCTGGAACATCCGAGCCCGAAACCTGTTGACAGATTCCACATTCGGAACTGCCTGAATGCCTACACTAAAATAAATGCCGTTCCGGGCGCAATCATGGGTTCACGTGACCATTTCAGGGGTGAGCTTCCCGGTTTCAATATTTCAATACTGGCACGCCGGAGCTTGCAAGCAATATCTAACCCACCGTCGCTGCTAGTGGCGTGACACTACTCTAACTTCAATGGAACAGATGGGGAGCCCGAATTGTATCACATGTGGACGACAGAAGAGGGGATTGTAATTATCTTTTTTTGAATCTTCGTAACTTGGTCCGAGCCTTACTGAAACGGATGGCCACTGCATTTTCATATGGAATTATGCACGTCTGAATTGTTCCCAGCAATGGTCGGTGGGATCTCTACTAGCATCTGCAAATATACGCGCTGGATCATTTTGACTATAGTTTTAGATTATCATACTCCTTGGGTCAGGATGGACATATTGATCTTCTCGTAGATTTGTTCAACGCTTACGGATGTTGTACCTCGGCTGTAAACATCAGTCACATTCCCCCACTAGTCGTAACAGGCTTGGCCAGATTTTTGATCTTTAGTGTCAGATAGATATAGCCATGCTGGTAGACTAATCAATTTGAATAGACCAGCCCCTGTCGAAAGCATCATGTCAAAAAACCACGTTAAACCTACAAGTGGGGATGCGAATATGACCAAAAAGGCAGATGAGGTTGCACCTATCACTATGGCATACCACTTTCAATAAATGAACAACAACCTCATCAAAGCATCTTTCTGGAACAAGGTCAATACCAGTAACTGGCGTAACTACAATAGAAATGGAATCAATCTATCGATTGCATGTATATACCTAACATTTTTGGAGGGAAAGTTAAAAGTTGTGTCTCAACATTATTATTTCTCAAACTAAAGATGAAAGGTCATACAATGTCAGTAATAACAAAGGGAAGGAGTCGTGTGTTTCAAGCAAATACCCATTTTGTGGTTTGACAAATGTGAGGTCCTTTGATCTGGGTTCTAGAACAGATCAAGGGAAGGGTTTTTGCAGCAGACTCAAATAGTTTGCTAACGGTCCACTGGATAGAAATGGGTTTCCACCATCACTCCAAGATGCTCTCTTATTGTCAAACAGTTCTTTAACAACACCTCAATCCTCAGGTCCTAATAAACATGCCTCTTCTGCGACTGATGCTGCTTCAAGCAGATTAAAGTCATGGAGCTACCTCAAGATGACTTCTTGAGCGAAGACGCTTTCATAGGATTTGAATCGTTTCGATTTCCCACTCCACCTCCTAGGTACCCAACACCACCGGATATAAACCATTCAGATCGTCCCCAGCAAAACCTTTATGATGCAATTTCGCCAAACTTGCCTGGTTTCTCACCAGCCCCGCCACCGATCGCGGAAGTCCTTCCAGTTTCTCCCATCACTGGTGGACTGGCAACTGGCTCGCCGCAACCATCAGTTTGCATACAATGCAAAGGGCAGAAATACGGCTTCTCCGCTTACTTTCACAATCCCAGGATATTTCTAGAGCCCCCACATCATCTTCTTCACTTGATTGAGCAATCCTACTTCTTGAGAGATCGGCTGAAGAGTCTGCTTGTGACCTATGCCATGCGAGCCGTAGACACTGATCAGACTCAGACAATCGAGAATGAGATTCATTCGTGGCAGCGGGAAGTGGTGTGCTTCGCAAATCATGTACTCTGTTCGGCAGTATTATTCGAATTGAGAGTCCGGCCGCTGGATGATGTCCAAACGTGGTCGACTGAGATGAGCAAGCAGCTCGTCGATCATACTCGAGGATTGAAGACCTTGGAGATGCCCAGGGGAAGACTCCAGGTGTTGTTATCTGAGTTTCGGAGGGCGTGGGAGTCGGTTTGGTTGGGATTCATAGAGGATGAGAAGGATGCTGCTGCCCAATACTCTCAGGGAGTCTATCAACCGGAGGAGGGGTTTGACGTCAGCCAGTGGGTGGAAAATTGAACAGTATCATTGCTTGTCGTATCTAGGGCCCAGCATATGACCCGAGAGGTTTATGAATTCGCAGAATATCTTCACTGCTTGTATTCTTAGCTTCAATAAGATCTGACTGGCACTATTTCCTGTCTCCATAACAATGAATGTAGTTTCTCACCATAATCCGCAAATTCGAAAGTAACTGGGCAGTATCTTCAGCCTGCCATCTTCCCACTCCATGGCCAGAGTCTTTGCGCTATAATTGCTGAATTTTCTGCAAGCGCAAGTAGAAAGTATGATGTAGGTGCGTGGAAGGAAAATAGTTGAATGTGCACTTCGTTAGAACCATGTGGAGATTATGAAACCATAGAGCAAGGGTTTGGACGAATGAATCATAGGTTGTCCTGTAACATTTATCGCGGGTTATGCAGCCTTCTACTCGGTCTTCTCAATAGGTTATCAGTATTGAAGAGACGGAACAAGTTCTTAATCCATCACTTCTGAGACCGCAAACAGCAATTTAGTCCTTCAAAGATACTCACTGAAACGCATCTGTTGAATGACCTACAGTATACAAGATGTGGTATACATACTGCTTACTTAATTTATAGATTCACGGAGAATTCCACGCTTGCTAGAATGAGTACATCCTTTGCTATCCGTTTGATTTGGCATAGCAGGGTCTTTTTAACATTACAGTTGTGCTAGTTGCTATACCCAGAGATATTAGGCAGCCGTGGAAATGGAAGATGTATCTAGAGAGACTTCATCAAAATATGAGTGTACTTTCAGTTCTTTCAACACCATCGAAGGAAAAAGGCTTCAGTTACTCGATACTTACACATATCTGGATACCTTCAAACACATCATTTACTCCATAAGCCTACGGCATGGAGGCAGAACATACTTGCACATACGCTATGGAATTACGAAAGGTTTATTGAATGGTAATCAGCTGGGCACGGGCGTCTGAGTGGCCTTAGCGAAATCGTCTGATATCAGGCTCGTCCGACATCATTCACATTAAACATACTTCTTTTTTTGCCTGACCTACACACACACACACATCTTCAAACACCTGAACAAACGGAAGTCGTGGATCAAAATATATTGTTACTTTGGGGAAATACAGAACGTGATTCAAGAATATAAAAATCACAAAACATATTTCATCGAGGACGACGACAAAGATCGCAACCGCTGCCGTCCTCCCTCTTCCTCCTTTGACTCTGAACGAGAAAAGTGCGAGTTCCACACCCTCTCAATCGACCTTCATGAGTCCATTGAGCCTGGTATCAATCAATACTCTGTTGAGTCACTATATTTGGCGTCACTCCACTTAAGAATGTCATCAAGTATGCGCCGTAGCTTTTTCGGATCAGCAATAGACGACTAGCATCAACGAGTATAACTCACGCAGCTGTTCCTACCAAAATATCCTGCGTCTTTGCCTGCGACAAGGTCGCCAAGGCAATGGCAAACATGAATACGAAAGCCAACACCGTACACACCATTCCCATGCGGGACATCGGCATGAGGAACAAGATAAAGCCTGGAGTGAGGAGCAGCGATACCGCGATAAATGCTTGAATAATCCTGGCTAGTGCTTCTAGGGCTTCGAACGAATAGTATATTGGCTTTGGATTTCTTGACTTGGGATTACTTTTGAGTGCCAAAACTTTGCAAAGAAGCTTCTATGTAATCTATCAGCATCTTCCTAACCTATATGAAGAATCTCAATGCTAATTTTTGTAGCGAATAGGATACCTGCAAAGGTGAATGAGGATTGTAGGCAATATATGATTCTATCATATCCTCTATTGGGCTCTTCTGCCCAACCGAGCTCATACTTTCCTTTGCTGAGACAAGGTCATCAAAGTAAAGCATAAAACCTTGCTCTTCTGGTAACATAGGATTATGTCTTTTCATCCAATTGTGGATACTCTCTTGGTCCCGTTTGGTTGGCTTCCCGAGTGCGCGAACATTCAGATACTTCAAGAGCAAATCATCTGTAGATTTCACAATCAGTCTCTGTCTCTTATATAGTCAGCATGTGTAGATATACGCACAGTATTCATTAATCTTTATCTCTATCTCTCGAAGTAGCTCTGCTTGTTTTGGATCTCCATTCTTGAAAATTTCGGCTGTGTGCAATCGGTACTGGCGGGAGATATCGTTAGCATCCTCTCGGTCCAACTCCCGCAATTTCTTAATCAAAGAAATTAACTGAAGCTCGCGGTGGAGAAGAATTCTAGCTGCTGTTGGTCCGAATCTCCGGAATTGACAGAAGTTTCTGTCAGAATCCAAGAATCTTGAAAGCTGCGGAAGTCCCTTTTCATAATCTTCTACTGTCAAATTATGTCAAATGACACAGTCAACAGAACAATTGTGAGTGTATCATCCTTACGGTGCTCATAGCTCTTGCCATCCTGCTTGTTGTACTTAGAATCATTGGATGCTGGTGTGGAAAAGAGGTTGCGTGAGAGGCTGTTCAGAAAACGCCTCCATTCTACATTGTTCGGGTCTCCGGGAACATCCAAAAGCCGCGTAAGCAAGTTACTATCATAGGGAAGTCTAGTCTTACCATGCTGAGCTGTGTCAAGGCCCTCATCAAACCTTTGCTGGTCCGAATAAGTTGAACCAAGCTCATGACCGCTCCGAGGTCGTTCCGACGAGGAAATTGGTTGATATCTGCCTGAAAGCAGAGAAGCCATATGGTTTATCGGTTCGGCCCGCTCCTCACTGTCATGATTGAGAAGATGAGCTTGTGGTAGTAGAGGGATGACAGGGGGTGCCGTCGACGGCCTTTCCACGATATCTGGCGACATGATAAATCATTGAAGCTTGCAATGCACTTGCAAAACACTCGTAAAAATTTGCCATCTTCAATGACAATCAGAGCCTCGACAAGATTATTGCCTGATCTATTCCAGGCTCTTCGCCCTGGGTTTCACAGATGGATGGTGATTTGGGATTGGTACAATCGACACCACCTTAATGAGCAAAGTTGCGCTACGCGCATTAGCTGCCCAATCAATGAAGCATTCTATTTACCTATGGATGGACCTTAAACTTTACGTTGAGGCTGAAATTAAATAGCACCAGAATTTTGTACAATTTTGATGAATCTAAGAGGAAGCGATAAAATGGGTTTCTATGTTGAAGACGCATATACGGTCGGGTGAAATAGGACACTGGAGCGCACTAGAAAGTCTGGCGATGACCCTGCCTTATATAGCTGTAGAGTTCTTGCATTGTGTGCCCGGTGTAGCACAGCAAATCAAGTGCTTTCACTATCGGTTAGTTCACCAATGTCACTTGCTGCATGCGATTCACCCTTTTACTGCCAACTTTGTCTAGCCATCATGAGAAGCAGAGTAAAATTACAAAATCTATTGCTATAAATTGCCTCCACACCATTTTTAGCTAGTCATTTGAGAACAAGTCCTGACATGTTCTAATTTACATCGCACCCGAACATTTCCATGTTTATACTTCCATGTCAGGAATGCTTTAAGTTCATTACATAGATGACATGGGTACAGTGTACACCAGTGAGCTCTTGTCGGAGTAATTTTCCTCTTTGGTCTCCTGGACAAAGTAGTCTCAGAAGGACACGATTTTTAGTTGCTGTCCGGGGGAGGAAGGGGGGGATTAGGTGGCTATATCTCCTTTAGTGATGCGGAACTGGAATGAAAAGCTTAAGGATCATACTGGGCTAGGCGGGTCATCATCTGGTGGATTAACTGCTTCCTCAGACCAATTCCTATCCTTTCCTCGGTTATAGCTATCTTCGTCCCGGGGGCGGTCTGCCTCCATGTTCAGCATCTTGCCATGTTATTCGAGTTGTGGTAACGCTCATACCTTTTGAAAGCACCTTCTGCTTAGCTTGAGCATTCGACCGACTTCGTGGATACTGAAGGATCTTAATATAAGCTGCACAGACGTGGCTGGGCATTTTTACCATAGTAAGGTTTCAAGATAATGAAGCCTCTGGATATGACAGATTGACTTGTTCAAAGCCTCAAAAGTATGTAGTCTTTATGGTTCGGTGATGATAAGCAGTAGAAGAATAATTGAAGGTTATCCTTTGTTTATACGAACTCAGAAGTCAGAACACGTCTTCCTCAAATACAATATCAGTCATTTGCCAGGATCCTAGTTACACAGCTTCCTTTACGTGCGCTCAAAAGCCAACCACAAACGATGAGTCTGAGGGAAAGCCAATAAGCCTGGCCATGAAGTGGTAACGCATATTCCGCTCTGCATTGGAGCACTTCCTAGCCTAGTGGCAAGTGCCAAAGACCTCCCACAAGATGACCATTTGTCGAGGTCGAATGCTAGGCGTGATTGTTTGCTCCGGGCAATTGGAAAAATTATCAATACTGTTCGAGTGACAATCATGCTGCTTCGTCTATTTCATAAATCCGATTTTGTTGCTTTGGTCATAGGTGCTCTGCCCCAAAAAAAAGTAAAAAGTCTGTTATCAGCTGGGCAAAGATCCCTGGTCTCAGGGATACCACTCAGACTAAATGCATGTCTTGATCGTGAGTGTGCTGGTTTGTGCAACGAAATTTACACCGGGGAAGCTGTAAATCGTCCCGAGTGGCATCAGCACGGGCATTGGCAACATCTTCCGTATTCTGGCTCAAAGTACACCAAGTTGATAGCACCTTCTGCTCCTTGATGGTTTCAGACCCTAGATTCTGTGTTGCTCAGGGATGTGAAGATGATTGAATTCGCGTATGGAACGCCAGGCGCGATACTTGCCAACGCTTGTTAGTTGGAGCGCGTCTCGTGTCATTGTAGCTTAAATACCCCGGAAAGAAATGCAGCAGCTGCCAGTCCACGTTGAGCGTGGTGACAACATCGAAGAGTCCTATCGGCTGGATTTCCGCCCACGTTCAATAGACTGATCAACAGCCCCAAAAAGCCCGATGGCGCGCTATTAGTGGTATTCGACCAGGTAACGACTTCCCGCCTGCTGTAGCTTTACAAAAGCACCGGAGGCTTTCATGAACATCCGATAAAAAGGAGGTCGCCGTCAAAACAGGTAGTGTTGATGTATCCGGAGGACCGATAGTCTTGCGCTCCAGATTTGAATGGGGAGTCCATTCAATCAACAGGGTCAGGGATAGTGACCCACAACGTCAAAGAAGAAAATCCATGTAGAGTCGTAATTGGTGATAAGAACAGACCATTGAAAATGAATATCAGTGACGAGGAGATTCGGTATGTGTCCGAAGATCATCCAACAGTAAATTTTCTATCCTGAATCGTCTTCTCTCTGATGTTGTGTTTGTAGACGGTGTTGCTCAAGTTCTGGGAGTTCGACCTTGTGTGGGCGCATTAACAGTTGTATAGCCCATCCCACGTCACTTGTGCTCCATAATCTCCTTTCCATCTCAGAGCTCGTTGCTTCCTATGTTTCTCTGACGACCTAGTCTGGGTTGATGGAACTATTTTATCATCCAGAACTTCTCTATTGCAAGTACCGTGTCCTGTCCGTATGTTGTCTGTTATAGGCTGTGTTGATCAAGTGTTCGACCTATGCCATCATAATCAACGCAGCAAAAGTGGCTGTGAACTATCAAGTGAAACTACGAGATGGAACTACCAGGTGTAGTTTAGCACGCAGTCAAGAATGATTTGTGTCCCTTTGAGCTCATGCTAGAGCCAGCACTCTCCTTTGTCTATCTGATCTTTCACTGTATTGGTACGTGTGTGTATTTGTCTCTCTAGGGGTAGGGGTAGCTTTCCCCTCCCCCACGCCATTGCAACGTTCCGTGCAAGCCATATCCAAGGAGGAAAGAAATACCAAAGTATGAGAGAAGAACTGCCAATATTCAAGCGAGAGGCGAATACTACGAAAGGAAAAATTATCCCATCTCGGAGGAACAATAACACCTCATAGCACGTGATTTTGGAATTGGAAACAAGGGACCTTATTAAAGCTACCGGAAGTGAACAGTCTGTTGCATTACCGGACAAAAGGAGAAATGCTTGAGATGGCATTTGCCTAAAGCTATTTTCAAGGAAATCTTTGTTGGCCCGCCACTGAGCTGCCCGAACACATTTTTCAAAGAGGAGAAAAACCCACGCAGAATACTACCAATTCAGCACTTGCCTGAACAGAAAGCAGTATAGTGACAAATTATATTTGTGGGCGATTTCAGGTAGCTTGAAATGCTATACAACAACAAAGTCTTCTGAGAGTAACTGAGCCACGTTCTGCCGGACTGATTGATTAGTCTGTATTTGTTGCAGCTACCCATATTTCTTCCAGCTTTGGCATCTGGTCAGACCTAGCCTCGGCTAGCTTATAGAGGCGGTAGAACGAAATCCACAGAGGAGAAGAAAGAAATGTGGTAAAGGAGGTCAAAAGCGGAGGTTGGGGGGATGGCCATATTTATCGGCCTGTCTTGATGTTGGAATGTTCCACAACGCCTAATTGGCTTCAATACTGGGACAAAGCTGGAATCGCATGATGCGGGGACTATCGCAGTATTATGGGGCTACTGCCGATTAAGCAGCACCTTTTCCCGTTTTCTTGAAAATCAAGCCTCTTTGGTGATGTGGCAAGAGGGCGTCGGGCATGAATGAAATCTCATGATTTCAATAGTAAACAAAGCGTACAAGGGACCTCTGTAGCATTCTATTTGTCTCGACGCAAAAACAAACAATATGGCAAAAGCCTCCATGCTTGATTGGAAGAGGATTCAGGTGATGAGACTTCATACCCTGGTATGCAAAGGCGAATATTGGTATCGAAACATCAAGCCCATTAGATAGTCAAAACAAACCTAGCCCATATACCTTAGTCAACCGTTGAAATTATCTTTTGTCTTGTTCTAACAACTAAGATCATTTGGGGACTTGTTATCCATCCATCAAAGGCCCTACTCATTTGATGTTGGAGTCATCCTAAAAAGTATTAACGTCACACCTTTTAAGCAGTGTCAAAAAGTTCCCAAAGCCTTCGGTCTAAATAATACAGAGTTTAGGCGTGGCTCAACCTCCATCTGGCTCTGATCGATGCTGAAGAGTCAGTATATCTGTACTTTGGAGGGGAGATTTCTCCAGGATCAAAGGTACTAAATTCAACTATTCAGTGGCCAAAGCCACCCCCCAAAGTCTGTTCGGTTGGATGGTCTCTCTCAGCCTCGAAGCATGGGCAGTTACCAAAGATCCTCAGCTACAAACCCAAGCATCTCAATCTATACCACGTCTCGCCAGATCCTCCTTATCGTTATGCGGCGGCTGCAAAATCGCGAATTGTCATTAAATTTGACATATCAAGGGTCTGGTGGAGAAGAGGATGGTTGTAGGACTTGGAGATCAGAGAAAATGCACAAACCATCAGAATTTGGCCGCACACAAGCTGTAAGTTATCAGCAACTATTGTATCGGAAGGTTGGTGCACTACTATCCTTTAAAGCAGTCAAATTCATGCTGATCATTCATCTTTGCAACGTGCCTTGCATTCCCACGCAGACCATCTACCCAGTCGATCGTAATGGATATTTCAACAACGCTTCATGACAACCAAATTTCCTTGTTGACTACCAAACCCATTATCTCTTTACAGAGCCACAGATATTCCACATTTATAATTGTTGGCGGACAGAAAGAATAGGAAGCGGACATTGTACGAACTGAGCGAAAGCTGGGTGTCGCCACAGCGCGCACTCATATTCACAATCTACCAGTCCATATGTCACGGATATAAAGGGGATATGGATACAACAAGTGGTTGTTCTGAACTATTGAGGATTTGGCAACTTCAGTTCTTATGTTGCTCTTGAAATTCTGATGAAATTCTGATGAAATTCTGATGAAGGTCTCATTGATTCAAAGATCTCCCAAAGCATTGGGTAGATTTAAAAGCTACCCCAAGTGAGGGCTTTGAGAATGTAACAATATGAAGTCAATTCTTTTGGAGCATGTAAAAGTTGTTAATAATCATGTTTCACTTTACTATATTGTTACAAGCAATTTGGAGCACATAAAAATGACTGGCAACTAATATATAGCTATATTGAATGAAGTATTCCCACTTCCAACTATTCTATCAACTTCACTTACTTGGTTTTGAAGCAACTTGCATGCTATTTCAATTGATTCACGATCGTTTTCTGTCTAACATTGCAATTGTCCATATCTGCAAAACCTAAGCGCTGCATGAAGTACAGCCTTCCGAGATCCTTATATCATTCATGTTCAAACTTTAAATGACATTTAGAATATGCCTACGTAGCTAAACTAAGATAGCTGCATATCTATAATATTTTGTAAATGTCACAAAGATGGTGTACTTTGCATTTTACCTTTACTTCGCTTAAAAAGGGGGTGGGCATACCACATCTTTTAAATTCAACCTGACATGTGACCAACACATGTCCTAGCCGGCTTCTGGGTGCACTTCTGAAACACAAATTGGAGTGCTTGAGTGGCGTCCCGATCCTGATGCGGAAATTCGACTGTTATATTACACACTACAGCCGGGCGAACGATTATGTAACTATCCCCATATGAGCTAGCTTACTTCCCCAGGCTGTGTTTATTTTATACAGAGGACATGAAGAGGTGATGGAGGATTGAGTTGGCCTGCAAAATTGCCTCTAATTGCTCTGCAAGAATTCAAGAGAACAGGAAAAGCCAATAGAATCGGATTTGGGTAAGCTACCATTGTTTGTGCACTGGCATCTTTGTCGGACCAGAACTCTGACCTCGGCGTACATACTCAAGGGTTAAGTAACCAGTTCCCACACAAAACCCTATTTTCGGTTTTCAATCACGAGTGGTTATAATCTTGAAAATCACAACACAAAAGAGTTATTCCAATTCGGTTTCTCTATCCCTATTTCACTAACACCAGAACTCTAATAGTAGACTGGACTTGAATATACAGCATTCATATTCATTGCCACGCCAAAATAAATATTTACCTGAGCTCCGCAACACGCGACATAACGCCCGAAAAGAAACAATGCCCTGTATGACATAGCGTTCTATGAGATATAACTCCTATCACCACTATCCTGGGTAGCTTTCCTACCAGTCACAGCCGCCAGTAATGCATCTACGTTACTACCACTTTTGCTGCTGAATTTGACAGCTGGCTGTAGAATATATTCGGTTTTCTAAGCTTGAGATTCCCACGCGGGCAGTGCAATAATGGCCCAACCATGCAGCTTGCACAATAAACTAGTTTCAAGAACCTACACAAGGCTGCTAGGTTGTTATAATTATAACATTGGTATGTAGATGGTAAGGCTGGTCGGAATATTAAGAGGAGATAAGACTATTATGGTGCTTCAGAGGTTGATGATGGTGCTTCGGAGGTTGTTGACAGCCTCACTGATGCCTGGCACAGAGTAACCTTCATAGGAAACAAAGCAAGGTAAAGTATACCTAAAACCAACATTTTAGCTTGGCTCAGCCACAATTACTCTTGCTGTTGAGCTGCTAAATAACGACACCGAGCTGGCCGCTCATGGCCGGCCGCTGATGGCTGTGATAATGTCCTTGTGTTTCACCCCATGAATTTTCAGCAAACAACAACAACTACACATTTCGCGTCTTTCACGCGCTTTACTTTCGAGACATAACAAATACCGAAGGAACGGTGGCCAGGGCGTCTTTATATTCCAACATCTGGAGCCCGGTTCGCGATGGGGTCCCATAGGGTATGAAAAGGTTGCGACGTGAAGTTGTTAGGTTGTGAATTTCCAGCCACCCTTGAGTTCATATCACACTCACCCCCTTCTGCTCATCTTCTATTCCTACTCTGAGAACTCTATTTACTCCATAGTTCACAGTATACTAACACATCCGGCCTCGCAATATCTCAGGAGCGTTGTCCGTATGGATAGAAATAGCCTTGGTGACTTTTGATGGTGATGGGGTACATGTTTTCGTGAGTACCTTGAACAACGACCACGCTTGTTTGAAGCCTTGCAACGAAACATGAGTATGCCTGGTGTCAAGTTGAGGCAACATCGGCTAAAGGTACTGAAGGCATCGTGGGCAGATCCAGAAAGAAGTAGACTGCGGCTAACATAAGAAACAGAGCTCGATGTAGGATTTACTGTTCCTGTTTCTACGTGGGCAAGTAATTCGGAGCATGGCACTGAACTGGAAACAAAGTACAAAACTACATCCGATAACGACAAAAGCAACAGACAGCATGAGAAACACTGTCAATCTTGAGCTGCGTCTTCCTGATCACTAGCACTCGACGTTCTAGGGTGGAGCCTTCGATTTCTCGCGAATAACGCATGGGTGGGAGGCAGGGAAATATAAGATGTGTATTTGCTTGTCAAATGCATTTTCCTTGGTGAGCTACAGAGAAATGTGCCAGCAAAGTACAGGGTGTGGGTGAAAACAGTTGAAAAGCGAATTGGCAAGTTGGGGGGATGGTAATGGTATATGCTGCCAGTGGAATTTCGAGCCTGTCGAGCCGTGTATTCGATCCGTTTATTGAGTGCTCTCCTTTTGCTCATATAACGAGATAACTGCGCTAGACATATTTCAAATTAATATTGGTAATTGAACCAGAGGAAAGTCGCCTTCACATATCACTGCACAAGATAAAGCAACTTGGGAGAAGATCAACCATGTATTTGACCAAGCAGAAGCAGAAAGCCGTCGTCAAATGTACAATTGCGCCATCGAGATGCATTTCATCTTCCCAGAACCCACAGTGCCGTGTTGTAGAACGTATCATCCCACCTATAGCAACCGCAAGACTGATCAAGTTCCATCTCACATCCTCCACCCAACGCCCCTTGAATCTTTCATTCTTTATCCGCTCTTGCCGGTAGGGTTGGGGTTCATCTAGAGATAATGGTTAGAAACTACGGATTTGATGCGAACTAAGGTGTACGAACCTTCCTCTTGCCACCGGTAAGAGTGACATTGACGAATCTGCGGGTGTATTGTATACGCTTCTTCGCGCGTCCTTTAGGGACCTTCTTCTTCTCTTGTGGCTCGACCTGTCATCAGCTCTGTCAGCACACGCTCATGGTAAAATTGTTTGGAGACCCGATCCTTCATCGCCAAAGATAGAAGCTGCCCTGCCAAATTTGCCACTTCGGTCTCAACCGTTTTACGCCTTCCAAATCCATCCAGAAATTGAATATTATCCTACCTTTGGTGTCTGAGACTTGACCTTTCCAGCACGGGCTAGGGATCCGTGGACTTTTCCCATGATTGCGGTTTATCGGATTTGGAGTTGCCGATCTACAATAACAGAGATTAGCTGATGGTTCCTTGGCTTCGCGGACGATAGGATTATCGAAGAGAACGGCGCGGAGATGATACCAGCGTGGTTTTTCCGATGGAAGGTTGATGGGGAGATGTGTACTCACAGGTTGCTGTTGTGGTGTCGTAACTTTGCTCTTGGACGTTGGATATGGATTTCGTAGAGTGTGGGATCGCTTAGAAAAATGGGCTAGTCCAGTTTTAGCTCCAAAGATCCGCCTTAATATCACGTGATGTCAAGCTATTTCGTAATGCATCTCTACGCCTTTGCAATAAACTTATTGCTGATTTCACATGCCTCTGCCATTGGGTTCTAAGTAGTATTTATTGGAAGGTCTTCTACGTGCGTAATATTATGTGGAGAAGTAGAACGTGTACAAGCTACGAATCACTGCTGCAAACGTCAGAAGCATATGTACTATACACAATGAGTGAACGAAAGGTTTCACTCTTATATTAATTTGGCTCTTATTCTCATTCCTCTCTCCCTTCTAAAGCAATGATATTCAAAGATTGAAACCATTCCTTCACTGAGTTGGCTGACAGCCTTCGCCCAAGTCTATATGCCAAGTCTATATGCCAAGATCTTTAATCTTATCAGATTGATCAGCAGATACCATTCCCCCGGCATCGGCCGAGGTGCAACCAATATATTAATCGTAACGATAGTCTTTGTTCTTTCCCTTGACATCACATTTACTTCATTACCTTGTCTGAGAGGGCTGGTTTCTCTATAATCTTCTTGTAATATATTCTCATCTATCCCGCGTGCTTTCTAACATATTTGTAATCGCCATTCCTCCGCCATGATCTTCTCCAGCATCTTTTACCTCTGGGCGTTGGTTCCCCTCGTGCTTTCCGCTGAGAGAAAGAGTGGTATGAGTACAGATGTTTTTCTTGATGTATTCATAATGCTAATTTTGACCAGCATATGATATCCCAACCTCCCGCGAGTCTGCGGTTCTAGCTCGTCGAATCCTACATCTTACCACTATGGGTACCCTATCTACAATATTCCCCTCATCTCAGAAGGACGAACTTTCTTTACTCGAGAATCGTCCCGCAGATGTTGGGGGGCTATCTATTGGACTTCCAGACTATATAGCCGACTGCGAATCCAGTGGGAACCCTACTCTCCTCTCCATGTCGATTGCAACGACCTTTAAGAACGTTGCTGCAGGCTCCAATATCTCGCTATCATTGAGTTGGGAGCCTCCATACGCACCTTCAGTACATATGGGTCTAAGAAAACAAGCCGTCCCATTCTCCGCAGCAAGTTTGCCTCGATTTGCTCTGCTAGGGTCCCTAGAGAAGATACCAGAGGATGAAGTAGAGAGCTTAGCGCTTACAGAATGCTTCACCAAGGTGCATAAAGATGCTAGATGGTGGTTGCCGGGAAATCATATCCACGTTAGTGAATGGGTGCGTTTAGTAGTGAACGAAGTCTATTGGGTTGGTGGATTTGGTGATCGTGCTTACATAGGTTGGATTCCCATAGAGGAGTGGCAGAGCATCACCCGTGAAGAATGGGAGAAAGTGAAGCTGCCTGGAGAGACCAAGGGATGGAGGGATTGGGTGGTGGAGAGCTTTGGACAATGGGAGTTGTAAGCTTTCGCTAGGAATAACGATGACAATGACGATGATCAAACAAGAATGCGCAGTTCGCCGATATTGTATACTTTTGTTCATATTGAAAACGTAATAATAAAGAAGTTCATAAAGCCAGTCAAAAATTCTCATTTGATACAGTAGATCATAATATTGAACACAACTACGGCATGAGTTCTGACTTTGATCATTTACATTTCCCAACTAAACATGTGGATGTACTATCCATCCTTTCAAATTTCTCAATCACTCCGCCGATTTATTTTAATATATTGCAAGTACAAAGGTTTCTGTAGATTTACATTCGTGACAACTTGCAGCCCACTCTGCTATCATATAGTGGCCCAAAAGAGTCAAGCGCAGCCGAGGGTATTCAACCCCACCAAGCACCCCTCTACTTCGTCCCATACAATGTCGAGCTAGATGCTGTGATATCCGGAACTATACTACTGCTTCTAAAGCAGTAGAAAACTCGTCGCCATCATCAAGATTTCTTTCATTTACAAGTTTTTCTTACATCCGCAACAAAAGACTAAATATGAGACTTCGGTATGTATCCTTTTCCCTACTTCTACAGCATCATCTACCACAAACTTGCCAGAACGCACACACGTGTCAATTTGTTTCCATCGCATCACTTTGCGTAAGGAACTATTTCTCTCGCCCGACAAGTCTTTCTGGAGTTGTTTTAGGAACTATTCTAGCTCTGAGATTTCTTATTTACATTACTATTCCATTCGGCTAGCATGTTTCGTTTTCCAATAGTCGAGCATCCCACTGTAGTTGTTTGCCGTGCTTGTCCTCAAGTAGAGGGAGTAGTACAGACCTCATATATGACGTCTCTTCTGATTTATATATCCTTCCAATCTTTTCCCGGATGAACCTATATAATGTGTTACGGAGCTTCCTAGCGATGAAAGTAGTAGTCACCTGAGTTGTGTCCACATATAGGAGAATATATCTCAAGTTTAATATGTTCCCTCGTCAAAGTTGGTGAGTCCTG
>Ga0247804_10000386_pt1 | contig 20411 bp, 17 predicted proteins | sample UWRJL029104C1_FD_181142 | JGI IMG/M metagenome (GOLD analysis project Ga0247804, IMG submission 181142) | Plant litter microbial communities from Arlington Agricultural Research Station in Wisconsin, United States - UWRJ-L029-104C-1 | ecosystem: Environmental > Terrestrial > Plant litter >...
AATATGGATTTGCAACACGCACATCATAATCAACACCTGCCGCACGTAAATTCGGTCCTGTAAATCCATAATCTAAAGCCATATCAACTGTGATACCACCAACATTCACCGTTCTATCCATAAAAATACGGTTCCTGTCTACTAACTTTTGAAATTCCTTTAATCCAGGAGGAAACTTCTTCAGGAAATGATCTAATTTGTCCCAGGCTTTTTGTGAAAAATCTCTTTCCAATCCACCAATTCTACCAATATTTGTAGTTAATCGAGCGCCACATATTTCTTCAAATATCTCGTATATCCATTCTCTGTATTGAAACAAATGTAAGAAACCTGTCATGGCACCCGTATCTACTGCTATTACCGTATCACAAACTATATGATCGGCAATGCGCGATAATTCCATAATGATCACGCGTAAATATTGCGCACGTTTTGGAATCTCTGCTCCTATCAGTTTCTCAACCGTCATGTGCCAACCCATATTATTAATTGGTGATGAGCAATAGTTTAGTCTATCTGTAATAGGTGTAATTTGATTGTATGGACGACGTTCCGCCAATTTCTCGAATGCACGATGAATATAGCCAACTGTAGATACTGAATCCACAATAATTTCACCATCCATCGTTAAGATATTCTGGAAAATACCATGTGTTGCAGGATGCGTAGGACCCAAATTTAAGGTTGAGTACTGCTTTTCGTCGTATATTGGATTAGGTGCTGTCATTAGTTATTAAGTTGTAGAATTGTTGAGTTATAGAATTTACAATTCATCATTTATAATTCATCATACAAAATTATCTTCCGAACATTTTATCACTTTTATCGTCGCGTCGCATATCTTCCAATGGATATTCTTTTCTCATTGGAAAATAATTCATTTCGTCCATATTTAAGATACGTACAAGATTCGAATGACCTTCAAAATTGAAGCCGAAGAAATCAAATTCCTGGCGTTCCATCCAACCTGCAGTTTTCCATAAATCAGTAACGGTAGGCACTGACATATCTTCTCTTACCATAAATGTTTTTAAACGAATACGATAGTTTTTGGGCATATTATGCAATTGATACATCAACCCAAATTCTGCTTCACGCTTGTTTTCAGGATGATGCAAGCCGCACATAGTGGTCAAAAAATGAAAATTTAGATCCGAATCTTTTCTCAAAAATGTAAGCACATCTTTTATTGATTCTTTTTTGATAACAAAAAGAGGAAAATCATAATCCATTTCTGCAGATAAAACTGCATCGCCAAATGAAGTGGAAAGTTTACTGTTTACTAATTCTAATAACTCACTCATACCCTAAATCCCTAAAGGGACTTTTTAACTTAATGATTAATTTATTCAATTCCGTATTGTGCCAATAAAGCTTTGTATTCAGGCGATTCACGTCTTCTGCGTTCTTCACCTTTTGCTAATTCCTGAATTTTTAAAATTCCATCCAAAACCTGTTCCGGTCTTGGCGGACAACCAGGAATATAAACATCTACCGGAATAATTCTGTCGATACCTTGTAATACGCTGTACGTGTCGAAAATGCCACCGCTACATGCACAAGCACCCATTGAAAGTACCCATTTAGGTTCTGCCATTTGCTCATATACCTGGCGAAGAATTGGTCCCATTTTCTTAGAGATCGTTCCCATAACCATCAATAAATCGGCTTGTCGTGGTGAAAAACTTAAACGCTCCGAACCAAATCTGGCTAAGTCGTAGTGAGCAGCCATGGTTGCCATAAATTCAATACCGCAGCATGAAGTGGCAAAAGGTAATGGCCAAAGCGAATTAGCACGTGCCAAACCAACTACATCATCTAATTTTGTTGCAAAAAATCCCTGACCTTCCAAACCTTCAGGTTGATAAGATGCTTGTATATCTACAGGTGTTGCTATTGAGCTCATGTTTGTATATTTAATGATTAGGGTTAATAATTATTCCCATTTCAATGCACCTTTTTTAATAATGTAGAAAAATCCTACTAAAAAGATGAAAATGAAAGAAAACATTTCTGCTAAACCTAACAATCCTAATGATTTAAAATTAACTGCCCAAGGATACATGAAGATCACTTCCACATCAAACAAAACAAATAAAATAGCAACTAAGAAGTATTTTACGGAAAAAGGCGTACGAGCATTGCCTTGTACATCTATTCCACATTCAAATGTTTCTAATTTTACTTTGGAATTTCTTTTTGGACCCATCCAGTGCGTAACACCCATAACGAGTCCTACAAAGCCTAATGCAACGATAAACATCATTGCAATTGGAAGGTAATTTAATGATTGTGTGACTGTAAGTAGCATATAATTAATAACAGGCAAATATACTATTAAGTTTGAAAAAAATGAGTGGTTTTATGATGCATTCTTTCCCAACATTGTTAATAAAGCTAATCTGCTACCTAACTATAGCAGATACAAATGTGGTTTATCATTATTGTTAGGTTCGGTTAGATTCCCTGTCGAACAAAAATCAATCTAATTTGATGATAATTGGTTCAAAAGATTCCAATTAACTGCTGTTGCTGCAAAATCTGCTTAAAGTGATTGATAATCTATTGAGATTTCTTCTTAAAATGAGTGAAACTTTAAAAAGTAATATTTGGGAAGATCAAGACTTTAGAAAAGGATATTCAGTCGGCAAAAAATATTTTCTAAAAAATTTATGGAATTTGGGCAAAAAATGTATCTCAATAGTAAAATGATTTCTAAACCTTTAAATTTGACACTATGAATTACGATGAAACTATTGATGTATCTCACCAGCTTGCGGCAGAATTTGTTTTAAAAACATCTGAAAATGTATTTGTTACAGGAAAAGCAGGTACCGGAAAGACCACTTTTTTGCGTGCTATCCAACAAAATACTTTAAAAAATACGGTAGTTGCAGCGCCAACCGGTGTTGCTGCTATCAATGCAGGTGGCATGACCTTGCACTCTTTATTTCAATTACCATTTAATGCTTTTTTACCAACCACACAACGTGTATCTGCGAATTTTGCCAATATCAATTCAATTTTTGAAGGTTTTAAATTTAGTAAAGCAAAAATAGAATTACTGAAAGAACTCGAACTTTTGATCATTGATGAAGTAAGTATGTTGCGAGCCGATACTTTAGATTGTATTGATACTATCTTACGTACACTGCGAAAAAATCAGTCAGAACCTTTTGGTGGTGTGCAGGTATTATTTATAGGTGATCTATTTCAGTTGCCGCCTGTTGTAAAAGATGATGAATGGATGACATTGAAAAACTATTATGATACACCATTCTTCTTTAGTGCATTGGTAATGAAAGAAAGTAATTTTTTGAATATTGAGTTCACTAAAATTTACCGACAAACAGAAGAAAAATTCATTGGATTGCTGAACAAAGTGCGCAACAATGAAATGGATGAAGACACCTATTATATGTTGAACGAAAGACATCAGCCGGAAATGCTGAGTGAGCTGGAAGATTATATAACGCTATCTACACATAACCATAAAGTAGATAAGATAAACCAGGCACAGCTGCAAAAACTGGAAGGCGATGTAAATGAATTTACGGCTGTGATCGAAGGTGAATTTAATGAGAACGCCTTGCCTACCGAAATGAAACTGCAACTAAAGATTGGCGCACAGGTGATGTTTATAAAAAACGACAGCAAGCCTGAGAAGAAATATTATAACGGAAAATTAGCTACGGTAAAAAAGATTTCAAAAGATGATATCATTGTGCAGTTTTTTGATGATGATTCTGAATTTAAAGTGGAAAAAGAGATCTGGGAAAATATTCGGTACGCATACAACACAGCGAATGATAAAATTGAAGAAGAAAAGATCGGCAGCTTCACACAATATCCGTTGCGATTGGCTTGGGCAATTACCATTCATAAAAGTCAAGGCTTAACGTTTGACAAAGCTGTGATTGATGCAGGCTATGCTTTTGCTGCCGGACAAGTGTATGTTGCCCTGAGCAGATGTACAAACATAAATGGTTTATTTTTAATGACGCAGATATCGCCAAATGCCATCATGAGTGATCCACGCATTGTAGATTTTACAGAAAATTATTTATCTAGTGAAATGGATCTGCAACAACAATTGCCACACGCAAAAATGGAGTTTGCAAAAACTCAATTAATTAAGGCATTTGATTGGAATAAGATGGTTGATCTGATGGCTGATTTCGCAGCTTTTACATCAGAAAAAAAATTGCCTGATAGTGATGCGGCAATAGATCTTGTAAGATCCTTAGAAAAAAAGATTCGAGAACTAAAACAAACTGCCAATACTTTCTCCATACAATTGCAGGAAATATTAAAACATTTAGATAAAACAGAAAACCAGGAATTGTTGCAGGAAAGAGTCTTAAAATCTATTCATTATTTCGGGAAAAATCTATCAGAAAATATCATTGCGCCATTGCATGAATTCATAGTTTCCTTGAATAATAAAAAAGGTGTTCGTGGCTTTTTGAAAAAAGCAGATGAAGTAGAACAAGCCTTAAAATCGAAACTATCGCAAATAGAAAAATTACAATTTGGCGATACTGCTTTTTATGAAGGTAACTCCTTTTACACCAACACAGATACATCTATTACTGACAAACTAAAAGAAAAACCACAAAAAGGCGAATCTCACCGTGAAAGCCTTCGCTTATACAAAGAAGGAAAATCAACAGAAGAAATTGCAGCAGAAAGAGACATGGCAGTTAGTACCATCGAAGGACATTTGGCTTCTTTTATTCCAAGTGGTGAAGTTGCTGTTTCAGATTTCTTAAAAGAAAATGAAATTGCAGATATTAAAAAAGCCGTCGAAAAGCTGGAAACCAACCAACTGAAACCTGTTAAGGAATATCTTGGTGAAAAATATTCTTACACAAAAGTTAGAATGGCAATTGCATTTCTGAGTCAATAATGAATTTTGTTTTATAAAAATGGGAAATGATTGAACAATCTGCTTTAAAAAGTGGTTAAAAAAATCATGAAAGCTATCTACACGTCTCTGTATGCGACATTACTAATTTTTATTATTTCTTTCTCTTTAGAAAATACTTTTGCGGCAAGCAATCTTTATCTAAAGAAGCAATCAGATAAGCAATTTATCAATGCTTATTATGCGGAACAGCTGACTTCGCCCGAAAAAAAGAAGCGCAAGAGCTTTTCGCAGTTTGGCTATGGTCTATCATTTTTTGCCTTTCCACTTTTTCCAATCAGCGAGTTTGTAGATCCTGATAATTTTGGTGAGCATTCTTACGGCAAGCCTGCTTTGAAAGAAAAGAACGGTTCGCTATATACCTGTAAAGGTGGCTTTATAGATTTCAGTCATGTTAGAGTAGCTGCTGATTGGACTGTATATCTGACTTTTAAAATTATAACCGAAGATACCAAAGAAATGGATCTGCCTTCGAGCGATGGACAGTTAAAACTTCAACTTAAGAAAGTAAACAATCTTTCTTTAGATGATATTATTTCTATGTCGCAGAAAATAGCGTATGAAAGATTGATATGGCATGAGCTTTCGAGTTGGTACTATCATTTGCCAAATTATACTTTTAATGAACAGCAATCCACTTTTACACCGGAAGATACTTACTCTAATTTTTTTGGTACCATCATCGGCAGAAATATTGCATTGAGAATTTTACAAAATCGCGACAGCCTGCCTTATGAACAAATTGCTACAGAAGAAATACAAAAAGAGATAGCAAAACTGCAGCCTGTAAGCAGTAAGAAACAAAGCAAGGAAGCATATGATATTGTAGATGCCAGTAAGCAGCAGAATCTGCCTGAAGCCGAGCAAAATATGGACGTTTGGTGGGACAGCAAAGTATTATTCAGAGATCAGCGTTATGTATTTAAAAGATATACTGCAACCGGTCCTTACCTTAATCCGTGGCTGGTGCCAAAGGCTGACAAAGTTGGCTGTTTTGATATAAAACCAACAGTGCTTTTTGTGCCGCAGAAAACCAAAAACGGTGCATCATTGTATAATTACTATACGCTAACTATCATTCCTGATTCATTATTATTTTTTGATAAGAAAACGCATGAGCAATTACATGAGCCTTTCGGTACATTTACAAGTAAAAATATGTCTAAGATTATAGCACACGTAAGCAATGATATGCAACAGGAATTACTGGCAGGCTATAATAAAAGAAATGAAAAAAATCCTGAAAGACATTACAAAAAATTAAGAAAGGTTTGGTTTCGCAAATGATAATTGCAATGAGTTTGTAAATATTTCTACTTAAAAATTAAAATGACATTGCACAAATTGTATCTTTAAGAATGCGTACTCTTAAATACCTTTTACTTTTAATAATGCTTGTGTCTTTCAGGCAAAATTTTGCTCAAACCTGGGTCGATTCTTTGGATATGTATGCACGTGAAGAGTTTATGCCTCCTTCAAAATTCAGATGGAACTGGATGAAAGCTTCTTTGATTCATACTATGGTTAAACAGTATGACAATGGCAATGGTATTCAGCAAAAAATGTATTTAGATTACATTAAAAAAGCGATGGACAAAAGATACAATCGTGCTAATGGAAAAACTCCGAACGCAGTGGCATCAGGTCTTGGCATGGCTTTTTTATTAAGAGTAAGTAAAGATGAAAAATATAAAATCGCTTGCCAAAAGATCTATGATGATTATTTAAAAATAAAGCGAACAAAAGAAGGTGGCGTTTCTCATTTACGTAAAGATATTGAATTATGGGACGATACTATTTTTATGATCGGGCAATTTCTATTGGAAATGTATAAGGCTACAAATGATGAAAAATATATTAATGAACTCACAAATCAAATCAGCATTCACAGAGAAAAATTACTGGATAAAGAAAGTGGTTTATGGGTGCATGGTTACGATGCTGATAAAAAATCTCATTGCGATTTTTGCGGACAATTAAATTGGCCTGACAAGATCAGTGGCAGAAGTGGTGAAGTTTGGGCACGTGGTAATGGCTGGATCGTAGTAACCTTGGCAGATGCTTTGGAAACTATTCCAACATCACATAAAAATTGGAATGTACTTGCAGATTATTTAAAAGAAATGATCGCACATTTACCTGAATATCAAAATAAGGAAAACGGTCATTGGTATCAATTGCCGGTGAGATTTACGGAACCTAAAAACTTTATAGAAAGTTCTTCAACTGCTATGTTTGCATATGCTGAAACGAAAGCAATTAAACTTGGTTTAGCAGATGAAATGATTTATAAAAACAGCATTGCTCTTGCTTATAAAGGATTGAGAAATTACAGCATCAAACAAAAATCTGATAATTACATCAGCACGAAAAATGTTTGCAAAGGAACTTGTATCGGCGATATAAATTATTATTTGAAAAGAAAAGTAAGAGACGAAAAGCCTTACAGCATTGGCATGTTCATCAGTTTCGGAAGAGCATATGAGTCAATGAATCAACAAAAAAATTAAATTTTTATTTTTTGTTATGAGTAATGTAAAAGATGCATACAACAATTGGTCATCGCAATATGATACCAATGAAAATAAAACAAGAGACCTGGAAGCAATAGCGTTGCGCGAAATTTTAAATACGGTTTCTTTTGAAAGATGTTTGGAAATCGGCTGTGGCACCGGAAAAAATACAACCTGGTTTTTAGAACAAAAAGCAAACATTACAGCTGTTGATCTTTCCGAAGAAATGCTGGCAAAAGCAAAGAAAAAAATATCATCTGATAAAGTAAATTTTATTCAGGCTGACATTACAAAGGAGTGGAATTTTACTAAAGGAAAATATGATCTGATAAGCTATAGCTTAGTGTTAGAACACATCGAAGATTTGGATTTTATCTTTAAAAATACTGCACAGGTTTTAGGAAAAGATGGTTATGTATATATCGGTGAGCTGCATCCGTTTAAACAATATTCCGGTTCTAAAGCAAGATTTGATACGGATGAAGGCAGGCAAATCGTTACGTGCTTTACACATCATATTTCTGAGTTTATACAAACAGCCAAGAAACATGGTTTAGCCTTAGTTGATCTGAATGAATATTTTGATAATAACAATAAAAAAGATGAAATTCCAAGAATTTTGACTTTGTTGCTGAAGAAATCAATATAACAATTTATGAAAAATCAAGATCCAGATCTAAATCGAATAGTTCCCAACTTCCATCACTTCCACCACCACCAAAATCTCCGCCACCGCTACCTTCAAAACTACTGAAATCAAAAGTAGAAAAAGCAGCATCTAAAAAATCAAAGCTAATTTCTACATCATAAAGATCAATGTCTGTATCATTTTTTTGCAAAATTTGCTTTTGTATCTCTTTTTCAATTTCTTTTAGAACAGGATTATTTTTCGCATCTAAAAAAAGAATATTGCCATTTATAGAAGTAAGAAGCTTTAATAAACTCTCATTATCAGATTGTTTATCCTGTAATAAAGATTCTAAATACTGAATTTCATAAACTATCTTACCATACATTTTTTTCGCATGATCGTTTCTCTTGTAACGATTAAACACACCATCTAAAAAATTTCTGTCGAACAGATCAGGTAAAGAAGTTTTAATGATTTGATTTTTAATCTGCTTTTGATTCTTATATCTTGCAAGATATTTTTTGATAAATTCACTTAAGAATATTCTATCTCCTTTTAATAAATGTAAAGCAAATGCAGTTTCATATTCCTTAGCTGCATAAGAATGATAATTTTCACCTATGGAAAGACAAGCAAAATACTTTGTCTTTACTTCAAAATGCTGATGCATTTCATAATGAATTACCTTTTTATAAATTAAGTCTAACAACGTAGCTTTAAAAAGCTCATTGAACCTTACATCATAACCATCTCTTAGTAGTAAAACCTCAGCAGGTCTATATTTATATAAATGTTCTAATCGCACAGGAAAAACTACACTCTTTCAAATCTTGCTTTTATATCTGCTAAGTTTCCTTTTGGAATTGCTGCGATTAATTTTTTAGTATATTCCTGTTGCGGATTGTTATAGATCTCATCAGCTTTGCCCATTTCTTCAATCTTTCCTTTATTCATCACCACCATCCTATCGCTCATGAATTTCACTACAGATAAATCGTGCGATATAAAGATGTAAGTAAACTTAAATTCTTCACGCAGCTTTATCAATAAATTCAATACTTGCGCTTGTACAGACACATCTAATGCAGAAACTGATTCATCGCAAATAATAAATTTAGGATTCAATGCCAATGCGCGCGCGATACAAATACGCTGACGTTGTCCACCTGAAAATTCGTGCGGATAGCGTTGAAAATGTTCCGGTTTCATATTTACTTTTTCAAGCAATTCAATCACCTTATCTTTTCGTTCTGCATCATTGCTAAATTTATTATGCACCTGCATCGGTTCTAAGATCGCATTGCCAATCGTCATTCTTGGATTTAAAGAAGAATATGGATCCTGGAAAATGATCTGCATATGTTCGCGCAGCTCTTTCATATCTTTTGGTCCGAGATTGAAAATATCTTTTCCATCAAAGATAGCCTTGCCGCCGGTTGGTTCTACTAATCGTAGAATAGTTCTGCCTAAAGTTGTTTTTCCGCAGCCACTTTCACCAACTAAACCAAGGGTTTCACCTTCATGTACATCAAAAGAAACATCATCAACAGCTTTTACATATTCTAATGTTTTTCCAAAAATATTGGTCTTAGTTGGAAACCATGTTTGTATTCCTTTTAACTGTAAGATTGGTGTATGTTGCTGTAATTCTTCGTAACGTTTTTTTGTTTGATTTTCACTTACTACAAAAGCTTCCACTAACGCATTCATGTCAGCAGCTTTTTCTGTAATAATGCCATCTTTTTCTTCCATGAAGTCAGCAATAACAGGCAGTTTGCTCAATCGTTTTTCTAAAGGTGGTCGGCAAGCCAATAATCCTTTTGTATATGGATGTTTTGGATTTTCAAAAATATCTACAACAGAACCTTGCTCTACAATCTTACCTTTATACATTACCACTACTTTGTCTGCAATTTCAGCGATCACACCTAAATCGTGCGTGATGAAAATTGTTGACATACCTGTTTCTCTGCTCAAATCGTTTATCAATTCAAGAATTGTTTTTTGAACGGTTACATCAAGCGCAGTTGTCGGTTCGTCTGCAATTAATATTTTCGGCTGACAACTCATTGCCATGGCAATCATCACACGTTGCTTTTGTCCACCGGAAAGTTGATGTGGATATGCATTTAATGCACGTTTTGGATCAGGCAGTTTTACTTTTGCAAATAATTCTAAGGTACGTTCTTCGGCTTCTTTTTTAGAAACTTTTTGATGCAACAAAATAGCTTCCATAACTTGGTCGCCACAAGTAAATACAGGATTCAACGAAGTCATCGGCTCTTGAAAGATCATAGAAATTTCATTACCACGAAAAGCACGCATTTCTTTATCAGAAACATGAACCAAATCTATGGCGTTCTTTCCATCGCGATAATAATTGATTTCACCGCTGATAATTTTTCCCGGTGGATTTGGAATCAAACGCATAATAGAAAGAGATGTTACAGATTTTCCGGAACCTGATTCACCAACAATACCGATTACCTCACCTTTATTTACCTGGAACGAAACGTCATCGACTGCACGCATGATGCCGTTTTCCGTTTTAAATTCTGTTACTAAGTTTTTTACATCTAATAATAATTCTGCCATAAAAATCAGTTGTTTATTTTCACATTACTTTCCGAAATTAAGGATATTCCTTTTAATTTCAATAATATTTGTGCTACTGTGAGTACATCTTTTTGGCAATAGGTTTTAATTCTGTCCAAACCACTTTCGTGCCAGTAAACTTTGCCTACATCTTTTCCGGAAATATCATCTTTTGGCGATGGTATTCCTAAGCAAAATGCTAAAAGTTTTAAAGAAATATAATTTTTGAAATCGCCAAATTTCCACCAATCCATAGAATCAAGCAAACCGGCTTCCCAAGGTTTTTTGGTTTGTAGGTTCTCAAAATATTCAGGCAGTTTTAAATCATTCATAATGAGTCTTCGACAAATATATGGCACATCAAACTCACGAACATTATGACCGCATAAAGCTAAATTCCTGGTAGCAGCAACGCGCTGCTTTAAAAATGCAACAAATTCCTGCAACAGTTTCTTTTCATCATCACCATAAAAAGAAAACAGTTCAAATGTAGTAAACATACCATTCTGCGAAATCCAACCAACAGAAATACAAATAATCTTACCAAATTCTGCAAAGATGCCTGCGTTGTTGAAGTAATAATCAGCAGCAGTGTCATCTTCACTTTTGTGCTTTCCTTTCTTCTCTTCCCAAAGTTCCTGTTCATAAATATCTAAAGAATTATAGTCCATTTTTTTTGGAACAGTCTCAATATCAAGAAATAACACATCGCTTATTTTCACATTGTCCAACATATGATATTAGGTTTTTTTAACATTTGTGCATTTAATTTATCGCAATATACATCATCGTTTTAAAATAATAGTCTTAAATTTGTTTTAAACGTAAACAATTTTATTATGAGCGAAAATGAAAACGCTTCCAACTCCAACGGAAGACTACATGCGATATATATCGTATTGATTGCCTTGTTAATAGGCGGATTAGTGTATACTAATCTAAAATTAAAGAAATCAAAGGAAACTATTGTTGTTACAGAAAAACAGAGAGACGATGTAACCACTCTAAAGTCAGAACTTGATAAAAAGTACAACGAATCTTTACAAGAAATTGAAAGTTATCGTGCTGAAAATGCTGGCTTAGACAGTTTATTAACTGTAAAAGAACAAGAACTTACTTCTAAAAAAGCAAAAATTGATGCTTTACTGACACAAATCGGTTCTTTAAAATCCGGTGATGCTACTAAATCAAAATTATTGGCAGAAGCTCAAGGTTTGATGAAACAATTAGATGAAGACAAAGTACGCTTACAGGCAAGTGTAGATTCTTTGATGATCGTGAACAAGCAATTATACATGGAACGCGACAGCATTACAGGTGAATTGACCAACACTATTCAAAAGAAGCAACAAGTTGATGAAGAAAATCAGAAAATGAAAGACAGAATTGACAAAGCATCAATTTTGAGCACTGCAAACATTGTTTCTACACCTATCAGAATGACTAAAAAAGGAAAAGAAGATGAAGTAAAAAAAGCAAAAGATGCTGAAAAACTAAGAGTTTGCTTCGACTTACTTCAAAACAAAATTGCACCTTCAGGTCAAACTGAACTTGCGGTTCGTATTATTTCTCCTGATGGCACAACGATACAAATGCAAAGCTTAGGCAGCGGTACATTAAAAGATGCAAGTACAGGCAACGAAATTCCTTATACTTACACGATCACACCGGATTATCAAAACGATACTAAAACAGTTTGTTCATATTGGGCACAAACATTCAAGTTTGCACCAGGTCAATATTCTGTAGAAGTTTATGAGAAAGGATTTTTGATCGGTCAATCATCTTTCACAATGAAATAATATCAATTATAAATCAGATAATCTAATTTAAAGATATTTTTAGGCAGTCTGCAAAGGCTGCCTATTTTATTTATAGTATGCAATCTACATTTTACAAAGGAATTTTATTAGTATTTTTTGGAGCTTTGTGTTTCTCTACCAAAGGTATATTTGCCAAACTGGCTTTTACATATGGTGTTGACGGCTTGCAGATACTTACTTTAAGAATGTTGTTTGCATTGCCATTTTATGTTGTTATATTATTTTTTGAGTTTAGAAAATCGCCACCGAAGATCGCAAAGAAAGACTGGACAGATATTATTACACTTGGTTTGATCGGTTATTATTTAGCAGCACTTTTTGATTTTTTAGGATTGCAATATGTAAGTGCGTCGTTAGAAAGAAACATCATTTTCACCTATCCTACTTTTGTTTTAATTATGGCGAAGATTTTCTTTAAACGTAAAATAAATAATGTGCAGATTATGGCAGTCTTAATTTGTTATGTAGGAATTATGCTTGCGTTCTATTCTGACAAGACTTCTTATGAATCTTCAAATCTTACTAAAGGAACCATCTTTATTTTATTAAGTTCTATTACATATGCGCTATATTTGGTAAAGAGTGATGGATTGATTAAAAACATCGGAACCGTAAGATTTACTTGTATTTCAATGATCGTTTCATGCATTGCTGTTTTGGTACATTACATGCTTGTTCATGGATTTGATATTTTTTCGTTTCCATACCAAGTATATTTATTAGGAATTGGTGTTGCTATTATTGCAACAGTAATGCCTTCTTTTTTAATGACGAACGGAATCAGGTTAATTGGCTCTTCCAACATGGCAATTGTAGCAAGTGTAGGACCCATTGCAACTATCTTTTTATCTAATTTTATTTTGAAAGAAAGTATTTCGTTCCTACATATAGTTGGTACTATCTTTGTTTTATTAGGTGTAATTATGATAAGTTTTTATGGTAAGAATCAACCTACTCCGGAAAATTGACCCACATTTTTATCAAACGCTCGTTTGGTAAAAAATATTTACTATTTTTGTTTCAAATAAAAATGCAAAATGTTTCAAAAAGATTTATTTAAAGACAAGATAGTATTAGTTACAGGTGGTGGCAGCGGCATTGGCTACACGATAGCTCAACATTATTTAGAAGCAGGTGCAATCGTTTATATTGCATCGCGCAATGCTGAAAAAATTGAAAAGGCTATTAGCGAATTAAAGGCGTTCGGTGATGTGCGCAGTGCCATTGCTGATATTCGTGAAACTGAGCAAATACAGGCTTTGGCAGATCAGATAAAAGCAGAAGCAGGCAGATTGGATATTTTAGTAAATAATGCAGGCGGACAATTTCCATCTGCAGCAGAAAATATATCTTACAATGGCTTTCGTGCGGTGATCAATAATAATTTGATCGGTACTTTTTATGTAACGCAAATTATGGCAAAGACATTTTTCATTCCACAAAAAGATGGAAATATCGTTAATATCATTGCTAATATTTATCGTGGATTTCCAGGCATGGTACATACAGGTGCAGCGCGCGCAGGTGTTGACAACATGACAAAAACTTTAGCAGTAGAATGGGTTCGTTTTAATATCAGAGTAAACGCAATTGCGCCTGGTATCATTCGTTCTTCCGGAATGGATACCTATCCACCAGCAATCTTGAAAGGTATAGAAAAAAGTATTCCTAATAACAGAATGGGCACAACGGATGAAGTGGCTTATCCTGTGTTGTTCCTTTCTTCACCAATGGCTTCGTATATCAGCGGTACAACTTTATATGTTGATGCTGGCAATCATCTTTGGGGCGACCAATGGCAAGGCTGGAGCGAATCGTTGACTTAATACAAACGTCGAAGAGGTTTAAAACCTCTTCGACGTTTGTATTAAGTTCTTGAAACAAGTTCAGTATCTACTCTAAAAACTCTAATAAAGACTCATTTACTTTATCAGGACAATCGTTTTGTGTCCAGTGCGAACAGTTTGGAAGATATTTTATTTCGCAGGTATTATCAATGTATTTTTCTGTGTTATAAGTCAGTTCAATACCTAACGCTTTATCAGCTTCGCCCCAAATTAAAAGCGTTGGTGCTTGTATCTTATCTTTGAAAATAGAAAGATTTGGTTTGGTCTGCATCATCGCTCTGTAGTAATTAATAGAACCGGTTAATGCACCTGGTTGTTTAAATGCTTTCACAAATTCGTTCAAATCTTCATCTGTAAAATTTTGTTTGTTGATCATCCAGCCACGTACAAATTCTTTATAAAACTGCGGCAGAAATTTATCCAACACAAACTCAGGTAAAAAAGGAATCTGGTGCATAAACATATACCAACTTTTTAATAATTGCTTTGGATTTTTTCTAATTGCATTAACCATTTCTTTCGGATGCGGACAATTTAAGACTGCCAGTTTTTCTGTGAGTTTAGGATACATAGCAGCAAAAGCCCAAGCCACAGCACCGCCCCAATCGTGACCGACAATATAGGCTTTTTCAAATCCTAATTTTGGAATTAATTCGGCAATATCCGAAGCTACAATATCTGTTTTATAATTGGCAATTCCTTTTGGCTTATCGCTTAAATTGAAACCACGCAAATCCGGTGCAACCACGGTATATCTTTCTGCTAATACAGGAATTTGATAACGCCATGTGTACCAGAATTCAGGCCAGCCATGTAAAAGAATAACTAATTTTTCGCCATTACCTTGTTTTGCAATGTGCAGTTTAATTCCGTTTACTTCAATGTATTCGTGTGTGAGCATAGTTTAGAGTTATGATTTTTGAATTTCAGATTTATTTTAAGATAAAAATAGCTATTTTATATCATTGAAATCCAAGATTTACATTTATTATCTCTTGATACTTTAGTGGTGTAATGCGATCTTCAACAACCTGATGGTTGAACGAATTTTATGTCGAGTCAGGATTTTGGTATAAGGCTTTATCGAATATTTTTCAGGCAGAAAATCATTTTTCACTTTATAATGACAAATCTCTGTTCCATATTTATCAATTGCTGAAAGTCGAACAGAATCTTTTCCAAATACTTCTACTTTACCAAAAGCATCGTTGAAATTTGTATTGTTAATACCTTGTCCGCCTTGATTCCATAAATTCAGTCGCATAGTATTCATGATGATGGACACCAATTTAGAATTTGTTTGCGCCAAACCACCTGCCATTAATTCAGGAAAACCGGCGTTTTTACCATCATCAATTCCGGCAGTATGTGCATCACCACTCAAAACAATCACATTTTTGATTTGATTATCATTACAATATTCTATCAGCTTTTGTTGTGTTTCCGGAAAAGCAAACCACATCGAAGCTAAAGAAGCTGCAATATAAGCACCTGTTAATCCATTAGGCAATTTGCGATTTTGCACACGCATGCAAATATCTAAAACCTGCTTGTACGACTTATTAAAAGTAACACCACTTACAATAAATTTCCAATCTGCTTTCGAGTTTTTAAGTTTTGCAAGCAACCAATTCATTTGTGCTGAGTCCAGTATAGTATGACCTTTTGGCACTTTGTATTTGTATTTTCCGTTTTTCGTTTTAGTAAAAACTTCCGAATTCGGCGAACGAGTAGAACGTGTATCTAAGAAGAAAATTTCTGCATTTCCATACACAAAAGAATGATAAGCCTGGTCTTCTATTTCATTGTAAGAAGGAAAAAAAGTATGCAAACCTTCAATGGCGATTTTGCGCAAAGAATCAGGATAAGGCACTTCTTTGATTTCTATTGAATTACCATTCATCTTTAATTCAGTATAAGAATTTTTAGAAAAATCATCATACACGCCATCTTCATCATCAAAGACAAAATCCATTGGCGTGGTTTGTAGAAAGTTTTTGAGATTCGGCATTTCATAACGCTTTTGGTACAATTCCTTCTGATGTTCTAAGCTTTTATCGTAATAAAATTTATCTTCTTTAAAATTATCAGGATAGAGCCAATCGCCTAAATGCAAAAAGAAAGCAGGCTGATGTTTCTGCATTTCCACAAAAATAGAATCGTTGTGATGCTGCTCTGTGCAGGAACCTAAAGTGAAAGAAAAGTTTGTGGATTGATAATTTTTAGGAAACGTTTTGAAAGAGCCAATAATGGTGTCAATTATATTATCCGAAAATATTTTGTATGTATATTCTGTATTAGGTTTTAAATTTTTAGGATTTGTTGATATTGATATTTCTTCATTTTTATTATTGATAGTTTTTTCTTTCCGTGCTAATACTATTTCTAGAAAATTTAAACCATAAATAATTTTATTATTTTCTTCTATTACGATTGAATAATCAATCTTATTTGTCATTAATAAAATTTTCGCAGAACTATCAGTTACAGCACCAACAATTGGTCCGTGAGTGATGGTTTGTGAGAAAGAATTTGAGAAGAAGAAAAGGAATAACATTAAAATTAGATTCTGAAATAAGTTCAGAATGACGATGTCGCATTGCTTTGTCTTCGCCATGCCGTGCTGAAATTGTTTCAGTATATTTCGGCATCTATTATTATGCAATTGATTGTTCATTTCAGGAAATAATTTATCATTCATCATTCAAAATTCAACATTCATTTTCCTACTTTTGTATAAATCTATAAAAAATTGCCCTTTCCTGATAAAATAATTTTCATAGTTGGTAATTCTCGCAGCGGCACTACGATGATGCTGCGTATTCTGAACAATCATCCGCAATTAATGGTGCTGAACGAATTGCATTTCTTCGAGCAGTTATGGTCACCAAATGATAAAGGCAAAGTTATTTCTGCTGAAAAAGCAAAAGAAATTGCTGCTAAACTGGTGATGATACAACGCAAAGGCTACAACACCGGTTTTACTGATTTCACTCAATATTATAATGAAGCTGATGAAGTAATTGCTTCTATTAATTCAAATGAATTAACATCTGAAGCTGTGTTTACTGCGATGGCGAGACGTGAAATTCTTTTAAATAACAAGCAAATTGTTTGTGAGAAAACGCCACAGAATGTTTTTTATATTAAAGAGATTTTTGAATTATATCCTAATGCAAAAGTGGTGAATATGGTGCGTGATCCGCGAGCTATTATGTTATCACAAAAGAACAAATGGAATAGGAAGAATCTTGGTGGTTGGTACATTACACGCAAAGAAAGTATTCGACTACAAATCAATTATCATCCTATTACATTGAGTAAATTATGGAATGCTGCTATTAATGCTGCGAATTTGTTTAAGGCTGACAAGCGAGTTATAGCTGTACGTTTCGAAGATCTGCTGGATCATCCTGAAGATACGATCAGAAGAATTTGCAGTCATATTGAAGTTGATTTTGATGCCAACATGATGAATATTACACAGGAAAGTTCATCTATAGAAAAAGACAGTAAAGAGATTGGTTTTAAAAAAGAACGTGCAAGCAATTGGCTGAAAGGCGGCTTGAATATCACAGAACGCTGGATTTGCCAAGATTTGACAAAGAAAAATATGCAGCAATATAATTTTCCGATCGAAAACATTAAACCAAATATTTTCTTACTGATTGGCTATTATATCAGTTTTCCGATAAAGCTGAGTTTGGCTTTATTAATGAATTTAGACAGAATGAAAAGTATCGTGGAAACGCTGAAACGCAGAATGAGTTAATCAAAAAAAATTAACCACTTAAGGAACTGAAGAAGCTATAGATTTGAATAAAAAGATTTTTTTTAAGAAAACTAAGCTTACTTTATAGTTTTTTTATTTTGAATCTAGAAAAACTTCAATTTCTCTGTTTCTTAAGTGGTTAATTTTTTAATCAATATCTACCACAGAAAAATATTGCTGCATTCCTTTTAGCTTATCCGTAAATGGTCGAAAGAAAATGGTGGTGTCACGCAAACGTTTTTTATAGTGTCTTCCTGGATGCAGCATCGTTCGCCAAGCCCATTCTAACTTTACACTTCTCACCCATTTTGGTGCACGCACATAAAATCCGCTTAAGAAATCGAAATAACCACCAACTGTAATTACTAAAAGTTTCTTTTCTTGAATAACCGGTAAATTCTCATGCACCCAATTTTCCTGCAAAGGCGTGCCTAAGCCAATAAACAAAGCTGAATTGGCTGGTATCTTGTTCCAATCTAATTTAGAAAAACCATCTTGGTAATGCGCAATTATATCAGCATCATATTTAGCAGAAAGATTTTTATAACAAGCATCCATTTGTTCTTTCGTAGTTCCATACAATGAAAACGGAATCTTATTTTTCGACAAATAGTCGAAGAAAACCGGTGATAAATCTGTTCCATTCAGATTCTTCATTTCCTTATTCATCAGCCATTTAAAATAAGTCTGCATGCCAATTCCATCTACCAAAATAAAATCTGCAATAGATAGTGCGTTTGAATATTTTTCATCAGCACGAACTAATTCCAGACTTGCATAATACATAAAGTGAATAACAGAATACGAAGATTTCTTTTGCCAATTCTCAATGATATAATCGACCGCAGTTTGCGGCTGTTTTGCGTTTAAAAAACGAAGATGTAACAATGTGTCTTTCAGTATCATTTTTGGAAATTCTGACGATAAAATCGCTTTAATTCGTAACTTTACAAACATATGCAATCTCTTCTGAAAAACAAAAAACTATTATTGATACTGATACTTGGCTTTGTGTTGCGCATAGGTTTGTTTATGCAAAATGCGCCTTGGCAAAAAGATGTTGAAACAAAACAGGTGTTGATTAATGATGCAACAGGTTATCATCGTTTGGCGCAAAAGATATTGTTTGAGCATAGTTTTCAAGGTGACATGTTTCGCACGCCTGGTTATCCTGTAATCGTAGCTGCTGTTTATGGTGTTTTTGGCATTCATCCATGGATCGTTTTATTGATACAGGTTTTTGTAAGCACACTTACTTTATTGTTGTTTTATAAGATTGCTGAGTATATTTTTAATGAGAGAACTGCACTTTGGTCGACCTTGTTTTTTGCAACCAGCTCTATCTATATTTTACATACAGATTTACTTTACACAGAAACCTTTTATATGGTTTTCCATTTAATTGCCATTTATGGTTTCTACAAGTTTTTAAAAGAAGATAAATTAAAATACATCGTGCTATGTGGTGTATTTACAGGCATTGCCACGCTCACAAGACCATCGCAGCAATTTTATCCTTTTGCGTTTATTTTGCTGAGTGTGTTATATTATAAGTTTGATTTTAAGAAGATTTTAAAATTGACTTTTGCATTATTGATTCCTTGTTATTTAGTTTTATTTCCATGGATGTTGCGTAATTATAAGTTAGATAAACACTGGCAAATTTCTACCGTTGGAAAATTCAATATGCTGTTTTACAACTGCGCTTTAACAGAAGCAAAACATACAGGAATACCATATTTGGATGTCGTAAAAAATCAGATCAAAGAAATAAAAGCAAACGAAAAACCATCTTTTGCCTTACCAGATAGCTTCGATAATATTTGGATAAACGTAACTTTTGAAAAAGCAGATTTGTACGGAAAATATGCATCGAAATACATTAAAGAACATCCAAAAAATTTCATTAAAGATCACATAGTTGGCATGATAAAAACTCATTTTAATATTGGCATTCAGAATATCATCATGCGCTTGCATATACCAACAAAATATAGGCTTAACGACGACCAGCGTTATGCTTCAGGAATTTTTTCAGTAGCTAAAACATTTATGCAAAAGAAGTCTTTAACAGAAATTTTAATCGCTGCTGTAATTGGTTTGCATTTATTGTCGATTTATCTTTTTGCAGTTATTGGAAGCGTTCGTTTAATCAAAGAAAAGCAATATATACTCTTGCTGTTTTTTGCAGGAAGCATTTTATATTTCTTATTACTTTCAGGAATTTTAGCTTATTCGAGATTTAGAATTCCTTTCGAGATCTTTTATATTTTATTGGCTGGTTACGGAATTGATTGGATATT
>Ga0247804_10000388_pt1 | contig 20361 bp, 20 predicted proteins | sample UWRJL029104C1_FD_181142 | JGI IMG/M metagenome (GOLD analysis project Ga0247804, IMG submission 181142) | Plant litter microbial communities from Arlington Agricultural Research Station in Wisconsin, United States - UWRJ-L029-104C-1 | ecosystem: Environmental > Terrestrial > Plant litter >...
CGGTGGATGTCGTCACTCCAGTATGCGAGCGCCGAACCGGCCTGCGACAGCCCCAAAAATCACAGGCCGTAGTCGTCGAACCACTGCTGGTCGGTGGCCTGTTGCGGGCCCACCGATGGCACTGCACGAAGCCCCGTCAGTGATGGCCGCGCCTGAGGAAGCTCCACCATCGAACTCGCCGAATGGTCGTTGACCAGCACGCTCACGGTCTGGCCGCCGGTCAGGATCTCGACAAAACGGCCACCCGCGCGTCCGGCCTGCAGCAGCGCGAGCTTCAGTTTCGGGATGTCCTGGTCGGGCGAGATGAGATAGCTGACGCCGTTGGTGGTGAGTGTTGTAGCGGTGATGAGGTACCCCCTGGGTAGGGTTCCGAGGCTACGCCCGAAGTGGTGCCGGAAACGAGAACCGGCAGAACTGGCAGTTTCGGGTCACTCGACCAGGCTGCCGGAGGCGAGCGTGACGACGGCGTCCGCACGCGCCATCGCCGCGAGGTCGTGGGTCGCGTGCAGGATGGTGGCGCCACGAGCCGACTCCGCGGCGAGCGCCGTCGCGATGAGCTCCTGCGCCTCGGCGTCCAGCCCAACGGTCGGCTCATCGAGCAACAGCAGGTCGGCGCGCTGCACGATCGCCTGCGCCACAAACGCCCGCTGGCGCTGCCCACCCGAGAGGTCGGCGAGCGGACGAGCGGCGTGCGTCTCGAGACCGAGCGCCTCGAGGGCGTGCGCGACGAGCGCGCGGTCAGTACGGGTGAGGGGGCGCCACGCTCCGCGGTGCGCCCAGCGGCCCATAAGCACAACCTGACGCACAGTGACCGGGAGCGCATGGGGCACCTCGCTGCGCTGCGCGACCCAGGCGACGCGGCCCGGGAGCCGCGTCATCCGCCCCGCCGTCGGTTGCAGGATGCCGGCCACAACGGAGAGCAACGTGGACTTTCCCGAGCCGTTCGAGCCGGTGAGCGCGAGGTGTGTTCCCCGCTGCACCGAGAGGGAGACGCCGTGGAGCGCGCGCGTGCGCCCGATCGTCACGGTGACGTCGTCGAGCTGCACGGCTGGGGTTGGCATGCCTCCATCGTAGCGTTATTGAGAATGAATATCATGTAGGTTAACGAACCATGACTTGGTTGACCGATCCCTTCAGCGCCGAATTCATGGTGCGTGCCCTCACCGGCGGGGTGCTCGTCTCGAGCATCTGCGCGGTCGTCGGCACCTGGGTCGTCGTGCGCGGCATGGCTTTCCTCGGCGAGGCGATGGCCCACGGCATGCTCCCCGGTGTCGCCGCGGCCTCGCTTCTCGGGCTGCCCGCGATCGCCGGGGCGGCGGTGAGTGCCGCGGTCATGACGGTGGGCGTCGGCCTCATCGGCCGTCGCGGGCGCCTTTCCAACGACACGAGCATCGGCCTGATGTTCGTCGGGATGCTCGCCCTCGGCGTCATCATCGTGTCGCATTCGCGCAGCTTCGCCACCGACCTCACGGCCATCCTCTTCGGCGACGTGCTCGCGATCGGCGCCGGCGACATCCACCTGCTCGCGTTCGCCCTCGTCGTGACGATCGCTCTCGCGACGCTCTTCCACAGGCCGTTCGTCGCCCTCGCGTTCGACGCTCGCGTCGCGAGCATCATGGGTCTTCGGCCGAGACTCGCACACGGTGTGCTCGTCGGCCTCGTCACCCTCGCGGTCGTCGCGTCCTACGGCGCCGTCGGCTCTCTGCTCGTTGTGGGCCTGCTGCTCGCGCCGGCCGTCGCCGCATCCCCCTGGGCCGGGCGCATCCCCAGCAGGATGCTGCTGACCGCGGGCTTCGGCGCCACCTCGACGGTGGTCGGCCTGCTCATCTCGTGGCATGCCGCGACCGCAGCCGGGGCGAGTATCGCCGCCACTGCGATCGGGCTCGCGGCCGCGTCATCCGCCCTCCATCACCTCGTTCGCCCCCATCGGAAAGTTGCTCGTGCTCGTTCGTAACACCACGCTCACCCTCGCGGCACTCCTGCTGCTCACCTCCTGCGCCGCAGCGCCTCCCATCGACAGCCGGCCGCACGGCTACGTCGAGGGCGCGGCCGAACTCGCCGAGCCGCAACTGCATCTCGCAGCGGTGAGCGCCGCCGGCGACCTCACGCTCATCGACCTGCTCGACGAGAGTTCCGAGACCATCGCCGAAGTGGATGCCGCGACCGAGGTCACGACGGACGGCCGCTACGTCTTCGCGGCCTCCGCGACGGGTGTCACGATCGTGGACTCGGGCGTCTGGACCGTCGACCACGAGGACCACTTCCACTACTACCGGGCCACCCCACGCGTTGTCGCCACGATCGAGGGCGGTGACGGTGCCGTGGTGTCGAGCGGCACGCTCGCCACGAGCATCTTCTTCCCCGAGAGCGGCGAGGCCGTGCTGCTCGACAGCGCGGCCCTCGGCACCGGTTCGATCGAGGAGCTCGCGCGCATCCCCGGCGAAGCCCATGACGGGCTCGCGATCGTGCACGGCGAGACGGTGCTCGTCACGACGGGCTCTGCGGTTCGGGCGTTCGACCTCGACGGGGCAGCCCTCGACCACAGCGCACGCTGCACCGACCCGTCGGGCAGCATCACCACGCGCGTCGGCGCGGTCATCGGCTGCGCCGAGGGCGCGCTGCTGTACACAGACGACTTCGAGCTCATCCCCTACCCCACCACCGCCACCCGCGCCCTCACGTTCGACAACCGCTCGGGACGACCGACGGTCGCGGCCGTCTCCGGCGACACCGGCTACTGGATGCTCGACACCCGCAACCGCACCTGGACCCACTTCGCATCCCCCGCGCTGCTGCAGGTCGCCGCCGTCGACGACCGGGAAGGGCACGTCGTCGCGCTCGCTGCGGACGGCCGGGTGCTCGTCTTCGACGCCGCCGGCACGCAGCTCGCGGCGACCGAGCCGTTGAGCACCAACGGACGGCTCACGGTCGACGCGAGTCGCGCCTACCTCAATGCGCCAGAGGCCGGGGTCGTCTTCGAGATCGACTACGCCGACGGTGCCCGTATTGCCCGCGACTTCCAGGTCGACGCCGCCTTCCTCGTGGAGACGGGCCGATGAGGCGGCTGCTCGCGCTCGCGCTACTGGCGATCAGCCTCACGGCCTGCACGACCCCCGCCGACGATCGCCCGCTCATCGTCGTGACCACCAACATCCTCGGTGATGTCGTCGAGCAGGTCGTGGGCGACGAGGCCGAGGTCATGACCCTCATGCGCCCGGACTCCGATCCCCACTCCTTCGAGATCTCGGCACAGGAGGCCGCGCGCATCCTGAGTGCCGACCTGCTCGTCTCCAACGGGCTCGGGCTCGAGGAGGGACTGCAGCAGCATCTCGATGCCGCAGCCGAGGCAGGTGTGAGCCTGCTCGAGGCCGGCTCGGTTATCGAGGTGCTGGAGTATGCCGAGAGCGGGATGCCGGACCCGCACTTCTGGACCGACCCCGGTCGCATGGTCGAGGTCGTGGAGGCCGTCACGCGATCCGTGGTCGAGCACGTGCCCGGTGTCGACGCGACAGTCATCGAGCGGAACGCCGCCGGGTACACCGACGAACTCGTCGGGCTCGAGGCATCCATGACCGCCGCCTTCGACGAGATCACCCCCGACCTGCGCCAGCTCGTCACCAACCACCACGTCTTCGGCTACCTCGCCGACCGCTTCGGCTTCACCATCGTCGGCGCGGTGATCCCCGGTGGATCGACCCTCGCTGCACCGAGCGCCTCCGACCTGCGCGACCTCGTCGGCGCGATCAACGACACGGGCGTCACGACGATCTTCGCCGAGTCGTCCCAGCCCGACCGCCTCGTGCAGGTACTCGCCCAGGAGGCCGACGTCGACGTGACCGTCACCGAGCTCTACACCGAGTCGCTCAGCGCGCCGGGCCAGCCCGCCGACAGCTACCTGACCATGATGCGCACCAACACGGAGCGCATCACCACCGGTCTCGCCCCATACCGGCGAGCCACACCACAGTAAGGAAACAATGAACACCCTCCACCGCAGGCGGCTCACCGTCGCCGCAACCCTCGCCGCCGCAGCGCTCGCTCTCACGGCGTGCGCCACCACGGCACCGTCTGCCGATGCTCCCGAGGCAATCGGGCCGAACAGCCGCGTCGCGCTCACCTACGACGGTGGCCTCTACGTGCTCGACGGCACCACCCTCGAGGTGCTCGCCGACCTGCCGCTCGACGGCTTCAACCGCCTGAACCCGTCGGGCGACGGACGCCACGCGCTCATCACCACGACCGAGGGCTTCCGAGCGCTCGACCTCGGAACCTGGACGGATGCCGACGGCGCAAGCCACACGGCAGACCCCGAGCTCACCGACCTCGTGTTCGAGGCCGAGGCCGCCGGGCACGTCGTGCGCCACCACGGCAAGACCATCCTCTTCGCCGACGGCACTGGAGACACCACGATCTTCGACACCGTCGACCTGCTCGACGGCACCATGCCCGAGACCGAGGTCGTGGCATCCGAGGAGGCACACCACGGTGTCGCCATCGAGCTCGCCGACGGCACCCTGCTCACGACCCTCGGCAACGCCGATGGCCGCACGGGCGTGCGTGCGCTCGATGCATCACGCACCGAGGTCGACCGCAACGAGGAGTGCCCGTCGGTGCACGGTGAGGGAGCCGCAGCGAACGAGATCGCGGTCTTCGGCTGCAGCGACGGCGTGCTCGTCTACGACGACGGTGCCTTCACTAAGATCCAGGCCGAAGACACCTACGGCCGCACGGGCAACGAGTACGTGAGCGAGACCTCGAGCATCGCCGTCGGCGACTACAACTCCGACCCCGACTCCGAGGGCTACCTGCTCACCGAGCTCGTCTTCACCGACACCGTCGCGAAGACCTCGACGGTCGTCGACCTGCCCGAGGGTGTCTCCTACACCTGGCGGGATGTCGCGCGCGGCCCGAACGACGAGGTGCTCGTTCTGTCGTCCGATGGCTCGCTGTACCAGCTCGACGAGACCACCGGCGAGGTGACCGACTCCTGGTCGGTCATCGCTCCGTGGGAGAGCCCGCTCGAATGGCAGGATGCCCACCCGGCACTCGTCGTGCTCGGCTCGATCGCCTACGTGACCGAGCCCGCGACCAGCCAGATCCACGCGATCGACCTGGAGACCGGTGAGGTCGTCGCCTCGACCACCCTCGACTCGGCGCCGAACGAGATCGCGGTGGTGACGGGCTAGCGACTCGCCGGTTGAGTAGGCCGCCCGCGGCCGTATCGCCGGTTGAGTAGGCCGCCCGCGGCCGTATCGAAACCCGACGGAGGTTTCGATACGGCCCTGGCGGGCCTACTCAACCAACATCACGCGGCAGGCGCCAAGAACTCTTCCCAGTCGGGCAGCGCACGCTCGACCCCGCGCACGAGCCAGGTCGTGCCGTGCGGCGGCCGCGGCGTGAAGCGCAGCGTCCAGTTCATCTCCTGCGGCGTGCGGTCGCCCTTGATGTTGTTGCACTTCAGGCAGCACGCGACGAGGTTCTCCCACGTGTCCTTGCCGCCGCGACTGCGCGGGATGATGTGGTCGATCGTCGAGGCCGAGCCGAGGCAGTAGCCGCAGCGGCTGTTGTCGCGACGCAGCACTCCGCGTCGGGAGACCGGCACGTTGCGGCCATTCGGAATGCGCACGTAGCGGCGCAGGATGATGACCGAGGGCCGATCCCATGCACCGGTCGAACCGAACACCGGATGCTCGGCATCCGCGGCAACGATCGTCGCCTTCTCGTTCATCACGAGCACGATTGCTCGCTTGAACGACACGACGGCAAGCGGTTCGTAACCGGCATTGAGGACCAGGGTGCGCATACTCATCCTTCCGAAAGCGCCTGCACGGCTTGCAGGCATTCGACGTGCTGTGTCGGCTTCACCTCAGGGGTTCTCGGGCAACAAAAAAGGCACCGTCACAACGACGATGCCTGCTTGCCACGCGCGCGTATGAACACGCTCGCGTTCCCGCTCTGCCGTATTCCGAAGCACGCGCGCGCATCCACGGTTTGGATGCTGCGCTTGCTCGACAATGCGACTCCCTGAAAACTCTGATGTTGCCAAGGGCTTCAGGTTAACGCACGAATGGCGTCCCGCAAACCTGCGGCACGCCATTCGTGCTGGAGCAACTGTCGCGCGGGGTCAGATGCCGATGCGAACGATGTAGTAGTCGTCGGTCCAGATCGCGCGCACCTGCACGGTTCCGCCAGCCCGCGGGGCGTCGAGCATCATCCCGTTGCCCATGTAGATGCCGTTGTGGCCCGGGATGATGACGATGTCGCCCGGCAGCGCCGCCTCACGGGCGATCGGGGTGCCGGCCGCGGCGGTGCCGCTCACGGAGTGCGGCAGGGCGATGCCGAACTGGGCGTAGACATACGAGACGAAGCCCGAGCAGTCGAAGCCCGAGGGGTCGGCCCCGCCGTAGCGGTACGGAACACCCTGGTACTGCAGCCCCACCGACACGACCTGGTCGAGGCTGAAGCTCGGGTACGGCGGGTTGGCGAGCAGGTCGCGCACCGTCGGGCCACTGAACGCCGAGTAGGCGGCGGCGAGGCGAGCCCGCTGCAGCTCAGCCTCGGTGGTGGCGCTGAACGCGTCGCGCACGACGGTTGTCGAGTCGGCAGCATCCGCCGCAACGAAGACCGTCTGCGCGTCGGCAGCCTTCTCCTCTTCGAGCGTCAGGGATGCCGTGGCCGGGTCATCCCCCGCGGCGGGCGCATACGCGTAGGCCGGCAGCGCCACCGTGGCGAACAGGCCAGGAACGACGAGGGCCGTCACGACGATGCTCAGCGCGCTCGACGAGCGTTTCTTGGCGGTGGGAGTGGTGGCCGGTCGGGGGAATCGGCGGGTTCTGCGGGATTCGGGTTCGTTTTCGGGCGTGGTGATTGGTGGTGCAGTTGTCAAGAGCGGGTACTCCTGCGCCTCGGCAGCCCTAGGCGGCTGCCCTATCCGTTTCGTATATTCGCACGTACCAGCGCCCGAGACAGGTGAACGAGACGTCGGGCGCTGCGTCCCATGAGCGGCGTTTCCGGTCTGCGGGACTCAGCGAGACTACGTGAGAGATAACGTTTGTGTCACGCTGAGACGGCCGAGCGGCACGATCCTGAGACAACTCCCAGTCAGGGGAGGAGAGGAGCTTCGTCTAGATACCGACGAAGATGTGCACGGCCACTTCGTTCGGCAGCTCGAGGCCGTCGCCGAAGCCCTCGACCTCCACAAGCACGTACGAGCCGGCCGCGGAGAGGGTTGCCATCGCGCCAGGCATGACGCCGGCCGACCGCAACTGCTGCAGCAGCTCCGGTTCGAACTGCACGGGCTCTCCGAGGCGACGGATGACGCCGCTCACGGGCTCGGTCTGACCCGAGACCCGCTCGACGAGGTTGATGACGCCGTCCATGAATGCGGGCGCCGGGGTTGCACCGAGTTCGGCGAGGCCCGGTATCGGGTTGCCGTACGGCGACTCGGTCGGGTTGCCGAGCATCTCGAGCAGTCGGAGCTCGACCTGCTCGCTCATGACGTGCTCCCAGCGGCAGGCCTCGTCGTGCACGAAGGCCCAGTCGAGGCCGATCACGTCGGCGAGCAGGCGCTCGGCGAGGCGGTGCTTGCGCATCACGTGGATGGCCTTGCTGCGGCCCTCAGTCGTGAGCTCAAGATGGCGGTCGCCCTCGACGACGACGAGACCATCGCGCTCCATGCGGCCGATCGTCTGCGAAACCGTGGGGCCGGAGTGGCCGAGACGCTCGGAGATGCGAGCGCGCAGCGGAACGATGTGCTCTTCTTCGAGATCGAGAATGGTGCGCAGGTACATCTCGGTGGTGTCCACGAGGTCGGTCATCAAATCCTCCAGCTGGCCTGACCCGACAAGACTACTTGTTCGCGTCCCCCGCCCGCCGACGGCGCGGCCGCGCGCTGTGTGAACAATAGGATTGGGCAATGGCGACGATCACGATTCCCACCGACCTGCTGCCCGCCGATGGACGCTTCGGCTGCGGCCCGTCCAAGGTCCGCCCCGAGCAGCTCGCAGCCCTCACGGGCGCCGGTGCCGCCATCATGGGAACCTCCCACCGCCAGGCCCCCGTCAAGAACCTCGTCGGCCGCGTCCGTTCCGGCCTCGGCGAGCTCTTCCGACTGCCCGACGGCTACGAGGTGGTGCTCGGCAACGGCGGGTCCACAGCGTTCTGGGATGCCGCGGCCTTCTCGCTCATCGAACGCCGGGCCGAGAACCTCACCTACGGCGAGTTCGGCTCCAAGTTCGCCGCCGCCGCGTCCGCCCCGTTCCTCGAACCGCCCCACATCGTGAACGCAGCGCCCGGCTCACGAAGCGACGTCGAGATCGTGGACGGCATCGACGTCTACGCGTGGCCGCAGAACGAGACCTCGACGGGCGTCATGGCTCCAGTCACGAGGGTCGCGGTCGACGACGCGCTCACGGTCATCGACGCGACGAGCGGCGCCGGCGGCATCGACTTCGACGTGGCGGAGAGCGACGTCTACTACTTCGCCCCGCAGAAGAATTTCGCCTCCGACGGCGGCCTGTGGTTCGCCCTCTTCTCCCCCGCTGCGATCGAGCGGGTCGAGCGGATCGCTTCGAGCGGGCGCTACATCCCGGAGTTCCTCAGCCTGAAGAACGCCGTCGACAACTCCCGGCTGGAGCAGACGCTCAACACGCCCTCGCTGTCGACGCTGCTCATGATGGAGAACCAGATCGACTGGATCAACGGCAACGGCGGGCTCGCCTGGGCCGACGCCCGCACGAAGGAGTCGTCGAGCGCGCTGTACGAGTGGGCGGAGGCCTCCACCTTCGCGACGCCGTTCGTCGAGCATCCGGAGCACCGCTCGCAGGTCGTCGTCACGATCGACCTCGACGCCTCGGTCGACGCCCTCGAGGTGTCGAGAGTGCTGCGCGCCAACGGGATCGTCGACACCGACTCGTACCGCAAGCTCGGCCGCAACCAGCTGCGCGTAGCGACGTTCACGGCGATCGACCCGGCAGACGTGCGCCAGCTCATCCGCTCCATCGACTATGTGGTCGCTGCGCTCTAGAGGATCGGGACCTCGCCAGCGGGTCGAGCCTGTCGAGACCTCACCAGCGGGTCGAGCCTGTCGAGACCTCACCAGCGGGTCGAGCCTGTCGAGACCTCACCAGCGTTGTCGCGGGCTGCTCATCTCGGAACTTTGTTCCATCGGGCGCACAAGAGTTCCGATCTCGCGCACCATTCGGACAATATCTCCGAGGGGACGCGATGGGCCGCCGCTACGCTGGGCGCATGCGACTGTGGGTGAAGGCCTCCGAGCGGAAGCCCGACCCTGCTCCCCTCGTGACGGATGACCGCGCGGCGGTCCTAGTCGGCCTCGTCGCGTGGGTGGTCGGCCTGGTCGTGCTGCTCATCGTGCCGGGCGGCGAACCGCTCTGGCGCTGGACGTGCGGAGTCGGCATCCTGCTCGGTCTCGTCGGGCTCGCCTACACCCACCACCGCCGCTAGGGCGGATCGAGCCTGTCGAGATCCGGGGGATCGAGCTTGTCGAGATCCGGCGGATCGAGCCTGTCGAGATCCGCCGGATCGAGCCTGTCGAGATCCGCCGGATCGAGCCTGTCGAGATCTCACGTCCGCGCGGGTGAGATCTCGACAAGCTCGATCCGCGTGACCTCAGCTCGATCCGCGTGACCTCAGCTCGATCCGCGTGACCTCAGCTCGATCTGCTTGGGCTCAGTAGGAGCGGTCGTCGCCCTCGTCGTCATCATCATCCGAATCGGAATCGTCGTCGTCACCCGGCAGCGCCTCATCGAGGTCGTCGATGTCGACGCCGTCGAGGTCGCCGCCGTGCAGCACGTCGCTGCCGAGGTCGTCGTCCTCGTCCTCATCGTCCTCGATGTCGTCATCCTCGTCGTCCGAGTCGTCGTCCGACTCGTCGGCGTCATCATCCGGATCGTCGTCGTCATCCGAGTCATCCGAGTCGTCGTCGGTGGAGTCCTCTGCCTCGGAGACCTCCGCGGCCTGCGCGGCGTTGTACTCGGCGAGGCGATCGCTCCACGGCACCCAGTCGGGCGAGAGCAGTGCGCCGTCGCTCGGCATGAGCTCGACCTCGAGCACGCTCGGCTCGGCGTCGTCGAGCTGGGCGATGCTGACCGTCCACTTCCAGCCCGGGTAGCCGGGCAGCGCGGAGTCGAACAGCACCGAGACGACGCCGTCGCCCTCCTCGGTCTGGCCGGCCGGTTCGCCGATGGTCGACTCGTCGGTGATCTCGAGCAGTGCGGCGCGGGCGACATCCTGCAGCGATGCCACGTTATGCATCCAGTTCGTCGGCTACCTTGCGCAGCATCTGGGCGATCTTGCCACTGTGGCTCTTGTCGGGGTAGCGGCCGCGCTTGAGGTTCGAGCCGATGCCGTCGAGCAGCTTGACGAGGTCTTCGACGATGATCGCCATGTCGTCGGCGGGCTTGCGATTGAGCTTTGCGAGCGAGGGCGGCGATTCGAGCACGCGGACCGAGAGCGCCTGCGCGCCCTTCTTGCCGTCGGCGATGCCGAACTCGAGCTTCGTGCCTGCCTTGACGCCAGTGGTGCCCGCGGGGAGCGCGGATGCGTGAAGGAAGACCTCCTGGCCGTCATCGGAACTGATGAAGCCGAAGCCCTTCTCCTCGTCGTAGAACTTGACTTTGCCGGTTGGCATCTTGGTAACTCCCTTAGGTGGTGCGCACGGAATCGTGGCCAACGATGTGGCCCTATCCTTAGGACTGTGGCAGAAAACACTCCAGCACGACTCAATCGTAGTGAACGCGTCCTCGCTTACATGATCGCCTCCACGATCGGGCTCTCGATCTTTGCCATGGTCGCCGTCATCGTGATGCAGGTCAATGGCGTTGACATGAGCGTCGGGGTGCTGCCCGGAATCGCCATCCTGCCCGGCATCGGACTCCCGATCGCCTTCCTGCTCATCATCATCTTTCTCGTCGTGACGATCATCCGACGGAGTCGGGCCGCGAAGGATGCCCACGAATAACGGCGCCGTCCTCGCGCTCGCAGCCTGGCTGCGCCGCCTCGACGACGAGACGCTCGCGGCGGTGCTGCGCGCCCGCTCGGTGCGCGATTCGGGCATCAGCGACCACTTCGACCTCGCCGACACCCTGCTCGACCAGTCGTCGGTGCAGGATGCCCTCGCCCGCCTCGACCGCCCGACCCTCGCCGCGCTCGCTCGCGGTGAGGCCACGCCGGCCGCCGCCGCGCTGGCCCTCGCCGACGACGCTCCCGGCGCCGACCCGGCCGTCTGGGACGCCGTGCTGGCGACCCTCAGGTCCTGGCCGTCGACCGGCCTCCCGAGCGCCGCGGAGCTCGCCGCCGACCGCCCGGCGGTGCTCGGCGCCGTGAGCTCGGAGGACCGCGCGACGATCGACCACGCGGCCGCCGACCGCGCCTTCACCACCGTCACCGCGATCGGCGGACTGCTCGCCGAGTACGAGCGCGAACCGGTGCGACAGCTCGCCCGTGGCGGGTTGGCACTGCCGGACGCCCGCAGGGTCGCGGCCGCGGCATCCATCGACCTCGACGCCGTGCCCGCACTGCACGAGGTCGCCGAACGCGCGGAGCTCATCGCCCTCGAGGGCGGCAACTGGGTGCCGACACCGGCCCTCGCCGAGTGGATGATGCAGCCCACCTCGGTGCGCTGGTCCCGCCTCGCCGGCGCCTGGCTCGATCGCCTGCCCACCGACATCCGCGAACTGCTGGGCTCCCGCAGCCACGCGAGCTGGGGCGACCAGTTCGACGACTTCGTCGCGTGGCTGTACCCGGCAGGCGGCGAGTGGATGCGCGAGCGCGTCTCGACCTACACGCGCGACGCGGCCCTGCTCGGCATCGTTGCGCAGCACACGCCGAGCGGCCCGGGGATCGCCCTGCTCGAACACGGCGCCGCGGCCGCCGCCGACTCGATCGCCGTGCACTTCCCCCGCGAGATCGACAAGGTGTACCTGCAGCACGACCTCACGATCGTCTCGCCGGGGCCGCTCGCTCCCCGGCTCGACACGAGGCTCCGCTCCATGGCGGACGTCGAGAGCCGCGCCCTCGCCGCGAGCTACCGCGTCTCCGCCGCATCCCTCGGCCGCGCGCTCGCCTCCGGGGAGACCGCCGACTCGGTGCGCCACTTCCTCGCGGGCATCTCCCTCACGGGCGTTCCGCAGCCGCTCGAGTACCTCATCGCCGAGACGGCGACGCGATACGGACTGGTGCGCGTCGGCAGCCTCGGCACGGAGCACGATGCGCCAGCGGGCGCACCGCGCAGCTACATCCGCTCGACCGATGCCGACCTGCTCGGTGCGATCCTCGTCGACCACGGGCTCTCGGCGCTCTCGCTGCGCCGCAGCGACACCGGGCTCACGAGCCGGTTCGACGTCGCGACGGTGTTCTGGTCGCTCGCCGACGCGCGCTACCCGGTCGCCGCCGAGGACCAGCGCGGCACGATCGTCGCGCTCGAGCGCCAGCGCAAGGCCAGGGCCGGCACGCCGACCCCCGCCGATCCAGTGCGCGCGATCGTCGAGCGACTGCGCCTGCTCGGCCGCGATGCCCCCGAGGAGACCGGCAAGGCCTGGCTCGAACGCCAGATCGAGCTCGCCATCCGGGCCAAGGCGCCGCTCATCGTCACGATCACGATGCCCGATGGCACGACGATCGACTACTCCGTGCAGCCGACGAGCCTCGCGAGCGGCCGCCTGCGCGCCCTCGACCGCAAGGCCGACATCGAACGCACCCTGCCGCTCTCGCACATCACGGCCGTCCGCAGCCCCGAATGAGCGCACCCAGCATGTGCGGTGCTCGGCCAACTACACTGTCTAGGTGAATTCGACGGCGGCTCCCGACGGCCCTCTCATCGTTCAAAGCGACAGAACCGTACTGCTCGAGGTTGCCCACCCGGCAGCGGATGATGCGCGCCACGACCTCAGCGTCTTCGCCGAGCTCGAGCGGGCACCCGAGCACATCCACACGTATCGCATCACGCGACTCGGGCTCTGGAACGCGCGCGCTGCCGGCCACACCGCCGAGGACATGATCGCGACGCTCGAGAAATACTCCCGCTTCGCGATTCCGCAGAGCGTCACCGTCGACATCACCGAGACCGTCGGCCGCTACGGCCGCCTCGTCATCGAGCGCGACGACGAGGGCGTGCTGACGCTGACGGCGACGGATGCCGCTGTGCTCAGCGAGATCTCGCGAGCGCGCAAGGTCGCGGCACTCCTGTTCGAGAAGCGCGGCGACAACACGTACGTCATGCAGCCGTGGGCGCGTGGCGAGCTCAAGCAGGAGCTGTTGAAGCTCGGCTGGCCCGCCGAGGACAACGCCGGCTACACCCCGGGCACCCCGCACGAGATCGCGCTCAACAACGCGGACGGCTGGGCGCTGCGCGACTACCAGAACAAGGCGGTCTCCAACTTCTTCGACCACGGATCGGGTGTCGTCGTGCTGCCCTGTGGCGCGGGCAAGACCCTCGTCGGCGCCGGGGCGATGGCCGTCGGCAAGACGACGACCCTCATCCTCGTGACGAACACCGTGTCGGCCCGCCAGTGGCGAGCAGAGCTGCTCAAGCGCACAACGCTCACCGACGACGAGATCGGCGAGTACTCCGGCCAGGTGAAGGAGATCAAGCCCGTCACGATCGCGACGTACCAGATCCTCACCGCGCGCCGGAAGGGCGAGTACGCCCACCTCGCGCTGCTCGACGCGCTCGACTGGGGTCTCGTCATCTACGACGAGGTGCACCTCCTCCCTGCACCGGTGTTCAAGCTCACCGCCGAGCTCCAGGCCCGCCGGCGCCTCGGCCTCACCGCGACGCTCGTGCGCGAGGACGGCCGCGAGGGCGACGTCTTCAGCCTCATCGGCCCCAAGCGCTTCGACGCCCCATGGAAGGAGATCGAGGCCCAGGGCTTCATCTCCCCCGCGGCGTGCTTCGAGGTGCGGGTGGACCTCCCGCAGCAGGAGCGACTCGAGTACGCGGCATCCGCCGACGACGAGCGCTACAGGCTCGCAGCGACCGCGCCGGCCAAGCTCGCGGTTGTGCGCCAGCTCGTCGCGAAGCACGCAGGTGAGCGCATCCTCGTGATCGGCCAGTACCTCGACCAGATCGAGCAGCTCGCCGAAGCGCTCGACGCGCCCTCGCTCACCGGTTCGACGCCCGTTGCCGAGCGCGAACGGCTGTACGAGGAGTTCCGCTCTGGGCGCCTCACGACCCTCGTGGTCTCGAAGGTCGCGAACTTCAGCGTCGACCTGCCCGAGGCGACCGTGGCCATCCAGGTCTCCGGTTCGTTCGGCTCGCGCCAGGAGGAGGCCCAGCGCCTCGGACGCCTGCTGCGCCCGAAGGAGAGCGGCCTCTCGGCGAACTTCTACACGCTCGTCGCGCGCGACACCGTCGACCAGGATTTCGCCCAGAACCGCCAGCGGTTCCTCGCCGAGCAGGGCTACAGCTACACGATCCTCGACGCCGACGACCTGACCCCGGAGCTCGCGCCCGTCTAGTCAACCCGGCCGGCGATCGAGCTGGTCGAGATCAGGCCGAGCGCAGCGAGGCCCATCCGCGCACCCCCGCGAGTCGCCACTTTCGGCCGGTATGGACGCTCGCATTCCGGCCACAACTGGCGACTTGCGGCCGAGCCGACGGCGGACCTGGAAGCGGAACACAAGAACCCCCAGCCAGCTCCCAGCGAACACGCAGATACTAGGCGCATGAGTGACGGACCAAAAGTACTGATCGTTGACGACGAGCCGAACATCCGCGACCTGCTCACCACGAGCCTGCGCTTCGCCGGCTTCGCGGTGCGCGCCGTTGGCAACGGCGCCCAGGCCATCTCCGCCGTGCTGGAGGAGGAGCCCGACCTCATCATCCTCGACGTGATGCTGCCCGACATCAACGGCTTCGGCGTGACCAAGCGCCTCCGGGCGTCCGGCTACACGGCGCCCATCCTCTTCCTCACCGCGAAGGACGACACCGAGGACAAGATCACCGGCCTCACCGTCGGCGGCGACGACTACGTGACGAAGCCGTTCAGCCTCGACGAGATCGTCGCGCGCATCAAGGCCATCCTGCGTCGCACGATGCAGGATGACGAGGAGGCGGTCATCCGCGCCGGTGAGCTGACCATGGACCAGGACACGCACGAGGTCACGATCGGCGACGAGCAGATCGAGCTCTCCCCCACCGAGTTCAAGCTGCTGCGCTACCTCATGCTCAACCCGAACCGGGTGCTCTCGAAGGCGCAGATCCTCGACCACGTCTGGGAGTACGACTTCAATGGGGACGCCGGCATCGTCGAGAGCTACATCTCCTACCTGCGCCGCAAGCTCGACCAGTTCTCCACCGAACCGGTCATCCAGACCAAGCGCGGCTTCGGCTACATGCTCAAAGCGTCTCGCGTCTAGCGTGCACCTCCCGATCAGCCCGCGAGGGTAGTCTCGTGCTCGTGCACGAGAACCTGGAGCAGCGGTGGAACGCCGTCTCGCTCCGCACCAAGATGACCGCGGTGAGCGTCTTCCTGCTCACCCTCGGCCTCATCGTCGCCGGCTTCGGCTCGGTGACAGTGCTGCGCACCTATCTCACCGACGAGGTCGAGACGAAGATCAACTCGGTCATCGGACAGGTCAACAACAACAATTCGGTGATCGCATTCGACACGAGTGACACCAGGCTCGACTGCAACGTCGCGCCGTACGGCGACTACTACATCGCGGTGTTCAACACCTCTGGCACCCTGCTCTGCGCGAATCGCGTCGGGGTCGCACCGCGCCCGGACACCGACCAGCTGCAGGCCGACTTCCGCGAGTCCAAGGTCGACCTGCTCACCGTGCAGAACACGACCGGCACCGGACAGTGGCGGGTGGTCATGGTACCCGGCACCACGACATCCGGGCACTTCTTCGTGCTCGCGGTCGGGCTGACCCTCAGAGACACGGATGCCACGATCGCGCGGTTCGCCGCGATCTTCATCTTCTTCGGGCTCACGGTGGTGATCGTCGGCGGGGCGGTCACCCGACTCCTGGTCACCTCGACGTTCACGCCCCTCCGCGAGGTGGAGGCGACCGCCGCGCGCTTCGCTGCCGGCGACTTCAGCCAGCGCCTCGGGGGTGGCGCGCCGCCCAATACCGAGGTCGGTCGACTGAACAGATCCCTCAACTCCATGCTTGCGCGCATCGATCGCGCCTTCGCCGACCGCGCGAAGACCATCGACCAGATGCGCAGGTTCGTCGGCGACGCGAGCCACGAGCTGCGCACCCCGCTCGTCTCCGTGCGCGGCTATGCGGAGCTCTACCGCATGGGCGCGCTGCCGAACCCCGAGGATGTCGCCCAGGCGATGGAGCGCATCGAGAAGGAGGCGATCCGCATGGGCGAGCTCGTCGAGGACCTGCTCGAGCTCGCGCGCATCGACGAGGCGAAGCCGTTGCAGCTCGCCCCGGTCGATCTGCTCCCGATCGCACGCGACGCCGCCCTCGACGCGATGGCCAGCGCCCCGGATCGCATGGTCACCGTCGTCTCGCCAACGATCGAGCCGACAGCGCCCACCCCCGAGCCGCAACCGGATGTCGCGACCCCGCCACCCACGCCGGCTCGCGGCAACGCCCTCGCGACCGGCACACGCGCCTTCGCCGGAGCGACACTCGCGCGACTGCGGCCGCGTCGCCCTCGGCAGGCACCGGCCGGCGAGACACCGACGCCGCCCATCGAGGCTGCGGCGCCCGAGACGACGGCGGTGATCGTCGCGGAGGAGAACAAGATCCGCCAGGTGCTCACGAACCTCATCGGCAACGCGCTGCGGTTCACCCCGGCCGGCAGCCCGATCGAGATCGGCGTCGATGTCGACGAGCCGCGCGGGATGGCGGCGCTCAGCGTGATCGACCACGGCGAGGGCATCCCGCCCCAGATCCGCGAGAAGATCTTCCAGCGGTTCTGGCGGGCCGACACGTCGCGCAATCGTGGCACCGGCGGGAGCGGACTCGGTCTCGCGATCGTGGCATCCATCATCGCCGCCCACAAGGGCGACGTCGAGGTCGTCGAGACACCGGGCGGCGGCGCGACCTTCAGGGTCTGGCTTCCGCTCCTCCAGAGCGCGAACGAAACGCCGGAGGGCACGAGCGCCGAGAGCTGAGCCTGCGAGCGTATCGGCGCCGCCTACCGTGGCGGTCATGACGCGATATCAGGTAGACAGTGAAGCAGTTCTCAGCGCGACCGGTGCGGTGCGATCATCGATCGGCCGCATCCAGTCCGAAGTGGCCGGCCTCCACGGCCAGCTCACCAACCTGCAAGGCTCCTGGAGCGGGCAGGCGGCAAGCGCATTCCAGGTGGTCGTGACCGACTGGAAGGCGACCCAGCAGCGGGTTGAGGAGAGCCTCGCGGCCATCAACCTCGCCCTCACCCAGGCCGGCCAGCAGTACGCGGACATCGAGGCGTCGAACGCCCGACTGTTCTCGCGCTGAGATGGATGCCGCCGACTCGCCGCGAGCCCCGCCCGGGCACGCGACCGGGGAGGTCAGCTCGCTGGCGTGCCTTCCATGGGGATCGGGTCTCCGGCCTTCCACGGAATTCCACGCAGCGTCGCCTGCACCTCGTCGTAGCCGGTCGGCGGCTCTGAGACGTGGTCGACACCCACGAGCCAGTTCGGTCCAACCAGGAACGTGCCCGGCTCGAGGCTCGACGCGTTGAGCTCGAGAACCTCGTTGCGCTCGAGCATGCTCGGGAACACGTGCACCGACCACCCGCCGTTCGGCAGGCACACGCCGTACTCGGCGTCGCCCTCGCCGTACAGCTGGAGCGAGTCGCACTCTGCGCCGGCGTCGGCGATCATCTGCCGCAGCTCCTCGAGCGAGTCGTACTCACGGGCCTCGGGGGTCTCGGACACCGTCGGGCTCTCGGCCGTCTCCTCCTGCCCGGGCGCATCGCCGTCGGGAGTGCCGATGGCGGCGCATCCCGCGCTGAGAAGGACGAGCACAACACCGAGGGCCGCCAGCTGACGCATCCGAATCCAATCGTCGAGAACGCAAGTTCGCGTCAAGTATGGACCCGGTGGACCGATGTGTCTAGGTAGGACGGAGTCGGCCCGTCAACGGACACAACGAAGCGGGCGGCCTCCCGAAGGAGACCGCCCGCCGTGTGTCTGTCAGAGACCGGACTTAGAAGTCCATGCCGCCGCTGGGGTCACCCATCGGCGCCGGGTTCTTCTCCGGCTTGTCGGCGACAACTGCCTCGGTGGTGAGGAAGAGGCCGGCGATCGACGCGGCGTTGAGCAGCGCGGAACGCGTGACCTTCACCGGGTCGTTGATGCCTGCAGCGAGCATGTCGACGTACTCGCCGGTCGCAGCGTTGAGGCCCTGGCCGACAGGCAGGTGACGCACCTTGTCGGCGACGACACCGGGCTCGAGGCCCGCGTTGAGCGCGATCTGCTTGAGCGGAGCGTCGATCGCCACGCGCACGATGTTCGCACCCGTTGCCTCGTCACCCGTGAGGTTCTTGACGGCCTCGGTCTCGAAGGCGATCTTGCCGGCCTGGATGAGGGCGACGCCACCACCGGCGACGATGCCCTCTTCGACTGCTGCCTTCGCGTTGCGCACTGCGTCCTCGATGCGGTGCTTGCGCTCCTTGAGCTCGACCTCGGTCGCGGCCCCAGCCTTGATGACTGCAACACCACCGGCGAGCTTCGCGAGGCGCTCCTGGAGCTTCTCGCGGTCGTAGTCGCTGTCGGTGTTGTCGATCTCGGCACGGATCTGCTTGACGCGCCCGGCGATGGCGTCGGCGTCGCCGGTGCCCTCGATGATCGTGGTCTCGTCCTTGGTGATGACGACCTTGCGGGCGCGGCCGAGCAGGTCGAGGGTGGCGTTCTCGAGCTTGAGTCCGACCTCCTCGGAGATGACCTGGCCACCGGTGAGGATGGCGATGTCCTGCAGCTGCGCCTTGCGACGGTCACCGAAGCCGGGAGCCTTGACGGCGACCGACTTGAAGATGCCACGGATCTTGTTCACGACGAGGGTCGCGAGCGCTTCGCCATCGACGTCTTCCGCGATGATCAGCAGCTGCTTGCCCGACTGGATGACCTTGTCGACGATCGGCAGCAGGTCCTTGATGTTGGAGATCTTCGAGTTGACGATGAGGATGTACGGGTCTTCGAAGACCGCTTCCTGGCGCTCGGCGTCGGTGACGAAGTATGCCGACAGGTAGCCCTTGTCGAACCGCATGCCCTCGGTCAGCTCGAGCTCGGTGCCGAAGGTGTTCGACTCCTCGACGGTGACAACACCCTCCTTGCCGACCTTGTCGATCGCCTCGGCGATGAGCGCGCCGATCTCGGCGTCGCCCGCGGAGATGGATGCCGTGGCAGCGATCTCTTCCTTGGTCTCGATCTCCTTGGCGCTCGCGATGAGGGCTTCGATGACGGCGGCGGTGGCCTTCTCGATGCCCTTCTTGAGGCTGATGGGGTCGGCGCCTGCGGCGACGTTGCGGAGGCCTTCGCGAACGAGGGCCTGGGCGAGCACGACCGAGGTGGTCGTTCCGTCGCCGGCGACGTCATCCGTCTTCTTGGCAACTTCCTTGACCAGCTCTGCGCCGATCTTCTCGTACGGGTCGTCGAGTTCGATTTCCTTGGCGATCGACACACCGTCGTTCGTGATGGTGGGTGCGCCCCACTTCTTCTCGAGCACGACGTTGCGGCCGCGCGGGCCGAGGGTCACCTTGACGGCGTCAGCCAGGATGTTGAGGCCGCGCTCGAGGCCGCGACGGGCCTCTTCGTTGAAAGCAATGATCTTTGCCATGTGTGTTTCTCGTCCCTCCCGGACGTCGTACAAACGAAAGTGTTAGCACTCGAACTCTGCGAGTGCCAGAACAAAATTAGCACTCGGCGTAGGCGAGTGCAAGACAGGTGACAGCGGCCGACCGCGCGTCGCACGGCAGCAGGGCTCGGGAAAGCCGCGTCAGCTGAAGACGGCGTCGCCGGAGAGCGGCACGAGCTCGACCCAGGTGTTGCCGGGCGCGAGGCGCACGGTTGCACCATTGTCGTCGACGAGCCGGATGGGCGAGGTCGGTGTCGCTTTCGACCACGTGGCGTGCACGGTGTTGCCACCCGTCGAGACCCAGGCTTCGCCTGCACCGATGAGCTCGGTCTTCGGGATGCTCTGGCTCACCGTCACGGGAACACGAAGCGTGACGACATTGACCGCCGAGAGCTGCGCGCCGGTGCCGGCCAGGTCCGGCGCACCGCCGGTCATGAAGCGCAGCCAGGTGCCGCTCGCGGCATCCCACACCCAGGCCGGCGTCGCGGATCCGCCGAACCGGAAGTCCATGCGCGCGGTCGGCGCACCCTCCTTCGTGGCGGTCGCGGATGCGACATCCACCGAGTAGCCGAACTGCTGGGGTGGCGGCGCGAG
>Ga0247804_10000392_pt1 | contig 20279 bp, 19 predicted proteins | sample UWRJL029104C1_FD_181142 | JGI IMG/M metagenome (GOLD analysis project Ga0247804, IMG submission 181142) | Plant litter microbial communities from Arlington Agricultural Research Station in Wisconsin, United States - UWRJ-L029-104C-1 | ecosystem: Environmental > Terrestrial > Plant litter >...
CCGTGCTGTGGTTGGCGCGCAACGGCTGCCGCTGGCGGGCCCTGCTCGCCGAGTGGGGCAATTGGCACACGACGTACACGCGCTTCCAGCGCTGGGCGCGCAGCGGCGTGTGGGCAACGGTGCTGGCAGCCGTGCAGCAAGACAACGCGTTGCACACGCTGCTGCTCGATTCGACCACCGTGCGGGCACACCAGCATGCCAGCGGGGCGCGCAAAAAAACGGGCCGCAAGCCCTCGGGCGCAGTCGCGGCGGCTTGACCAGCAAGCTGCACGTCGTGGCCGATGCGCAGGGCCGCTTCGTGCGCGGCTGCCTGACGGCCGGCCAGCGCCACGACGCGCCACAGGCCCTGCCGCTGCTCGGCGACCTGGCCCCGGCTTGGCTCATCGCCGACCGCGGCTACGATGCCGACCCACTCGTCGCCGCCCTGGCGGCGCGCGGCACCGGCGCTATCATTCCGCCCCGCCGTAAGCGGCGGCATCCGCGGGCCTACGACCTCGGACGCTACGCCCAGCGACAAGCCATTGAGCGCCTGTTCAGCCGCCTCAAGCAGTTTCGACGCGTGGCCACCCGCTATGACAAATTGGACATGCATTTTCTCGCCTTTATTCACCTCGCCGCAACCGTCCTCTGGCTGCGTGACTGTTAACAACTCCTAGAAACTTGGCAGAATATTCTGTGGGAATCCATTGGACGCAAAGACCACGAATTAAAAACGACGCGTAGCGGCGGCAAGCAATGGCAAGCAGCATTAGGCACCTTGCGTTCTCAGCGCGACATGCCCAATTCGATAGGCTGTTATACTTGATGCAGAACCAGCATCCGTGGAATAATAACCTTCAATTCTTAGCACAGCATAAAACATATGAATAATCAAACTGTACTGATTACAACGACCTTGGAAGGGCGTGAACGCCAAATTCCGCGAGCTCATATGTAAGCATAAAACATTGCATTCCAAAGCAATACTAGACCGACTATTACGTTAGACAACTGGCTACTGGGAGTAGCGAAGTACACATATTATTAGGGCGCACCGACCAAACCAATGTGAATGCAGCCATCGAAACGGGCCAAGCATTGGCCTATTTTCAACCCAACTATGCATTTTTGGTGGGCGTAGCGGGCGGTCTCAAAGATGCTGATATCGGCGATTTGGTGATTGGCGACGACGCATTTGGCTATGAGCGGGGTAAAGCGACTGCGACGGGGTTAAGTGCGCGTCCAAGCGTGGGTACTATCTCTTACCAATTGGAAAGGCTACTCCTTTCGCCCAATCGGCCGAATGGCAAGCAATAGCCGAAACACTACCCTATACAGCCTTCCCCCGCCCTGTGCAGATATATACTGACACTATTCCCTCTGGCGAAAAGGTGGATGCCAGCGTAGATTCTGACCTGCACCAGTTCTTATAGACCCACTGTAGCCACGCTCATGCTATTGAGATGGATGGCTACGGCTTCCTGAAAGCGGCGCGTCAGTACTCCAACGTCCATGCGCTGATTGTGCGGGGAATTTCTGACCTGGTTGAAAACAAGTCGGCTGCCGACAAACAAGGCTCATAATCTTATGCTGGCGCTAATGCTGTGTCATTCGTTGTTGCATTTATAAGTCATCTATACGCTACCTGTATTTCCCAGCGTCCGCCTGCAAACCGGTTTCTACTCATTATTCTCAGGAATATTCGATTCGAGCAAATCCATACTACTCGGTTTCATTTGCCGGTGTTGCGTGTGAAATTCACGTATCATCCAATTCATGTAAATCTGCGCCACGCTCCGGATAAACCGCTGCCTTGCCGAAGCAGCGGTTACTATTTTGTCCAACTCTTCACTCGTTGGCATATCATCGATACTTTCAGCCTCTTGAGGGTTCTCTTCATCTGTGAAGTAATAGAGTCTTAGCTTGTGACACAAAGACTTTACCTTAGGTTCGTTGAAAGAAAACCGGTGTGCAAATACATGGGCAAAGTCATTTCGGATGCTACGCAACAGATTGCATTCCTCATACTCTGCCCGTTCAATGAGCCCAGTGGATAGCGCCAACGTGAGTCGCCCTGCGAAAGGAGCACGCTTGACCATCTCCCTGCTTTCTTTAATAGGCACTAGTAGATGCAGCAACAGCTCCCGAATGCGGTAGTCCAATAGGCTGACGCCCAAAACAGCCACACCACGGTCAGATTCAGATTCTAACTCTTCCAAAACAGCAAAAAAAGTTTGGAAACGTTGAGGGGCTGATTTAAGAAACTCATCCGCGTTGTTATCAGCTGTCTCATCCATCGTATCAGTATTTTTTGGCAAGTATAGGCAAAACAGCTAGCTAAAAGCTAAATAAAGAAGCCTTGACGACTTATAGTCCAGCTAGCAAGTGGTGTTGAAATAAAATTGGGGTCACAGGGGCACATTTTGCTGTAGATTCCATGAATGCGGTCGAGAAAGATAAGAAACACCAATTTAATACGCTAGCAGAAATCATGCAGGTTGTTCTGTTGGAGCGTAACTTTATAACTTACTCTTTACAGCGATGAGCACTTCACAACCAGCACCTATTCGCCCGCAAACAGCTTTTCATTTATCCAGTGCAGGACCGCACCTTTACGAATCCCCCTTCTTTCCAGCAGGGCCAGTAGTGCCGCTTTGCGGAGCCCAGGAGAGACTAGAATTTGAACTACTAAGGCCTTGCGAAGCCTTTGACATCGATACCTTGATAGTCGGGCACCAGTCACAATACGTGGACGTAATAGTGGGCTGCGCTGATTGCAAATCCATCTATCAGGACCGATTCCAGCAGTAAAATTTTCGTCTCATTACCACAATTGTTTTACGCTTGTGACTAAGGTCAGCATATGCTTCCTTTTTTGACACACCAGCAATTTGAGTTTTCTCCCCGCCAGCGCGAGCTAGTACTCCAATTGGCTATGCGTGCCCAGGAGCATACGATTCAAAGCCAGGCAACTCTGGCTCAAGATGAATCCGATACCTCCCGCCTACCACAAGGCGCCCGCACTCTGTTGCAACATGAACTGGCGAAGTTTAGCTATAACCTTGGTGAAGAACAATACCTTAAGATTAGTATTAGTACACCAGTATTAATGCTGTTGCTCTTCGAGATTATGAACCTCCTTGGGCCAGTAAGAGAGGTGCCCCTGCCAGGACGCGAGGTCCAGGAGCAGGAGTGGTTACGTCTACACTACGTACTGAGCAGCGGGTACTTGGAGCACTACACCAATCAGGAGTTCGTAGCCTTTATTGACCAGTTTCTATCGCCGGAGGTAATAGCTCGACGCGAGCGTTTTCCTCACCACTACATTAACACGGCCGGAATGGACGAGGTGGCCGTATTTACGGCGCTTTACAACGCGGCAAAGCCACAAGGCCGGAGCTTCCATCAGGATGAAGTCCGCGATATTACCGTGGAGGAAGGCGCACGCCTCATGCACGAGGCGGAGCAGGCCCATGACCCGGCTGATAGAGATTACATTCAATACGACTACGTGAACGGCCGCCGCATGAAAATCAGTCGGCAGGATATCCTTGCTGGCTACATAGACGTCACCAATTACGACATGGGCAATGGTGCCGGAACTGCGCAACGGGCTGTCGAACATCTACCCCGGATTTAGAACAAGATGCCCAGTTGACCAATTTTTTGCCGTCTGTTTCACTTGTTTCTACTGCGATGTGTATCTACTTAGTAGACCAACCTAACCTTCATTACGACAGCGCTGAGCACATCCTCCCCGCCGGTTTAGGCGGAACGCAAAAATTACCGCTAGATTATGTCAGCAAGGAGTTTAACAATCTGAGCTCTAAGCATGAATTGGCGCTAATGAGAAGCTCTATTTTGGCCCTTCCCAGGCAAATTCTAGGCCCCGGGAAGCGGGGGAGCCTAAGCCCATCCAAGGCCACAAAATCCGTAGTGAATGTTTTTAGTCAGCAACCCGAGGGCACGTCCTTTTCCTTGGGCTTTATTCAGGCTGCAAAGCCTTATGAGCTACCCCATGTTGTTTGGCATGCGCTCAGCAACGCGTTTACCATCAACATAGCGAAAGAGTCAACGGACGCGCAGGTAGCTGCCTTCAAACGCTTGCTGGCTGCATTCGATGAATCAAAGGTCAGAATGGTTCAACACGATGAGTTAGATGTCAACACCTTCCTGCTGGGCGCGCAAAGCGGTCTAGAAAACAATATCGACTTCTTTATTGCGAGCAAAGACGGTGTTACTCACCCCTTCACGGGCGCTTTATTAGCTGAGCTAAGTGCACTTATTGTGGACAGAAGCACCTTTGGCGGGGCAGCCCACTATCACATCAGAACGCATCAAACTGCTACCATTGGGGATGATTACTATAAATGCTGTGCAAAAATTGCTTTCAACACCCTAGCCCATTTAAAAGGCAAGGAAATGGTGTTGCAGGACTGCTTCAACCCCTTAAGAGACTGGATTGTAAAAGGAGGGGATAACCGCTTTGTTGATATTTCTCCCGGCCTTAACAATGACTTGAAGCACCTCTTTCCGCAGGATTCTCACCACGTACTTATCACCCAAACCAGGGAAGGAATGATTGCTGACGTTTGCTTCTACAATCACTTCCACAATGTTATTCGCCTGACGGACCACTTTCCAGGGCGCTTTCATTTAGAAGGATTTGTTTGCGATTGGCGCGTAAAAAGGGAGTATGACTTTCACGATTACCTCGGTCAGCGCTTGGTAGCAGCAGAACCCGCCACATAAAAGTACCGGGCTAGAGCAACGCTTGGGCGGTGGTCTAACGCAGTGTGATTAGGGCATTATGGTTGTCGATGACCAATTTGATGCGGGCGTGGTGCATGCCCAGAGACTTGCTGAACGAGCAGGACTTTCGAACGAGCACGCTGCACCGCTGGCGCAAGGAACAGTTCAGGGCTTCGACAATATTGGTCTGGCCGGGTTCATCCCGCCGGTGAGCCGGGCTGGGTAGGACGGCCGCGTAAGTGGGCTATTCGTCGGTGTGGTACCAACAGTGCTGCTGATAGTGGGCCGGCAGGGCGTCCCACAGCCGCTGGCAGGTGGCCGTGCCGCGGCTGCCCAGTACCCAGGCCACGATGCGACGGCTGGCCCGCTCGACGGCCAGCCACAACCAAACCTTGTGGCGAAGCCGGCCCACAAATGTCCACATCTCATCGAGTTCCCGCACTTCCCAGCGTCGGCGCTGCGCCTGCTTCGACCGCCGGCGCGGCAAGCATGGCGAGGCTTGCGCCGCTTTTTTTTGCCAATTTGGCCACCATCATGCGGGAGACGCCCGTGGCGCGCACGGACGCCCGTGGCGCGCACGATGCTACGCTGCGAATTGCGTTCCAGCAACAGCCGTTTGACCTACGCATAGCGGGCTGCCCGGGCGGGAGCCGCAGGCAGCAAATAGCCTTGGTAGCCGCAAGCAGTGCATTGATATTTCGCCCGGCCGCCACTGCTGCCGTTTTTGCGCACCTGTTCACTGGAACACCGGCCGCATAACCGAAGAGTCGTTATCATCGCCTCCCATACGTCACTCACACCACATTAGACCACCACCGACCACCACCGTCAATAAAACCCAGCCAAACCGCAGTGCACTACAATCCCCCAAACTACAGCCCATCTTTCTGAAGGGCGAACGGGCACCGGCAGCCAACTTCACCGGGACCGTGCACCTGTATCCGCTGGTGAAAGACGACCCCACCTTTAACTGCACCAGCGGCAGCGTCACATTTGAACCTGGAGCGCGCTCGAACTGGCACACGCACCCGGCCGGCCAGATTCTGATGATTACCGACGGGCTGGGCTACTACCAGGAAGAGGGACAGCCCGTACGGCTGCTACGCAAGGGCGAGGTCATCAAGGCCCAACCGGGTGTGAAGCACTGGCACGGCGCCTCACCAAAGCAGTCCATGACTCACATCGCCCTTAATGTCAATACCGAGAAGGGAGTTGTGACGTGGTTGCAACCAGTAACCGACCAGGAATACAATAGCTACCGGTAATCTATTGAGGTAGCAGCATTATGTCGCCTTCTGCTTGTCATACTATCTTCTCCCAGCGTGCCGCGAAATCAGCCAACACCCACCTTTTTCAAGACCCGACTGCTGCAGCCGGGCGAATCGCAAACCCTGACGTTCATGCTTATTGCCAACGACCTGGCCTCTTACAATACGGCCCGTAGCGCCTGAGTGGCGGAGCCGGGCACCTATACTTTTCACATCGGAGCTTCCTCCACTACCTTCAAACAAACCAGTACGTTTAAACTTAAAAAGGAAGTGATAGCTGAGCAGGCTCACAAGGCTTTAATTCCCGAGGAGCCCATTACGGAACTATTCAGGAAATAGGGCAGGATGACCCATCCGGGCCGGCTACTCATTCTTTTACCGTCCGAACGCCCCCTCTCATACTTGTTTTTCTATGGTTTCGTATTTTTTGATGCTAGCTATTGCTAGAGAAAGCCTGCGACGAAGGGTAGCACCCGCATCCAGTGTCGTCAGCGCCTCATCCAGCAGAATGTAGGCCGCCCCAGGAACGCGAGCATCAGCGACAGTTTTTCAAGCATACCACTCAAATATGTACCCACCGGTCCATGTACATAGGCCATCGTCCACAGGCTTTCTAGCCAGCCACTACTGCTAAGGGTCAGAGACGAGTCTTTTTTGGAACGGTTAGCCCCTCATAAATTCCATGGGCAATGCGCTCCAAAACACTCACAAAATGCTCCATATCCGAGGCACTGGCGAGTCCCAGGCTATCGGTTGGGTGATGGCAGCGCGCCCAGGTAGGACAGTATCCCCATCGCTTGCCTTGCAAAGCCGCTAGTTCTTCTTGTGGGAGCGTACCCAATACGGCAGCTGGTAGTCCCCAGTACCGCAACGTGGTGGCATCATTGAATGGAGTCGCCACGATTGGTACTGGCCCCCCGGCAGCCGCTGCCACACCAGGTATCGGACGGTCACAATACAGCGCCCGTCCTGACGCTGTGAGCTCCAGGTTCACGCAGTACTGCACATTCCCCAAATCACCTTCGTGAATTCTGCGCGCCAATTGACGCGCCCCTGAGCGGGTGGTGCTCACGATTTCCTCCGCATCAGTGAATACCACATATATCCGGCGACGAACTGGCCCATCCGCCAGGAGCCTTTCCAGCAACGCTAGCAGATTGGCACAGGAGGCCGTGTTGTCGTTCACATTCTGATAAAACGGCTGGAATACATCGTGGTGCGCTAGGAAAACGATGCTATCTGCTGCAGCTGCATCGCTAGCAGGAACAGAGGCTATAATATTGACGAAATGAGGAATATCTCCAACGGTGCTTTCGTGGCCTGTGGCATCAAAGCAGTCAACCTCATATTGAGTTCCCATGTCGTCGAGTGCCTGTATTATGTACCGCACACGGGCATTACGGGGGTCGATTTGGGGGTCATAGGCATTGAAATCGGGGGGCAGGGCGCACATCGCGACGAGGTGCTCGTAGCTGGTTTTCATGGCAATAATGGCAAATGGTGGAAGTAGAGAGTTCTGCCATTATTGAAGGAGATAGTAGCCCAGCATGGCGCATTCGCCCTAGAATCACACAAAAAGGGCGGGTTTCTTCAAAGGTACATAGATGGTTTGAGATTTCCAACCAACAAGCTCAAGAGAAATTCACCTGGAAGGTGGTAAGTAGCAAAATGGTGGTGCCGTCAGAACGTCGAGCAGAGCATCAAGCTTGGCTTCCGTACGTGGTATGCGGGTACGGCCTGCGGGCCGCAGAAGCAACACTTCAGCGGCTTCAGTGCTCATACCCACTTCTTTCGCCACCTGGCTCACGCGGATGAAGCGCGCGTGCTGCTGCACCCAAGCCCGTAAGTCCTCCCACTCTTGGTCCAAGTTGGCACCTGTAGGACGGGGCGGGCGAGACTGCGAAAAAGGATAGGGACTCGGAATGAAATAATACATGCTTAAGCACAAATAAACTACAGGCCCGAATCAGCTTCCATCAAACCACTACAGTCAGTCAGCTCTGAAACTGAAATACCCAGCGCCCTTGAAATGGAAATAAGCACATCAAGGGTTGGGGTAATTTGCCCGACTTCGATGCGATAAAGAGTTGAGCGGTCAATATTAGCAGTGTCAGCAAGTGCTTGCTGACCAAACTTATGCCGCTCCCTAATACGCTGTAAATGTACACCAAATACGCTTGCACCTGCAGGATTTTTCACCTGAGCAAGCTGACGCTTTTAAAAATTTATACTTGTTGCATATACGCAACAGATATAAATTTGCGTTGGGCTTATAAGCCAGTGATAATTTTCCTACTCATTCGACTCTAAAATGCCAGATAAAGAAGAATCCATTTTGGAAACCTTTCTCAGCTTGGTCTTCCTTGCTGTGCTCGGTTATTCCATCTATTGGGGTTTCTCAGATACGAAGCTGGGCCTTATTGCTTCCGCAAAGAAGGATGTGGCTTGGTTCTTTCGTGATGATGAACACAGGGCTCCTAAAAAAACGCGCCAATCACAAACAGTTCAACGTGAGATAGAGGCAGAGGATGAACCAGAACTGGAATTAGTTGATGAGGCGCCAACCACCGAAAGGATATCAACTCCACCCGTATCTACGGTAGAGCATACGCCGCAGCAGTTGGAGTGGTACAGTTGCGCCTCCTGTGGAACTGTTATAAAAAGCAGCCACTCCCCTAGCGGGCGGTGTCCTGGTCAATCTGGCTATGCTCATTCCTGGCATGCCCTAGGGCCCGAGGGCAACCACAATTTCCAGTGTAGGCAATGTGGGGCCGTTGTTACTTCCAATAATGAGCCGAAGGCATTCGTAGAGTGCGCGGCCTCGGAAGAGCGGTATGCGCATGCATGGGCCCCCTTGTAATACCTCTATGCATCCGATTAACTCTTTTGCCATGACAACTCCACCTAACACGTATCGCTTCCGCCCCCAACAACGCAGCGTGTTTGTATGCGCCGTTTTCGCCGGTTTGTTTGTGTGTGCTCGCGGGCCGCAACCAGCCGCAACTTTCACGTCGGTTATGCCATCCCGCCCGGCAATTCTATTTCGAACTAAAGGCAGCGAAGCTCAGTGGCTGGTTGTGGATGTGCCGGTTGTAAACGACAATCTTTTCTCTGGGGGTACGGTGATGCGCATCACGACTCCAGTTGGAAGTCAACTTGACACTTTGGTGGACGAGGCACTGGTTACCCACGACCCGCAGGCAGCTCGCCCAGCGTTTAGCCAACAACTGTATTTCCTGCGCAACTCCTACCCTACCTCCATCGAATCGGCCTTGGAACGTGGCATAGGGATTTCTATTGACCTGCGGGCGCCTGGCGCGGGCGCGGGGCGCATTTACCAGCAGGCGGACCATTCCTTGGTAGTAAATCGTCATCCGGTCGACCTAGACCGAGGACTGAGCATATCATCTTCTACCAGAATTCCTAGCAGATGAGTGAGCTTGCTAAGCCATAAATAGTGGCTTGTAGTAGCAGTTATTGTTTATGCACTATACTTCGCAAGAACATGAGCCTCTTTTCTTTCAGCATCACCCAGCGCAAATATTCAGTTGCTGTCGCGCTCTTAGTGCTATTGGTAGTGGCTGAAACCGGGGTTTCCCAAGCACCCCTCCCAGCAGTACGAAAATCCACTGCTCCTGTAAAAGTAGCTGCCCATTCCGCATCCGACATTCGCGATATCGATAATCAGGAACTGCTCCTAGCGGAACTCAACCTCTATCGAGTGCGGCATGGTCTGAAATCGTTGGCCTGGAGTCCCACTGCTTCCGCCGCCGCGCGGCTTCAGGCTCTTTACAATCTCACTAATCACACCCACGGGCACAGCAATTCTCAATATCCGGCGTCGACAGACCGCCTCAAAGCTGTGGGCCATAAGTATCAGCCCTCACTCTATTTTACCGAGTATAATCGCGAAGTCTGCGTCCGGGTACAGAAGGTAACCGCCCATTACGTATCTGTAATAGATAGCCTGATAATGAATGGGTACCAACGTTCGCCCTCCCATAATGAGGCACTCCTTGACCCGGAGGTACGCAAAGTTGGTATTGCGACCGTTTATGACGGGTGGGAGGTGCAGAACACGATGGTTTTGTGCATCTGAATCTACTAAGTCTCAATCAACTTTGGCACCAGAACTGGCTCTAAATGCAACTAGGGCCCTCTAAAAGCGCTACGGATACTGCGGAACCTCCCATCTTATATGGAACTCCTGGAGATGACGCAATAGTGATGCACCAGGATGTCCTAGCCATTACCACCTCGATTCGTATGAAACTCATCAACCCTCTTTTGGTCGTGATACTGGCGCTAATCGCCAGTATGTCATCCTGCACCCAACCTCCAGTTCTCGAACACATTTATCTGGTGCAGGTTGGACCGAACCTACCGCCAGGAAAGATGGAGCTGGTTAAACGCCAGTTGCAAGAATCATATCAAGTGCCGGTGCAAACGCTGCCACCGGTTGCTCTGCCAGAGTCGGCCTTCTACGCGCCAAGGAACCGCTACCGGGCACGGGTAATTCTCAACCAGTTGAGAGCGATGAACCTGCCAGTAAACAGCCGCCACGATAAGCTACTTGCTCTGACCGTGGAAGATGTCGAAGTGAGAATATCGCCCCAAAAACCGCACTGGGGAGTGATGGGTTTGGCGGATAGAATTGGTGGACAGCAGGCCGTAATCTCCCTTTATCGTATGGCAGGCAAGGACTCCCGATTGAGAAACGTCGCCGTGCATGAAACTGGGCACCTTCTTGGTCTAAGGCATTGCTCCGGCCCAGAGAATAATCGCTGCGTTATGCGTGATGCAAAAGGCTCTGGAGCAACGGTCGACCGCTGTAGCTTAGATTTTTGTGCAACCTGCTCACAAAAAAAGGAGATGTAATCTCTCACGAGCATGCCAGGTTCTTCCCTAAATCAGTCATTACGTCACTGGATACCTGATGGATGCATTTGCTTTCGAGCACAAAGCAGCCACATTTGTACAAATCGATACGGCTGATGCTGCACTTGCCAGCCCCATCGTCAAACGTCACCCGGCGCTCGAAGACATAGGCATCCTGGGTGGGGTGGTCTTCGTACCCTTCCGGCCCCATCCTGAGAAGCTCAGCCGTCCAAAACGCTGTCTAGAGCATCATCAAGCTCTTGGAATTGAAAATGCCCTTGGTAAATTGTTGTCGTCCGAATATCAGAGTGCTGGTACAACCGTTGTAGAATCCGAGTAGGAATTTTAGCTTCAGCAAGTTGGGCAAACGTATGCCGGGTAATGTGAGTGGTCAGGTCCTTGGTGATGCCAGCCTGGACCTTGACATGCTTTTGCAAGAGGCTGTTAATCCTCCTGGTACTTACTCCCGTTCGACGCTGCGTTATGCCTTTATCAGACAAGTTAGCACCACGCAAATAGGGCAGCACCAGTTCGTGCTCCTTATCGCATTCAGCTAAAATGACTTGTGCCTTCGCTGGCACTTTCAGGGAACACTGCTTGCCGTTTTTATCCATCCCGTAATTGAGCCGTCCGTCGCGCAGGTTGTCCCATTTCAGACGAATCAGGTCGCTCACCCTCATCCCAGCAAAGTAATATCCCAGCAACCAGGTAATACGAGCAAGATGATGAGCGGGCTTGCTCAACTCCACTGCTTCCAACGCCCTGACTTCTTCGCGGGTAAGTCCCACTTTGGAAGATTCCGGAAGTTTCAGACGCATAGCGTCCTTTCCGAATGGACTGTCTTTTCGGTCTACGAGTTTACTCCTGATTGCATAGGCAAACACACACTGAATGACCATCAGGTGGTTCACAATGGTCCGTGCTCCATTTACATGCCCGGAAGGCTTTGGCTGCTGAAGCCACACCCGGTATTTATTGAGTAGACCGTGAGTAATATCAGAGAAGGGGATGTCCGCCTCTTCTAAAAAGCGCCGAAACCGCTTAATTCGCGGGTTGTTAGCGCTGTACTGATTAAACTTCCCGGTGTTTTTCAGGTCTTGAAGGTAAGACTCTGCCTGAGTGAAAAAAGTAGTAGCTTTTTTCGGCTGCACTTTGCTGGTGATAGCGCGAGGAGTAGCATCAACATGAAGAGCATCGAACTCAATTGAAATATCGCTGAGTTCTGCCAGTCTTCTGGCAATAAGGTTGTTCAACCGGGTGGAGTTGGGATGGGACTTCTTCACTCGCTGGAGCGTTGGGTCCCACTGCTCCCGAGAAATTGAGTAGCCCAAAAAAAGATAGGATGAGCGGGAGCCTTTCGTGACGCGGATGGTGAGCGACAGCGTTCCGTCAGTTTTGGGACGGGGGTGCAAAACAGCTTTAATAGCCATGGCGGATGATGGGGTGTATTGAAATGGTTCGAAATGGCTTGATTTGAAATCAAATGTTTCACAATCAATACCTTAACCCAATAACAACACACAAGGTTTCACCTCCGAGCATTTTTTTGCGGTAGCCGTACCTGGCAATAGGCCCCATGCTGATGTACCTGCTACACGAATTCCAGCTGGGCACCTGGGATGAGCACCTAAAGTCAGAGACGCAATGAGCTGTACCGCTAGGGATGGCAATGGCAATTTTTCTAGAGCGTGTTAATGACTTAGCAGGTTGATGTGATTTGCTTTAACGAGCATCAAGCAGGCAAAGACGAGATAGTGAATGCCTTCCAAGGTACTGGTGAGGCGTTCATAATCCCGCGCCAGGCGTCGGAACCGGGCCGCCCAGGCGAAGGAGCGTTCTACGACCCAGCGTTTGGGCAGCAACACAAAGCCGCGTTTGGCCTGCGGCAACTTGACGACGTGTAATTCGATGCCCTGTGCGGCGGCGGCCTGCGCCGGTTCCTGTCCGGTATAGCCCTGGTCGACATAGGCCAGCGTGACGGCTTGGCCCGTAATGGCCTGTACTTCCTCGGCCAGCGCCTTCACCTGAGCCCGGTCCTGTTCATTGGCTGGCGTGACCAGCGCCGTCAGCAAGTGCCCGAGCGTGTCCACGGCTATATGCCCCTTGCTGCCTTTGCGCCGCTTGGCCCCGTCGTAGCCGGCCCGGTGCCCACGCTCGGGCGTGCTTTGCAGCGTGCGGCTGTCGAGCAGGATGGCCGAGGGCTCAGCCGGGCGGCCCTGGGCCGTGCGCAGCAGTTGGCGCAAATCGTCGACCATCGTTTCGAAACAGCGGGCGTCAAGCCAGCGGCGCAGTTGCTGATAGACGGCCGGCCAGGCCGGAAAATCGCCCGGCAGGTAGCGCCACGGCACCCCGATGCGGGCCAGGTAGCGCACGGCGTTGAACAACGAGCGCAGCGGGTATTCCCGTTGCGGAGCCGCTTCGCACATCAAGGTCAGATATGGCGCGGCAAACGCCCATTCGTCGTCGCTTACATCACTCGGATAACCAGGGTGGGGCTTTTTCATCCCCGAATTTGCTCAATTAGTCATTAACACGCTCTAGCCGAACCAGTAATTAAGCAGTCTGTCAACCTATGCCAGCCACATCATCCTACCCGCGTAGGTAATCACCCCCTGAGGGGGTCTATTCATCTTCGAATATTCCCCCTCTACCCGTTGAGCACGCTGTCTAATGCATCGTCGACATCCTTGACGATAAATTGGCTCTGGTAGCCCATCGTAGTCTGGATATTTGAATGGCGGTACAGCTTTTGTAATGTTTGCACTGGTATCTTGTCAGCAGACAACTGAGCAAATGTATGTCTCGCAATATGCATGGTTAATTTACAATCAATCCCAGCCTTGGTTTTGACGTATCGTAGGGCATTGTTGATATCTTTGGTAGCAAACCCTATTTGACGCTGCACTGCGAACGCATCCTTCAAGTTTACGACTCGCAGCTGTGGAAAAACTAGTTCATGGTCTCGTGAGCATTCTGCCAACAATGCCAGCGCCTTTTCGGGGACTTTCAGGGAGCCTGGTTTTTTATTCTTTCCCATTGTGTAATACAGTCGACCTTGCCTAAAGTCACTCCATTTTAGACGGAGAACATCGCTAACCCGCATACCTGCGAAATAGTAGGAAAAGAGCCATAAATTGCGCGCTTGGTGCTGAACCTGACTCTTCAATTCCAGATTTTCCAGAATCTCTATTATCTCGCGGCACAGGCCGATTTTTGCAGATTCTGGAAACTTAAGCTTCACCTTTCCAGCCCCAAAGGGGTAGAATTTCTGGTCCACCAGTTCTGCTTTAATTGCCTGCGCAAATACAGCCCGCACTACCATCAGGTGGTTAACAATCGTGCGCTCCTCGCTTCCCCTGGTAGCTTTCAACCACACCCGATAACGACTCAATAGCGCGGGGGTAACATCCGTGAAGATGACATCGGCGTTACCCAGGAACTCCCGGAAGTGTTTCACACGGGGCTTATCGGCGACATATTGGTTGTACCGACCTGTGCTTTTAAGGTTCTCCAAAAGCAGTTCTGCCTGCTCAAAGAAGCTTGCCCCCACTTTCGGTTTGAGCTTTTGCGAAATAGCCATCGAACTGGACTCGGGCCGATGAGTCTCCGTTTCGATGGCAGCATCGCTGGCTTCAGCCAGTTTTTTCGCAATTAGGTTATTCAGGCGGGACGAATTGGGATGGGTCTTTTTGACCTTCTGGTGCGTCGGGTCCCATTGCTCCCGGAGAATAGAATACCCGAGAAAAATGTAAGATGACTTCGTCCCTTTGGTGATTCGAAGCGCAAGTGATAGCGTCCCATCCGCCTTGGGGCGGGGGTGCAGAACGACTTTAACCGAAGCCATGCTAAATAAATGCTAAATGTTGACGTGGTTTGTTGTGGTCTAATCCGGTTTCAAGTGAAACTGGAGACTACTACATGTCAATCATTTAAGACCATTTAGCACCATACTGCTCCACGGTAGCAAGGATTCATAACCCTGAGGTCACGAGTTCAACTCTCGTCCCCGCTACTTAAAAGTGAAGCACTTACGAGGTCAAACTTGTAAGTGCTTTTTTGTTGGTACAACATAAGGACAACATTGGGTGAAAAAATATTTTTGCCCCTTGAGCAAAGATAGGCAGTTATCCGGGCTATCCTAATTGCCTTAGCCCCTTGAGCAGTTCCTATTTGTCGCCTCTCTCCTATCGCGTCCCAACCGCAGGTTCGTTAAATGAACTCTCCTCTAGCTCCAGCCTATCTATTTGCGGCCCGCTGGCGCTGAGGCTGTTTGGGTAGGGCTGAAGACCAGCGAAAACCGCCGGGTCCACTCCTGTCGCCGAGTGACTTGGAAAATATATTTGCTTTGTGCCCCCAGTGGCAGCGACCGCCCGGTTTCGGCATCGTGCAGCACACACCTTAGCCCGGCCATATGGGCAAATTGGGCCACGGCCAGCACATAGGTTCCTGGCCGGCCTATTCGCTCCTGTAAGGGTAACGTTAGGAAGACCTTAGCAGGGGCAGCCCATTGATGGCGAGCTGTTCCCCATCCGCAGTCAGTGAGGCCAGTCCCACAGTGCTGGCAGTGTCGGCGGTGGCTTTGCGGGCATCGTAGTGCGCCTCAGCCCGCGCCGTCGCGCCGGCCTCGAAATAGATAGTGGTTTCATCGCCCTGGCCAGTGGCCGCATCAGTGAGGGCGAGTTGCAGCAGCGGCCGGGTATCAGCCGCGCTCCGGTTCAGCGGCGGGGCAGTAGCATAGCTGGCCACCCGGGCCGCATTGGTGAGGGTGAGCAGCACCGACGAGCCAGCCGCGCTAGGCTGCACCATGAAGCCTTGCCCAAGCGCCACGAGTGGGTTGCCAATACCATTCACGTAGCTGCGGTACTGCCCGGTGTAGGGCCCGCTGCTTTGAAACACGTACAACGCCCCATTCAGGCCGGTAGGTACTGTCACCCGGCTCCAGTCGAGGGTAGCAGGGTAAGGATTACCAAGTAAGTTCCATCCAGCTTCGGGCTGGGTGCCACGGGTAAGCGTAGCCGTGTAGGTGCCATTGTTAAGGGTGCCCACAAAATCTACGGTTTGATTGCCGGCCAGCTGCACCGAGTAGCCACGCATCACCTCCAGCAGGGTGCTGGTGCTGGCTGGCGAGTACCAGCCTTGGTTGAAGTTAGCCGGGGAACCCAGGGCTAGGCGTTGCTCGTCGTAAGCATCCACATTGAAGGCGGGCTGTGGATTAGGCGGCGGCACGGTGTTATAGGCCGGGTTGGTGACGGGCGTAAAATTGGCCGTCGCCAAATCGGATACGGTTGTGGCCTGCACCGGCGACGAAAAGTGCCGGTAGCCCGAGCCGCTGTTCAGACCGGGGTCGATGTAGCGCTGCACGGTGGCAATGCCTTGCACCACCCCGCCGGTATTGTCCACTTGTGCGGTGCCGACGGCATTCGAAAGCAAAGTCAGCATCTTATTGTTCGTCAATAAATTCCCTGAAGCCAATTGTAAATCCCGCACGATACTCGCGGGAGCTGTGAGGCTCAATCCAGCGGCGTTGGCCACTGTAAGGGCGCGCACTTGTCCCGGCAGTCCCGGCCCGGTTTGCTGGGCAGCGGTTCCATTATACACGTAGCTGGCATCGGGGCTGAAGCTGCGTGAGCCACTCAGCTGCACAGCCCCCGTGGCGCCGGTGGCCGCAATGCCGGCCGGATGACAGATGCGCAACTCGGCCCCGGCTGCCAGCACAAAGCTGCCCGGCCCGGTGAGCGGCTGGCATTGGGTGGCTAGGCTGCCGCCGCTTTGTACGATGAGTGTGCCGGTTGTTTGCAGCGGACCGGCGAGGGTGGCGACTCCGGTACCCGTCACGGTAAGGTTATGGTAGCTACCCTGCACGGGTTGCGCGGTGCTGATGGTCAGGTCGGGGAAAGTAGTAGTTAGGTGGGCTATAAATAGATTGCCGGTGCAACCGTTATGTAGCGTAATAGCCCCGAAATTTGCCGTGCCATGATAGAGTCCGGTTACGGTCAGGTTGTTGGCCCCGTCAAATGCCAACCCTGTACCCGTGCTCTGGGCGGTAGAGGTAAAGTTTCGCGCCCACTGACAAGTGCCTTGGTTGGAATAGCCGGCGACGAACATGCCGACGCAATTGCAGGAACTGCCTACGCGCAACCTATTGCCGCCAAAGCGAGCCGTGTCCTAAAAGTACCCTGTAATGGCAATGTTATCGGCTGCACTCACTGCTACGCTGTAGCTTTGGTCAGCTTGGCGTCCCCCCACGTTTTGGCCCCAGACTGCTACCCCCTGCGGAGTAAATTTGGCTAAAAACCCATTACCAGTGCCCTGGCTGATGAGCCGGTCGCTGCCTAGCTGTAACGTATCCTGAAAACTACCGGTAACATATACCGAGCCGTCGGGGCCGATAGCCACCGCATTGCCTATGTGAGCCCCCCGGCCTGCCAGTACACTAGTGACGAGCAAGGCCCCGGTGTTGCCGCTGTATTTAGCCAGCAGCCGTCTACCGGCGGTAAATGCCCCAGCCAGATACACGTTTCCGCCGCTATCGACTGCCAATCCAGCGGCCTGTCCGTCAATTATTGCCTGCATCCATACGGTATTGCCCTGGCTGTCGAACTTAGCCAGAAAGGCGGTTTCGTTGGCCGACGTGAGCGTCGTTGCGTCCAGCGTTAGAGTGCCTTTAAAAGTACCCGTTACCAATATGCTGCCGCTGCCGTCTATCGCCAATGCCCTACCCACGTCGGCCAGCGGCCCACCAGCCTGCCGCACCCACAGCAACACGCCAGCAGCCATGTATTTGGCCAGAAAGAAGTCATCGTCGCCGACACTGGTGAGCTGCGTGGGACCGAAGTTGGCCACTCCCCGAAATCGCCCGGTTACCACTACATTACCTGCCGCATCAGTTGCCACAGCTAATGCTCCGTCATTTCCGGGGCCACCGGCCTGTATGGACCAGCCTATTTGCCCTTGCGCCGTGTAGTGGGCAACAAATACGTCATCGCCGCCGTTGCTGGTTAGAGTGTAATTGCCAAAAGCAAGGGTATGTTGAAAGTTGCCAGCCACCGAGTAGCTGCCGTCAGCGTGGTGGACAATGCCATAGCTGGCTGCCTTGTCCCCCGCAGCATCCTGCGCCCATTCCCAGTCTGGAGTCTGCGCTTGCACCAGGTGGACAAACAGGATGAGTACCAGGGCCCAGGCGCCAGACCGCCAAATCGGTAGTGGAAGCATAGCAAACAAGTTAAGTAGAGCGAGGCCAAGCAGTTTACCCGTACGAAACCGTGAATTTTTTATTCCAGTATCACCCGCTGCGTGTAGTGCTGCCCGGCACCTTCCAGGCGCAGGGCGTAGACGCCCGCAGCCAAGCCGCGCACATCTAGCGCTGCTGCGGCCCCTACCGCTCCCAGCGGGATGCTGAATGAGCGCACCACCTGGCCTACTGCGTTAAGCAACGTAGCCTGCACCTGGCTGGTGCCGGGCAGCGGGGGTAGTGCCAGCCAGCAATTGCCGTGCGCCGGATTGGGATAGAGGCGGACGGATGCGGCAGTAAGGGTTGCCGCAGTATTCAAGGCAGTACTGGGGCGCAACACCAAGCTAAACCGCCCCTGGCCCGCCGTGGGCGTAGCCAGCGTAAAGACGTAATGCGTTTGGGCAGTCAGTGCTTGCTGGGTACCCGCCAGGGCATCGCGTAGGTAAATGGTCGTTGTCCCAAAATTGGCTAGTTCCGCTACTTCAAAGCTCAACATACCTGCCTGGGGCACCTCCAGCGTCAGCGGAATGATGACTTCGGTATTTCCCAGCAACGGCAGACCATTGATGGCCAGCTCCTCGTTTCCGCTTAGCAGGGCCATGTTCAACCCTGTGGAGTTGGGTAACTTGGTGGCATCGTAAGCGGCATCCACGCTGGCCGTAGCCCCGGCTTCCAGGTACAGGTATGTTTCGTCGGTGCTGCTGCTCCCATGCACCAGCAAGTGGAGCTGGGGCCGCCCATCGGCCGTACTCCTTCCGAAGACTGGCTGGGGGCCAAATGTAGTCAGACGGTTAGCGTTGGTCAGCGTCAGGCTGGCGGGCACGCCCGCCGTTGTCACGCGGGCAAAAAAGCCCGAGCCGGCTACAATGAGCGGATTGCCAAAGCCATTAACACAGGTGCGGAAATTGCCCGCGTAAGCCCCCGTACTTTCAAACATGTAGACCGCCGCATCCAGGCCGGGCCGTTGCGCCGGGGTTACGCTACTCCAGTCGAGGGGGCTGGGATAAGGGTTGCCCAGCAACTGCCAGCCCGCCGCCGCCTGTGCTCCACGGCTCAGGCCAGGCAGTGCCACGGGGCCACTGGTGAAGGTGCCGGTAAAATCAACCAGGGCCGCGTTGGGCACATTGGCCGTGAAACCCTGCCCCACGGGCATGGCCGCATTCAGCGCCGCCGGCACGTACCAGCCTTTGTTGAAAGGCGAAAAGGTGTTGCTAGCCGTACCGAGGCGGCTTTGGTCGTAGCCGTACAGGGTGGGGAACGGCGTGACGAGGCCCGGCGTGGTGCTGGTGTTATAGGCTGCGTTCAGCACTGGCGTATAGCCTGTGCCGCCCAGGTCAGCAAACGTCGTATTGCTCACCGGCGAGCTGTAATGGCGGTAGCCACGCCCAGCCGGATTCTGATTGTCGAGGTAGCGCTGCATGGTGCCCGTGCCGCTTACCACACCGCCAGCGTTGTCAATCAGGGCCGTGCCAGCCGGCCCCGACAGTAGCGTGAAGGCGTGGGGGCCGGGGCGCAGGTTGCCAGCCGCCAGCCGCAGTACCTGGGCCACGGCCACTTCCTGGGTTTGGGTTAAGCCCGCCCCGCCGTTGTCCACGGTCAGGTTGCGAACCTGGGCCGGCAGGCCCGAGCCGGTCACCTGGGCCTGGGACCCGCTGTAGATATAAGAAGCATCAGGGCTGAAGCTACGGGTGCCGCTGAGCTGCACCGCTCCCACGGCGCCGGAAGCCGCAATACCGGCTGGGTCGCAGATGCCTAGCGTGGCATCGGCCGCCAGTGCAAAACTGCCCGCGCCGGTGAGCGGCTGACAGTTGGTGAGCAACGTACCACCAGGCTGCACTATCAGGCTGCCCAGCACCGTCAGGGAGCCGCTGAGCGTAGCTATGCCCGCCCCACCCGTGGCGGGGCCGGTCACCGTCACGTTATTGTAAGTGCCTTGCACGTTCTGGGGGCTGCTTACCACCAAGTCGGGCACTACGGCTACTACGGCCGACCACGGCCCGCAACAGGCCGCCGAGCAGGCCCGCACCCGGTAGTTGCCCGTCGTGGGGGCAGTCAGTTGGGCCCCGGTCTGGCCCACCACAGGCAGGCTGTCACGCTCCCATTCGTAATGGTCGGGCACGGCACTGCCGGTAGGCAGCGTGGCTTGCAATAGGCCAGCCGGCAGCAGGGCC
>Ga0247804_10000393_pt1 | contig 20279 bp, 18 predicted proteins | sample UWRJL029104C1_FD_181142 | JGI IMG/M metagenome (GOLD analysis project Ga0247804, IMG submission 181142) | Plant litter microbial communities from Arlington Agricultural Research Station in Wisconsin, United States - UWRJ-L029-104C-1 | ecosystem: Environmental > Terrestrial > Plant litter >...
CAACTGGCTCGAAGAGCAATATCACAGCACTGGTCACTGGTACCTCCACGAAGGTGACGCGATGGATACCAAATGGCAACAGCCGATCGCCGCCGTTGTCGCCGAAAGTTACCTTGGGCAACCGTTTAGCGCACCACCCTCAAGCGCTAAATTAACTGAAGTTCGTGGTAATTGTAACCATATTATTAGTGCATTCCTAAAGAACCTAGCCCTTCAAATCGCATCAGGCACTCCGGTTGTTGTCGCCATCCCTGCATGGAAGGATAGCTACGGCATGTTTACTCACCTACCTCTCGTATCGAAGCTTGAGTCACTCGGCTACAGCCAAGCACAATTCCAAACGGTAAATACCGAACAACTCCTGTACTACCGTCCTGATCAGGTGGTTGCTCGAGAGATCCTCGTTCTTATCAAGAACTAACACTTTATTGAACCGTGAGATAAAACTGTATAGTCGCAAGTAGCAACAATACAACAATCGAGCACATAGCGATGATATCGCTGGCGTGCTCTTTTCGTCGACGTTGTGGCATAATCCACCCCTTTCATTTACGCGATTTTTATAAAAAGTCACACGGAACCCGCCGCTAGGCGGGTCACGAAGACCCCCTGAGGGTTTCCCCTCAAGACGCGTAAATGAGCCTGAACGACGGGATCAGTATCTTTACGCGATTTCTTTACCATGCCAATTCGTTTGAGTACAAACTGGGTTAGGTTATCCCTTTATATCTATGCTGCACCATGAGTGATGCTCGACCCTGATTGTAACAATCAATTATTAAGTAAAGATTATCTCTTATCAACTGAATCCACCACTTGACCGCTGTCTCTGTTTGATGTACAATCATACAGATTGATTTTATAAGTTTTTAAGGATATATATGTCACACGTAAAAGCAGGTGGTTCAAGCAAAAATAATCGCAATAATGCCGGTCAACGACTTGGTGTGAAGCGTTTTGGTGGCCAAAAAGTAAATACCGGTGAAGTGCTCGTTCGACAAACAGGGAGCACTAAAGTTGCTGGTCCTGGAACATTCCTCAGCCGTGACTACACTATTCACGCCGCAATTGACGGTGTCGTTACCTTTGCCAAGGTAAAGAAGACTCGTTTCACAGGTAAAACTGCGACTCGCACACAAGTCAGCGTCGTTGCTGCCTAGTCTGATCCTCGATAATTAAATAACCTCCCGGTTACGGGAGGTTATTTAATTATAGGACCTATAGTTATGCGTCAAAGACGGCACGCATCGCAGTTAGAACGCCCATCATATCACTTGAAAGTGCACCAAAGCTCGCACGATACCCTTCAATACTTCCAGACACTTCAGAATCCGTACTTTCGCTTGGCTTCTCGGCAACAGTCTTCAATGCGTCTCGCACATCAGCTAATTCCGCGACCGCAACCTCTACGCTTTCTGTATCAATAATTCCCAATAATTGATCAAGTGCCTCTATAAGCACCTTCTCCTTGGCCTGCATCTCTGCGGTCTTCACACTAAAACGTTCGGCAATAGGTCCGAGGTTTGCCTCGAATTGTTCGAGCTTACCCTCGAGATCGACATCAACCGGTGCTTTTGCGGTTGTCTCTTCCACAAAACGCACCTCTAAGGCTCCTATTTCTTTATTCATACCTTCAAGGACAGTATTCGCCTCATTCGCAATAACCGCTCCTTCGGACACGCTTCGTGTTGCCCGGATCAGTCGATCGCGCTCGCTTCGCAAACCAGTTGCCACATTCATCAAGCGCGAGTTAATTAAGTCAACCGACCCATTTTGTTGCAATGTATCTGTAATGTCATTAATCTCTTGAGACCAATCTTGAACGCTCAACAAGATATTGCCCGTAATCGACACTTCAGCGGCGAGGTCATCGAGCTTTTGTAACCGAGACATCACTTCCTGTTTGCGAGAAGCTACGATATTCTCGACTTTTTTGGTGAATGACTCTACGTTCAAAGGTTCATCATCGAGCTCAACGGTAATTTTTACTGCCTCTTCACCCGTTTCATCCTCCAGGTGTACTCGGTGCGCTGTTTTCTCGCCAACAGGTATCTCGTGTGTGTCTTCTACCTCTTCACTAAATGAAGGGATGGCAGGAAGGCTCCCTAAGTCAACATCTTCGTCCCTGTTCCTAGAATTATTCTTGTGTTCAAAAATTTTCTGAAGTAATGCAGCATGCATTACGTCACCTGTCGCTTCGCTCGTAACGAGGAGCTCGACTCCTCTTCGCATACCAAGGTTTCTCGGGACTGATTTCAATAGTGAATCAATAGATTCACTATTTTCTGGGTTACCTAATGAATCTGATATACGTTCGTACATTTCATACAAATATTCAGTGGTATATCTGTTGCCATTCGCCTTACTTACTACACTACCTTCCGAGACAGCAGTGAGCGTCTTGTCGATAAATTGCCGCATTAGTGCGACAGATTCGAGCTTACTTAAATTCTGGGTTCGCACAATCTCTTCAATCTCGCCCGCAGCATTACTAAAAGTGGGTTTTTCAGAAGGAGTGATTGCTTCTGGCTGTGGAGGCAATCCGCCTAAGCGCTGTGCAATGGCCGCTACGTTTAAAGAAGTATCCCGCGCCAATACCCTGTCAGTTAACGCACCGATAAAAGCCGACCCCGTGGAAGGGTTTGAAATCAAAGTATTAAAACCACTTCGGATACCTCCAGCTCGTGGAATAGACTTGAGCATTGTCGCCATACTGACTGGCTTACTTTCACCAATCGCATTCAAAAATGCATCATACTGGTCATAGAGTTCATCCGGCGTATGCGTCACCTCGACTTTCCCAGAAGATGCAGTAGTAATAATCTCTTTTCTCTCTGCCGCAGCCTCGGTATCATCAATATAGTGGAGCAGTACATTCTTTAACTTTTCACCCTCGAGGCCCTCTGTCACTAATGTTTGAATATCAGCAGCAGCCCTCTCAAAGTAAGGTACTTCTTGAATCTTTTCAGCCTGTGCATCTGGCATAGGAGTGATAAAATTTGGGTTTTGGGTTGGATCTGGCATTACTACTACCCTTTTGAAATGTTTATTGTTCTATTGGTTTTTGTTCAAGCATCCCTAAATGGAATTTTACTCGTTCAACGACGTCGCCGATTACGACTTGTGACTTCACTAAGTAATCGTTCACCCCGAGAGATTCAGCCCGTTCTTTGTCCTTTGGTTGGCTGAGAGCGGTCAACATAATGACGCGAATTTGTGACGTTTCAGGAGTATTACGTAGAATATCGAGGACATCAAATCCGCTAATCTTTGGCATCATTGCATCGAGCAAAATGAGATCAGGCTTGAATTCAAGCGCAGCAGATAAGGCGAGTTCACCATTATAGACTTCTTTTGTTTCAAAGCCCTCAATATCGAGGCGCGATTTGTAGACTGCCGCGAGGGCTTCGTCATCTTCAACAAGAAGGATTTTCTTTTTGGTATCCATATGCCATTCATTGTACTACAGTGGTGAGGATAAGCACAAGCTTCTCGACTACTGGTTCAATTGGCCTTTAGCAGCATCGAGTTGTGGGTCGCGGCCAGCGGTGATATCAGCCGCTTCAATACCGACGGTCGTATCAGGCGCAATCCCTTGTTGAGAGATGTTACTACCGTTTGGCGTGTACCAACGAGCAATCGTGACCTTGAGCTCTGCGCCACTTGGCAACGTAATGAGTTGCTGCACACTCCCCTTACCAAATGTCTTTGTTCCCACGAGTTTTGCGACTTTGTAATCATGTAATGCACCGGCGACAATTTCGCTGGCACTCGCGCTACTCCCATTGACGAGTACAACTGTTGGAATGCCGCCAAGGACTGGATTACTGCTAGTCATCAATTCGTCAACAACCGTGCCGTTCTTGCGTTCACTGACGACGATTTTCTTGTCGAGCCAGAGACTCGCCACTTCCTGCGCAGCAGTCACATAACCGCCGCCGTTACCACGAAGATCGAGCACAACACCCTTGACGCCTTTTGATTTAAAGTCCGCCGCAGCCGCTCGTGCGAGACTACCCGTTTGGTCATCGAAACGACTAATCGTCATCACGCCGATACCGTAATCAACAGACGTGTACACGCTTGGATTATTAATCACTGCCCGCGTTAAGGTAAACTCTTTTGTGTCGCTGCCACGAAGAATAGTCAGCTTCACGGTTGTCCCTGATTCGCCGCGGATCTTGGTAGCCGCATCGTTAGTTGACATACCTTCGGTTGATTCATCATTAATTTTTAAGATAGCATCACCGTTAACGAGGCCAACCTTTTCAGCCGGGTTATCCTTCAAAATGCGAACGACTGTCACAACATCGCTGCGGAGTCCAAGTTCGACACCAATGCCGCCACCAATATTACCGGTAAGTTCGTTGTTAAACGCTTCTGACTCAGACTTATTCATATAGATCGTGTATTGATCCCCGATTGCCTCGACAAGGCCTTTGTTAGCGCCCTCAATGAGCTTGTCGTCATCAATCGTGCCATCGTAGTGATCTTTCAGCGTACGGTAGGTATCCTGTACTGAAGAAAGGTTCAGTGAACCTGTCTCAACTTTGATACCAAAGACAGGTGCTACCGCACCAATAATTTGCATATGAAAGGTTCCGGCGATATAGCCGAGTCCCGCAATAAAGACAAACGCCAACGCCATCACACTCGCAGGTACACGACGCACCTGTTCTCCCCTAATCCTGCGACTGACCATACTGTACTCCCCTACTTTTTTGACGTATAAAACTAGTACCTATTATAACGCACCCCGTGGAGGAGTGCGTAAGAAGTTTATGTTTTTTCTACTACTTAATGTGAATGTAATGATCGAAGGCGTTGACTGATAATTTCATCATACTGTACATGCCGTATCCTTGGCCGTAATCGTAGTTGTATTGACTTACCGTGACGGTTCCGTCGCTATTGACCGCTTCGACCCACGCAACGTGTCCATAGCCTTGGCCTGCTTTTGCAGGATCCATCACTGCGAGTGATCCAGCTCGAGGACCACCTTCTTGGTAGCCAAGTGCTTTAGCCCGTGAGGTAAAGTCAACTGCATTTCCCCAAGATGGGTAAATACCTGTCTCTTTGGCCATACGCCATGCAGCGTAACTGGCACATTGTCGACAACCATACCCACGACCGTCGCCACCGTTACCATCAGCACCACCGGTTGAGAGGTAGCCCCACATCGCACAGTTGCTTGAATTCCATGGGTAGTCGCCAAGTGAACCGGCAGCAATGATCGTATAACCACCACTTCCCTTATAACGAGCATTAATCGCCGCTTGGGTTGCTTTCGCTTCAGCGATTTGTGCTGCGCTGCTCGCAATTAACCCTTGGTAGGCAGCTTCGTCATTGTTTGTTCGTGCTAGTAAGTTTGCTTGTTCTGCCTCTTTGGCAACTAATGCGTCTCGAGCACTTTTTTGTTCAGCCAAGACTTTTTCAACATCGGACTTTTGGGTATCGAGTTGTATCTTTAAGTCCTTCACTGTCTTGATCGTCGTACTTAATTCATCGCGAACCGAGTTACGATATTCTTGCTTATTTAAGAATTCGGTAATATTTCCGCTACTAGCGAGCATTTCAATCGGTGACACCGTATCATCAACATATAAGTCAGCGATCGTCGTGCCGAGTCCGTCTTGATTATCCTTGATCTTCTTTTCAGTATCGGCAATTTGGACCACCAACTTGTTATATTGTTCTTGACTCAAGTCAACTTGGGCTTGAATAGCCGAACGTTCGTTACTGATCTGAGCTAATGCAGTCTGCAGTGTTGCCGCTTCAGCGTTCAAACGATTCGCTTCAGCCTGGTACTTCACCATGTCGGCTTGAAGGACACGAATTTTGTCGTCGTATTCGTCCGCAGAGACGTTATTTTGTAGGCTAATAAATGAATATGAAGAGATAACGATCGCTGCTGTAATCGCAAAAAGTCCGGCTCGTTTCGCAAGTGTTTTCAAAGAGACTGGTGTGGTGGTTCGCAGTTTCATAACTACGTTCTATCGTAGCATAAGCAGTATGCTTCGTCAAGGTTAGAGGCGGAGGTATCGACGGGTTGCAAGTGATGAAGAGATGATACCGATAATCGCACCGATCACGATCATAGCCAGCAGAATAAATCCGGCGTAATAGATCGACATATCAAGGGTCGGTTGAATATTAATCTGATAGCTTGCCAGCGAAGGCGCTGCAAAGAATAACAATCCGTAGCCGAGCGCACTGGCAAATAATGCCGCAAAGAAGCCATACACCACCGCTTCGACAACAAATGGGCCACGGATAAATGAGCGTTCTGCCCCAATCAACTTCATCATCTGAATTTCTTCGCGGCGATTAAAGATGGCCATGCGAATCGTATTAAAGATAATCAACATCGAGATAGCCACGAAAATAGCACTCGCGACAATACCGATCCGCTGAGCAAAATCAATGGCTCGAGCGATCGTCTCGATAGTTGCGCGCTTTGTACCCGCAAATGACGGTGGTCGGTTACCATCAAGGTACTTCTTGGCCGTTTCATTATCAGCCACGAAAGTCGCAAGTTCACTCGTGTTATTGATGTCTTTTACCTTGATATTCAACGTCCATGGGAATTTATTAGTTGCTTCCTTGATGGCATCGAGCGAATCTTGATCTTCTTTGTTCTGCTCGACGAAATCTTCACGAGCTGCCTCGGGAGAAATGACCGCAACTGACACGACTGATGATAATTTCTGTAGTTCACTTGAAACTTCGGCTGCTTGGTCGGCAGATGTCCCTGTATCGAGATAAATCGACATACTCACCTTGTCGCGCAGGTCTGAAAGTGTATCCACCAAGACATTACGCGCAGCCACACTCGTAAAGATAATGAACAACGTAATCGTCATGACAGCGGTGGCAGCAACGGTGAGCCACGCATTACGCGTAAAGTTATTGACGCCGTAGCGGCACATACGCATAAACGTCGTCCACTGACGGCGGTGTCGCTTTTGTGACGCGAAAGTTTTTGAGTCGAGCTTTTTCTTTGCCATTATTGTCGGTAGCTTCCTTCGGCTTGGTCACTGGTAATTTTTCCACCTTCGATAGTGATCACCCGCCGCTTCAATTTATTAACGATTTCAGCGTTGTGCGTGGTGAGCAAAACGGTCGTGCCGTACTTATTGATTTTTTCAAGTAAGCGCACGATGTCCCAGCTATGCTTTGGGTCTAAGTTTCCCGTCGGCTCGTCGGCGATCAAGATCTTTGGTTGACGAACCACCGCACGAGCAATCGCCACGCGTTGACGTTCACCACCAGAAAGTTGGTGTGGAAATTGTTTTTCCTTGCCACTCAATCCAACGAGATCAATTACCTTTGGAACGGTGTTCTTGATTTCGCGTCCGGTCATACCGGCAATCTCGAGAGCAAAGGCAATATTTTCAAATACCGTTCGTTGCGGCAAAAGCTTGAAGTCCTGAAAGACGACCCCAATCTTGCGGCGCAGCATCGGGATTTGAGAATCCTTGAGTGTATCGTAATCAATTCCCCCAACGACAATCTTGCCGCTGGTCGGTTTTTCTTCACGAGTTAACAGTTTCAATAGCGTTGATTTACCGGCACCACTGGCACCGACGATAATCACAAATTCACGCGGCTCAATAAAGACACTCATGCGATTCACCGCTGGTGTGGTGTCTTTGCCATACGACTTGGTTACCCTATCTAACAGAATCATTACTAGAAGTATTATAGCATAACCATAACCTGTTAATAGGCATATCTGCAGATACGAAATCAATAAATAAGTAAGGTTAAGAGCAGTATATCTTGAAATACGGAACTATAAGGATGAGTCCGAGAGGGTACCTTTCGGCACCCCCTCGGTGAGAACTCAGCGCGTGTTTTCGGCAGTCCGCTCAGGAACGAACAAGTTGAGCAGCTTGCTCTTGTCGAGCTGAATACCTTTGGCGTTCAGCTTTTCAAAAACTTCTTGCAGCTCAGCGTCGTCATCCAAAAGAAGGAGCATCGAAACCAGAATTCGCTTCGGGTCGGTGCGCACCTCCCGGTACTTGAACGAGTCACTCAATGCTTTCTGCATCACCACAAGCGCGTGGGACTCCAGTCGCATCTCGATCGACGTAAAGTCGGTCGGCTCGAATTCGAGGGTGTCGACGATCTCGGCGACATCTTCGTACGTGACGCCGAACTTTTTGCGCAACTGGCGCGCAATAACTCCCTCGTCAACAATCCCGAGGAAGATGTGTGGTGTTGCGATAAAGCACGGCTGTCCATCGACAAGCGCAACTTCTGCCGCTTTCGTCATCAGACGATTCGCAGCGTTAGTCAATTTAAACGTCAACATTTCTTCTCCCTAGGATAGTGGTTTTCACAGAACTAAGTTCTCTGGGGTTATAGGAACCCCGTATTTAAAGATATATTGTCGAAGAACACCTCATCATTATGGATAAGTTATACTTATATTATAGCATATTTCATAATAAAAATCCACTATATCTTGAGGTACAGAAGCATAAGGGTGATTCCAGAGGGGCGCATGACTGCGCCCCTCTGGAAGAACTAGGTTCTCCTCAGAGACGACGGTTGGACCGAAGCGTCTCGAGCACCACCTTGCGGCTGAGCTTGAACTCCTTGAACAGAGCCTCCAGGTCCTTATCGTACACGACGACGAGCCCATACAGGACACTTTCGGAGCGGATGTAGTTGTCAGGGCGCTTGAGGTCCTCATCGCGCAGCTTCAGCTTGCGGAGCCCCTTCTTATCCTGCTCACGCAGCCACTTGAAGTGACGACGATACCAGGACTTCGAGTGACGTGCTGCTTTCTTGAGCGCTGCTTTCACTCCAGGAGTGAGACGGTTCTCGAGAGCGGTCTGCCCTCCCGAACCGTACAGCGGAATGTCGAGCGAGTCGATGTAGTGCCGAGCCTTGTCATACGACAGACCCAGCTGATTAACCAGGATGTTGTGTGCGACGCCGGCACTCGGCGCAGGGCTGTACAGCTCTTTACCTTGCGGCATGCGCATGAGCGTCGTAAAGACCGCGGCAGACGTGATCATCTTGGTCTTCGTCTCGCCGTCCTTGACGTTAACACGATAACCGGCCTGCTCAAAAACTCGAGCAGTCCAGTGGTTCAACATGAATAGCATGTACCCTCCCAGGCGTTGTGTGGTGTTGAGAATCAATAGTTCTTCGGGTTACGGAACCCGTATCTAAAGATATAGTTGAATTTTTAACGTTCACCTCTGCGGCTCTCACCACCAGATAACATATATTATATCACACTTACGCTAATTATTCAATAGCTGGAGCTTCGAGATACGCTTCCATGAAACTATCGAGATCACCATCGAGAACACCTTGAGCGTTGTTGGTCTCATACTTGGTGCGGGTATCTTTAACCAATGTATACGGATGAAGGACATAGTTACGAATCTGACTCCCCCAATTGGCCGACTCACCTGCCTGGAGTTCGGTAATCGACGCAACATGCTGCTCCATTTGCATCTGCGCGAGTTTCGATCGCAAGATTTTCATCGCGGTTTCTTTATTCTGTAATTGCGAACGTTCGTTTTGGATTGCGACGACAATTCCGGTTGGCGCGTGCGTAATACGAACGGCGCTATCGGTCGTATTGACTGATTGGCCACCATGGCCGCCGGCGCGATAGACGTCGATTTTGAGATCTTTATCATCGAGCGCTACTTCGTCGGGGGTATCGATTTGCGGCAAGATTTCGACGAGAGCGAAACTTGTTTGGCGAAGATTATCGCTATTGAAAGGGCTCAGTCGAACCAAGCGGTGAACGCCATTCTCACTACGCAGCTTTCCGTAGGCAAATGGACCGGAGATTTCAATGAGACTTGATTTAAGACCCGCTTCTTCACCTGTTGAACGTTCGATAAGACTCGCAGACATACCTGCTCGTTCCGCCCAACGTAGATACATACGCTCTAACATTTCTGTCCAGTCCTGAGCGTCAGTTCCCCCGGCACCCGCACTGAGACGGAGAATCGCGTTGTGATCATCAAATTCGCCGTCAAACAACAGGGCTTTACGAAGCTTTTGAAATTCTTTCTCAAAGGCGATAATCTGGGCTTCAAATTCACCGAGCATCGAATCATCACCGAGCGCCATCAATTCACTAATATCACTCACCTGCGCTTGGAGTGTTAGCCATGGTTCTACGAGTGATTTCAGAGCAGCCAATTGTTTACTTTTTACTTGAGCATTCGTCGGATTATTCCAAATTTCAGAAGTTGATAATTCAGCCTCGAGACTATCGATTTCTTTTTGCTTCTCGATAACAAAGAGACGTGTCATCGCCGCATCAATGTGCGGGCGCAAGTCATTCAGTCGTTTCAACAGGGGTTGCATTACTACTATTGTACCAGTCCGAGTGCTACACTGGGAGTATTGATGAAAATTGGTGTCTTTGATTCAGGAATTGGCGGAAAGGCCGTTGCCGCTCGACTAGCGGAATTATTACCTGAGGCGGAAATTATGTCGGTCGACGACCACGCTCATGTTCCCTACGGTTCTCGATCTAAAGCTGAGATCATTGAACTCTCGGGTCGCGCTATCCAACCCCTTATCGATGCGGACTGTGATGTCATCGTTATTGCTTGTAACACCGCGACGACTGTCGCGATCTCGGCCTTACGTACCGCAAATCCCGACGTACCTTTTGTCGGGATCGAGCCAATGATCAAGCCAGCGGCCGAACTAACCAAAACCAAGACTATCGCCGTGCTAGCAACACCTGGCACGCTCGCGAGTGAACGCTACGCTGAATTAAAAACTTTATGGGGAAAGAATATTACTATCTTGGAACCCGACTGTCATGACTGGGCAACCTTGATCGAGAATAATCAAACAGCCGCTATTCCTCTCGAAGAAACGCTCCACAAGATGGTCACGCAACGAGCTGATGTCATCGTCCTCGCCTGCACCCATTACCATTACCTCAAGCAGCGCGCGATTGCTGCCGTCGGTAAAAAGATAACGATTCTTGAACCATCTGACGCCATTGCGCGGCGCATTAAAACAATTGTCAGTCTAGCCGACTAAGGCACGTACGGCTGCAGTGAATTGATCGCCGCGATCCGCGTAATTTTTGAATAGCCCAAAACTTGCCGCCGAAGGGCTGAGTAGCACGACTGATCCAGGTGTTGCTAACTCATGGGCTTTTTCGACAAATGTCGTTGCCGTCGCCTGTTCGATCGTTTCGAACGAAGTAAAGCCAGCCGCCTCAAGCGCAGATGCGATCACCGGCGCTTCATCGCCGATCAAAATTGCCTGAACCTCGTGTTTGAGCAACTCCTGCGCAAGTTCACTAAAGTCAGATCCTTTTGAAGAGCCGCCGAGAATAATCACTTTTGGTTGATCGAAAGCACGCAGCGCGGCAATAGCTGAGGCTGGCGTTGTTGCAATACTGTCATCGTAATAGTCGACGCCATCAACTGTTGTCACGTATGACAAACGGTGTGGCAACCCTTTGAATGCACGTAAACCGGCTTCAATACACAAAGGATCTTGCGTATATTTCCAGATCGCGTCAATCGCCGCTGTCGCGTTCGAAAGGTTGTGTTGCCCTTTTAACTGCAGTGCATCGGTTGAACACAAAAATTGTTCGCCGTTATAAAAACTATCGTCTTTAAGGTGAGTCGTTAACGAGCCTGGGTACCCTATTTTAATCGCTGATGAACTCTGAGCAATAGACGTTGCGTATTCATTCTCTCTGTTATAAATAAGGATATCGCTGGTTGTTTGGTGCTTAGCGATATTCGCTTTCGCCGCAACATAATCCGCCATGTCCTTGTGAACATCAAGGTGCTCCTGTTCAATAAACAAGACAACTGCGGTACTCGGAGACTTCTGTAAGTCCCATAATTGGAAGCTCGACAGTTCATAAACGACGATGTCGTCGGCCTGTATCTGATCAAGAACGCTCAATGCGGGGATACCAATATTTCCAAGTAACCAGACTTTGTAGCCAGCGGCCTCGAGAATTGAAGCGATCAGACTCGATGTTGTCCCCTTTCCTTTTGAACCTGTCACGCCAATAATATCAGCGGGGCACTGCGCAAAGAATTCATTGGTCACTGACCATATTTTACCCTGTGTATGAAGTGAGTCCGGCGCGATCGGCGGCGAACGGAGAATAAGATCATAGTCCTCTAAGTGAGTGAACGCGTCAGGACCAAGAACGGTTTTTACTCCTTCGGGAGCAATCAGATCTGGGTTCTGATCAAAAATCGTTATATCGTTAGTCGGATCTTTTGAATAATACTCGTAACTCGCTTGCCCTTCAACCCCAAATGCGACGATCGCTATCTTCATGGATCTATTCTAACTCAGAAGGAAACAATCCGGCTATTTTATCATTGAGTTCAAGGAGTTCTTGTTTGTCGTGACTACTGACTGCAGCGAGGACCCAAGTGTTCGCGTCAATGAAGCTTTGTGCAGTCGTCATAATCTTTTCACGAGTGACGCGGCGAATCATATCAGGGACTTTGTCATAATCTTTAATAAAGTCATCGGCGAAGTAACGGTTCGTGTAGAAACCACTAATTTGTGAGACAGTTTGCGCACCCATCTGATACCGACCAAGGCCGAATGATTTCGCAGCTTCAATCTCTTCGTCCTTGAGGTTGCCGTCGAGAACCGCCTTGATCTCTTTGGCAATAATATCGAAGAGTGCTGGCGCAGTGTCGTGATTAACTTGTCCAGAAAGATCCCAAGCGCTATCGTAAAAGCCAGCTCCGGTATAGGCACCGACGTTGTAGGCCAATCCCTTGGCGCGGGCTTGCCCGTAAATACGAGAGTTACTCGTACCGGTCAGGATATGGTTCAAGTTGTGCATCGCATCGAGTTCTTCATCGCTGAGTTCTCGAGGCAAGCTCATCGTCCAGCCAAAGGTAATATTTGATGCGTCTTTACGACGAATGACCGTTGGTTTACCAGTACTGAGTTCGTCACGAGGAATTTCAAAGCGTTCGCCTTCTGGCAATTCAAAGGCTTCGAGCTGACGAATAATCTCCGTCTTTCGTCCTCGGAGCTTTCCGGCGATCACAAAGCGCATATTACGCGTTGTGTGCGTTCGGCGGTGGTGTTCGCGAATATCAGACAGTGTCACGTTTGCAATCGTGCTCAGACCCTGGCGATAGGTCAAAATGTCTTCGCCGAGAAGTTGTTGAACACGTGGCCAGAGAATACGGTGATGGTCGTTCAAGTAATTGGTCAACTCACTCCGAACGTTCCCCTTTTCGGCTTCGAGTTCAGTGGCGTTAAACTTCGGTTCACAAATACTTAACTTTTGTAGATCAAGAATACGATCCCATTCAAAGTCAGCACAGTCGGCTTCATAGACCATCGAAAGATCTGAGGTATAGGCGTTGTGGTAGGCGCCGTTCTTGGTAAATTCTGAATCAAACGCATGCTCAGACTTGAATCGAGCGTTAGCACCAAAGGCCATGTGCTCCATGATGTGCGCTACTTGTTCAATATCTTTTGACTTCGCATAGCGATTGCCCGCCCTGAAATGAAACTGCATACTCATGACAGTCGCGCCTGGAACGTTAATTAACAGGCCACGAGCGCCATTTTTGAGCTTCACTTCTTCAACACTATGATTCATTTTTCAAGTTCTTTCGGGTTTATTTACGGCCAGTTTTTCGGTTTTGGCGTTGGCTTTTCTTTTTCTTTCGGGCAGCATTCTTTTTCTGGTTTGCTTCAGAGACAGTAGCAGCTTTGTCGATTTTGAAGTCATTGTCACGGTTCGATTCACCAGAGGTGATTTCGTTCACACCCTTCTCGACCGCTTGTTCAGCGAGACGAGTCAGTTCGGTGTCGTGATCTTCTTCAATACGAGCAACGGCGTCGCGAGCGGTGACGTGCGTCACGGCGTTCAGCACTTCGTCACGAAGTGTTCCTTGTAAACTATCGAAAAGTTTTTGAGATTCAGCACGGTATTCAACTAATGGGTCGCGTTGACCAACACTACGCCAGTGAATTCCTTCACGGAGGTGCTGCATGTTCTCAAGGTGCTGCATCCAGAGGGTATCGAGGACCTGAAGGTACACTTCGCGTTCTACTTTTCGAAGGATATCAGCTTCGAGTTCGTCTTCTTTTGCCTTGTATAGTTTTGTGACTTCTTTGAGGGCGAGGTTGAAACGAGCTTTGTCATTCTTTTCAGTACCAATTGCTTTAATGCGCTTGTCGCTGAGTGGGAAGACGGCTTCGAATTCTTGGTCAAACAAACGGTTGTTCTTTGCAGGAACGACAGTGAGTTCGCGAACTTTGCTTTCAATCAGGCGTTCGATCTCAGACTTGATGTCACCACCTTCGAGAATCTTACGACGGATCGTGTAGACGACGCGGCGGTGACGGTTAATGACATTGTCGTATTGGACGACGTTTTTACGGTTGTCGAAGTTGTAGCCTTCGACACGTTTTTGCGCAGATTCGAGTGTCTTGCTCACCATGCTGTGTTGAATTGGCATCGTGTCATCGAGGCCGATACGTCCCATGAGGCTGGCGATACGCTCGCCCTGGAAGATACGCATCAGATCATCTTCGGTTGAAACGTAGAATTGTGTCTCGCCTGGGTCACCTTGACGACCACCACGACCACGAAGCTGGTTATCGATACGACGAGATTCGTGTCGTTCTGATCCGATCACCACGAGTCCGCCGAGTTCAACGACACCTTCGCCGAGCTTAATGTCGGTACCACGACCAGCGATGTTAGTCGCGAGTGTAATAGCACCCTTTTGACCAGCATTTTCAACGATCGCCGCTTCGCGTTCGTTATTTTTTGCGTTGAGAATCTCGTATGGAACCTTTTCCTTGTCGAGCCATTCAGCGATTAATTCGTTCTTGGCAATTGAGGCAGAACCAACGAGGACCGGGCGGCCCACTTTGTGGTATTCCTGAATAGCATCGGCAATGGCCTTTAGCTTCCCTTTTTCAGTACGGAAGATCAAATCTTGCTTGTCATTACGAATAGTTGGGCGATTTGGCGGTACTTGCACAACATCGAGTTTGTAAATCTGTTGGAACTCTTCGGCTTCAGTAAAGGCTGTACCGGTCATACCTGAAAGCTTTTTGTAGAGACGGAAGTAGTTTTGGAATGAGACAGTTGCGAGTGTCATGCTTTCTTGCAAGACGGGTACCTTCTCTTTTGCTTCAATCGCTTGGTGCAATCCTTCGTTGTAGCGACGGCCTTGCATCAAACGACCCGTAAATTCATCGACGATAATCACTTCACCGTCCTTTGAAACGACGTAATCCTTGTCGCGGCGGAACAATGTCTGCGCACGAAGGGCTTGGTCAAGGTGATAGACCGAACGAATGTATTCTGGGCTGTATAAATTCTTTACTCCGAGTAGGCGCTGTACTTTATCAACACCTTCGTCGGTCAATGAGACCATCTTGCGTTTCTCGTCGAGAATATAATCACCATCAACCAATTTTGCCGCAATCTTGGCAAACTGAAGGTAGCTTTCTGGGTTCTCGGCAGCAGGTGCACTAATAATAAGTGGTGTTCGCGCTTCGTCGATCAAGATACTGTCTACCTCGTCCACGATTGCAAAGTGCAAATCGCGTTGGCGAAGCAAATCAACTTCGTTCACCATGTTGTCGCGGAGGTAGTCGAATCCAAACTCGTTGTTTGTACCGTAAGTAATGTCAGCTGCATACGCTTCTTTGCGAGTTGACGGACGAAGGTGACCCATACGAGGATCGCTGTGTGCTTCGTTGACATAATTCTTGTCGTAGACAAATGAGGCGTCGTTAATAATAACTCCGGTTGTCATACCAAGAAAGTCAAACAATTCACCGTTCCAACCAGCGTCACGTTGCGCCAAGTAGTCGTTCACAGTGACAAGGTGAACCCCTTTACCTTCAAGGGCATTGAGGAAGCTTGGCAAAGTCGCCATCAGTGTTTTACCTTCACCGGTACGCAGTTCGGCAATGTTACCTTCGTGAAGCACCATACCACCAATCAGCTGAACGTCGAAGTGACGCATGCCGAGAACGCGATCGCTGGCTTCACGAACGAGCGCGAAGGCATCAGGCAAGATAGAATCAAGCGTCGTCCCCTTCTTTTGTAGTTGCTTACGCAGCACATCGCTCTGCTTTTTGAGATCAGCTTTTGAAAATTTCTTATACTTATCAGTTAATGCGTTGACCGCATCAACTTTCTTTTGCAAACGTTTCAGTGTCTTTTTTTGTGGATCACCAAAAACCTTAGTAAGCGCGCCTTGTCTGCTAATCATAGTAAACCCCTCTTCTCGGAAATCATTCAGTATTGCTCTTTGGATATATTATACGATCTATAGGGGTTTGAAACAAGCTCATTAAGGGCGAGAAAATAAGCGTCGATGGCCGCCACGCACCATATTTGCCTGCTTGTATTTGCGCAGCTGTGTCAGAAGCTTTGCTTCGACAATATCAACTGCCGCCAACATGTTCACGGTTGAGTCTTTGGCAGTTAATGTTTTGTCAGGAACATTCAAGATTGCTTCGGCTTCGTATTTGTTGCCGTGGTCGCGGTTCACCAGTTTGAGCTTGATATCAACGGTTGCACTTTTGCGTGCGTGCTTTGGTAAAAACTTGTCGAGTCGTCCGAGTTTACGCATCACGTATTTACGTGTTGTCTCGTCGATTGTGTACTTTACGCCTGCTATGTCAATTGATCCGATCATATGAGCCCTCCGATGCTTTACGCGTTCGTTGTACTCTTATTATAGCACTTCGCGGCCGCCCATGTAGGGCTGAAGTACGGCTGGGACACGTAAAGTACCGTCTTGGTTCTGATAATGTTCGAGGATAGCGACGAGTGAACGAGCCAGTGAAACAGCCGTTCCGTTAAGGGTATGCAGCACGCGCACGTTGCCGTCTTCACCGCGAACACGGATGTTCAAATTGCGCGCCTGGAAGTCAGTACAGTTCGAGGCACTGGTCAGTTCGCGGAAGGTACTGTCGACTGGTGACCAGTATTCGATGTCATATTTCTTGGTAGCTGGAGCACCGAGGTCGCCACTAGCAATATTAATCACGTGATATGGAATACCCAGTGCTTGCCAGATCTCTTCTTCGATCGCAAGGATTTGTTCGTGAACCGCGATGCTTTGCTCTGGAGTCGTAAAGGCATACATTTCAAGCTTGTTAAACTGGTGAACACGGAACAGTCCCCGAGCGTGCTTGCCGTACGTTCCCGCCTCTTTGCGGAATGATGGGCTATAGCCAACGTAGAACAATGGAAGCTTTGCTTCATCGATAATTTCATCAGCGTGATAGCCAGTGATAGGAATCTCAGCAGTCGCGATCAAGGTTAAGTCTTCGCCTTCGATGTAATACGAGTCATTCTGATCACTCGTACGTGGCGCGAAGCCAGTTCCAGTTGCCGTACGGCTATTCACCATCGCAGGTACCGTGAGGTACGTAAAACCTTTGCTCAATACGAGGTTCAGTGCGAATTGTGTAATCGCATTCTCTAGAAGCGCGAGGTCACCTTTCAGATAGTAAAATTTTGCGCCAGCAACTTTCGCGCCGCGTTCAAAATCAACCCAGTCGCGCTTGGTCGCAAAATCTAGGTGGTCAATAGCGCCCGTTGGACGGTCGCCCCATTCCTTGATTACGACACTGTCTTCTTCACCGCCAATGGGTACGCCGTCTTGCAAGATATTCGGAATACTATGAATCGCCTCGCCATACGCGACGTCACTTTCGCCAAGCTGCGCTTCAAGCACACTCAACTCCTCTTTAATCCCCTTCACTTCGGTAATAACCGCAGGATCGGGTTGTCCTTTGAGTTGGCTCGAGAGCGTGTTGCGACGCTCACGCAGTATATCGGCTTGCTGCTGCAGACCACGACGAGATTCGTCGAGTGCGAGCAATGCTTCAATATTTACGTTGCGATAGCCTTTTTTTTCAGCATGGTCGCGGACAAGTTCAGGATTTTCACGAATAAATTTGATATCTAACATAACTTTTATTGTACCAAACTATCTGTTATTCCGTGCGGAGTGCTTCAATTGGATCAAGCTTGGACGCTTTTCGAGCCGGCAGGATACCGGCACCGACTGACACCAGCATCAATCCAACGATGATAATAACGAACTGCGCAGGTTGGAAGATAAGCAGCGAAATCGTATCGAGGCCCAAGGCATCACTGATATAAGGGTTGGCAATCGTGCCGGCAATAAAGGCTACGCCAGATCCAATTGCACCACCAAGGAAACCAATCCATGCCGCTTCGTATTTGAATAAGCGACCGACGTCACGGCGACTCATACCGAGTGCTTTCATGAGTCCAATTTGTTGCGTTCGTTCGAGGACGCTAATGTACTGCGTGTTGATGATACCAAAGATCGATGTCAACACAGCAAGGGCACCAAAGCCAAGCAATACGCCAAGCAATACGTTAATAAACGTATTCACCGTTCCGAGCACATCCGCTGCTGTTTGCGCATCGTACCCATCATCAACCAATGCTTGCTTGACTGATTCGGCGTCGCTCGCGTCAGCAACTTCAACTGCAACGAGGAAGAACTTATTAAAGACAGGTGTTCCTTCGTTAATGTAGGTATACATATCTTTCGCTGCATCGTTTGTCACCAGTTGTGAACTCTGCGAACGGAATGCCAGACCCGAAGCACTACTCACCCCTTTTACCACGAAATTAAATTCTTTCTTATCTTGCGTCGTGTAAAGCGTCGCGAGCTTCGTCACCCCAATCGAAACCGTTTTACCAATCGCATCTGCCGTATTTTCAAAGCCCAATGCTTTTGCATATTCTTCGGTCAAAACAATCTGATCGTTCTTGAGATCACCCTCGACCGAGCCGGCGGCATAAGTCAATGTCACACTCGGACTAAAGGTACTGACCGTTGCCTGGTACTTCTTTTGTCCTTCAGTGGTGATGTAATCAACCGACGGAGCGTAGTTTGGCGTGACGCGTTCAACCTTATCAATCTTTTCAATATCAGCGAGGTCGTCAGCAGTAATGTATTCGAGTCCTTGAGCGGCAGCAAATGGCCCGGTCGCCGTTCCTGCGCCGTCTTCAACATACTCGGCAACTGCGGCAGATTCTTCGACTGCCTTCGTGACCGTCAATTCTTTAACGTCAGTATTCGAGTTCACAATCGCGTCAGCGTAGTCGCGTCCACCTTGGCCACCAGCGAGGCTGAGAGTAATCGTAAAAGCACCGACACCAATTGCAAGGCTTGTGAGGAGTGTTCGAGCTTTCGCCTGCTTGAGGCTTCGTCCAGCCCGTCGAATCGTATCAGTTATTTTCATTTCTTTGCTCCTGTCTGAAGCCCGCGAATCGCACTGACTTTTCCGTCTTTAATTTCAATTTGCGCATCACACTTTTTCGCGAGGTCAGGATCGTGCGTCACGATAATCAATGTCGCGTTGTTGGTCTTTGAATAATTGAACAAGAAATCCTCAACCACACCACCGGTCACACTGTCGAGGTTTCCGGTTGGCTCATCAGCAAAGAGAATCTTTGGTTCATTCACAATCGCGCGCGCAATTGCCAAACGCTGCTTTTGTCCACCAGAGAGATCTCCGGCGCGTGAGCGCTTTTTGTCGCTGAGCTCAACTGCAGCAAGAGCCGCATCGACTTTTTTGCGGCGTTCAGCGAGAGGTACTTCAGCAATTTCAAGCGGGAGCGAGACGTTGTCATAACAGGTTTCTCGGGGTTGAATAAAGAAACTCTGGAAGATAAAACTCATCTTTGAAGCACGAAAAGCGTCGACTGCTTTTTGCTTGAGCGTCAGAATATTCTCTCCATCAATAATGACACTTCCTTTTTCAGGGCGATCCAATCCACTCATGGCGTGCATGAGTGTTGACTTACCACTCCCCGACTTTCCGAGGATCGCAACGGTTGTGCCGGTAGGAATTTTAAATGAGACATCGTCGAGCGCCAAAAAGGCATTCTGCTTTTTTCCGTACGTTTTCGTGACGTGTGTAACTTCAATCATGAGCCCCCTTGTTTACTCCAGTATAGAGAAGTTAGTACCCATTATTCAAGGTCGTCGCGGGTAAATCGTGTATTAAAGAGTGTTGTGTCGGGCTGAAAATGAAGGCCTTCAGCCAAAGTGCCCCCGTTAGAAGCATCGAATCCAAGACTCTCGACATATTTCACAACTGTTTGTTTTGCGTCGTCATCATCACTCGCCACGAGTACAACGCGTCCAGTATTAGTATGTTCTTCGAGCTCGTTATACGCGACGTGATTTAATGACTTTACAATTCTCGCTGTGTCAAAATGATGTTGGATAAATTCTGAACTA
>Ga0247804_10000394_pt1 | contig 20277 bp, 18 predicted proteins | sample UWRJL029104C1_FD_181142 | JGI IMG/M metagenome (GOLD analysis project Ga0247804, IMG submission 181142) | Plant litter microbial communities from Arlington Agricultural Research Station in Wisconsin, United States - UWRJ-L029-104C-1 | ecosystem: Environmental > Terrestrial > Plant litter >...
GTGTAAATCAATTAACTTTGATTTAATGAGTGACCGCGAACGTGAAGGTGTTGAATATAGTTATCAAAACTTCTTAAACTCACTTAATTTCCCTGTACAAATCCTCATTCGTTCACAACGGGTTGATATTAGCCAATACCTCGACAAGTTAGTCGCATCACGTCGATCACAAGACAATATGCTCCTGGGGGTGTTGATGGATGATTATATCAATTACATTGATATATTGTCACAGGAAGCAAACATTATGGAGAAAACATTCTATATTGTCGTTCCGTATTTCCCAGGAGGCGACGCTGCAAACCTTCTTGACCAAGGAAAAGGTTTCTTTGGAAAGCTTTTTGCGAAACCAAAAAATACCGTCACACGCATTGATACTGCAACATATCAAAAGGCGAAAGATGAAATTAAAAACCGAGTTGATAACGTCATCGCTGGTATGTTCCAAATTGGTGTACAAAGCGTACAACTTGATACAAAATCACTCGGTGAGTTGTATTACAACTTTTATAACCCGGATACAGCTGTACGACAGCCACTCGGGGACTTTGAAAGTTCAACTGGTATTTATACAAAAAAGGCTGGCCCTGCTAGCGCACCAACAACCGGGGGAGTTCAATAATGGCAAAACAAGCTGCTGTCGATGTCGCAGCCGAACAGCGCGCTCGCGAACAAGCCGAAGTAGAGCAGGCATTCTTAAAAGGTGTTTCAACGCTTCGTGATTTGATTGCGCCAAGTAGTATCGAGATTCACTCATCATATTTCCGCCTTGGAACAAAATACGGCCGAACACTATATGTATACGGCTACCCACGCCAAATCTATACAGGTTGGTTAAGTTCACTTATTAATATCGACGAAGTCCTTGATGTCAGTATGTATGTCTATCCGGTTGATAGTCAGGTTGTCCTTAACAACCTTCGCAAGAAAGTAACGCAATTAGAGGCAAGTACGTCGATCAACAACGAAAAAGGCAAGACTCGCGACCCAGCACTCGAAGCAGCTATTAATGACGCCGAGGAGCTGCGTGACCAAATTCAGCTTGGTGCGGAGCGATTCTTCCGTTTTGGTTTATATGTCACATTATGGGCAGATAGTCTTGATGAACTTAATTTTATACAAAACAAAATTGAGACGTTATTTGGACAACAAATGGTATTTAGTAAGGTTGCATCTTCTCAGCAAGAGCAAGGATTAAATAGTACAATTCCACAGATGTCAGACCAGTTGCAGATTCGTCGCAACATGAATACCGGTGCGATCAGCACAAGCTTCCCATTCACGAGTGCTGACCTAACTGACAATACCGGGATCCTTTATGGGATTAACATGCACAATAATGGTTTGGTGATTTTTGACCGTTATAAATTAGAGAACGCTAACATGGTAGTCTTCGCAAAATCTGGTGCAGGTAAGTCGTTTACCGTGAAGCTTGAAGCGCTGCGAAGTATGATGCTTGGTGCTGAAATTATCATTATTGACCCTGAAAATGAGTATCAAAAACTTGCAGAAGCGGTAGGGGGTAGTTATGTGCGCCTTAGTCTTAACTCGAACACTCGTATTAATCCGTTTGACCTTCCGCGCGTCATCGATAGTGACGAAGCAGAGGATGCACTGCGTGCAAACCTTGTTACACTTCATGGACTCTTCCGTCTGATGCTTGGGGGAACACAGGTTGCGGCAAACGGTGTCGCAATGTCTGCACTGACTCCAGTTGAAGAAGCCGACCTCGACCAAGCTTTGATTGATACGTACGCGCGTGTTGGTATTACGAGTGACCCACTCACACATAACTCGCCACCGCCGGTTATTTCAGACCTGTACGACACATTACTTCACATGGGCGGAAGTGGGCCACAACTTGCACAGCGCCTTCGTAAATACACAACGGGTACATTCGCAGGTATCTTTAGTCAGCAATCAAATATCGATATTAATAACCCGATGGTTGTCTTTAATATTCGCGACCTTGAAGATGAGCTTCGTCCGGTTGCAATGTATATTGTCCTCAGTCACATTTGGAACATTACTCGTACCGAACGAAAGAAACGCATGTTAATTGTTGATGAGGCGTGGCAGTTAATGAAATATGATGACTCTGCTAACTTCCTGTTTAGCCTTGCAAAGCGTGCTCGTAAATATTTCCTTGGTCTAACTACCATCACCCAAGACGTTGAAGACTTTATGGGAAGCAAGATGGGTCGCGCGATTGTTGCTAACAGTTCGATGCAACTCCTACTCAAACAATCTTCGAGTGCTGTCGATGTCCTCTCTGATGTATTTAAGCTTACCGAAGAAGAAAAGAAGCGCCTCGCAAACTTCCCAATTGGACAAGGATTATTCTTTGCTGGACAAAGTCACGTTCATATTAATATCCAGGCAAGTCCAACCGAACAACAGCTTATTACGACGAATCCAACAGCTCCAACCCCAGGAAGTGGAAGCCCTCAAACCCCTGGTCAGTAGGGTATAATAGATACCAGCTATGGCCACTCCTCCAAAAGACCCTTCGGACAACAATAACCAGGATAAAAACTACAATCCTGGTGAACAAGCATACCGTGAAGGCATGGGTGCTGGAATTACCTCTGGAAAAGATATACCAGATAGCGAAGCTGGTGATTCTAAAGATATCAAAGACGCTGAGGAAGACGGAAGTTGGGATAATAAAGTTTCGCCTTATGCTGGAAATGCCTCGAGATCTGGCAAAGGTATTTCAAGAGAAAACTTCCAAGCTGTTTTAAAAAAACGTGGCCCCTTGGCAGCTATTCTGACATTATTATTAGGTGGCGGAGTTGGGGCAGGATTTTTCTTTGGACCCTCGCTTCTTTTAGTACAGATACAGGAAAGTTTTTTGACAAAGTTTGATTCGCAGAATACAAGCCTTACGATTCGAACAAATAGACTACTCGCCAATAAACTAACCGAGGATGCAACACAGGGATCATGTAACGTCGTAAAGATCGCTTGTCGTTTTTCGCGACCTTCAAACAAACTGATTAAAAATCTTGAAGCGAACGGTGTGACGGCCTATGACAAAAACGGAGATATTATTAAACGTGATGGTTTATTCCAATCTCAACGACCTGCGAAATATAGTTTTAGAGGTCAAGATATCTTGGCTAAAGATTTTTCAAAAACACTCAGAACAAACGCACAGTTTCGTTCGGCATTTCATTCGGCCTATAACCCGCGCTTTGTAGGATTTACGGATAAGGTATTTAGGTCTATACAAACAAGATTTGGCTTTGATACCACAAATAAAACAGCTGTTGAGGGCGAACAGAAAACAGGCGAGAGATTAAATGAATCATCAAAAGGCGTCAATGCGGCTGCAGCTGAAGCTACAGAATTAGCAGAGGAAGGGACCGAGGGTGTTATTCGTAAACTCGTCAGTGATAAAGCGGCGGATGTAGTCTCTAAAATCGCAAAGGGTGGAAAAGGTGATGCCTTTGGACTTGCTGCAGCGGGTGTGTGTGTTGTTGCTGATGTTCCAAGGTTAATTATTAGTACAGTTCGTACGTATCAAATCGTACAGGTTGTGAATTATTCCATGCAATTCCTTATTGCTGGAAGTGCATTAAAAGCAGGGGAGATTACCGAAGAACAAGCAATCGCCCTTGGTGCACTCCTTACCACGGCCGTTGCTAATAAATCCGCGATGGATTCTTTTGGTATGAAGTATGCGATGTTTGGTGATACGTCCTCGCCAACAAGCTCTTGGAAAAAGTTTGTTCCGGGAGCAAGTGCGACCTCTAGTTTAGGTTCGATTGCCCAGGTACTAAGTAGTGATGCAAAAAAGAGTATGTGTGATGTTGCTACAAACCCTGCAACAGGTGCGGCGATTAATATTGGTTTAGCGGCTGCTGGACCAGAAACACTAGGAACATCATTACTTGTGGCTGGTATTAACATTGCAGCTGGTTTTGTTATTTCTGAAGTCGTAGCACAAGTGGGTGTTCCGTTAATCGCTGAGGCACTAAAGGGTATTGATGTAGAACCACTTCTAGGATTTTTCCTTGGTGATTTAACTCAGAATTTAGCAGGTGAGGATGTTGGTAATGCAATCGTGAGCGGGGCAAGTAACGTCATGGGTCAAACTGCAAATGCTGGAGGAAATATGCCTTTATCTGTCGAGCAGGCGATTGCGTATCATCAAACAACCCAAGAGGTGAGGTTAGCTTATGCAGAAGAAGACAGGGCAACCCACAGTCCCCTTGATCCAACTAATCCAAATACAATGGTTGGAAGTATTGTTGGTAAAATTGTTCCGTATCTTGCAAGTATCAATTCTGCTTCAGGTGCTTTTTCATCACTCGCTGCATTATCATCACAATCATTTGCAAGTATCCTAGGTTCTTCATCTGCTACTGCCGCTACTGCCGAGCAATATTCATTGTGTGAGGACCCAGCAGTTACACAAGACGGTGTTGCAGCAGGTCCATTTTGTAACATTGAGTACGGCATCCCCCCAGAATATCTGGATATGGATCCACAAAAAATTGTTGATGATCTAGTGGTTAGTGGTGATGTAGATCAAGATACTGGAGACCCGATTGAAAAAGATGATGCCGGAAGTCTTAGTCAGTGGATTTCAATATGTACCGATGGTGGAACAGAACAATTAAAGAACTGTCGAATTGTTGACGAGAAAACGGCAAAATATTCACTGTATATTATTGACCATCGTATCCAAGAAAGTATGGACGAAGATGATTCTATACCTACAGAGACAACCGTAGAGGAGCCTGTTACTGTCGATTTTAATACTAAAGATGTCATCGCCACACTTCCGGTTGTGTATGAAAAAAAGATAGTTACAACAAGTGTTTCAAAACCACTGTCATCACAGTTCAGTATTTCTACACCGGTTGTAGTATCACAAAATAAATCTCTTTTACATACCGGTTGGTATTGGATGGTAGCCTAAATGAGCGTTTCAAAATTTGATACAATTAAAGAAGGTCCTGGCTTTCTTTATATTATGAAAAAAACGATTAAAAAGTCATTTATTTTTTTATCTATGATCGCACTTATTTCAGGTGCAATTCCAATTATTGGTTTTTCAAATGCCAGCGCCGCTGAAAAAAAGATTAAATGTGACCAATCTTTTTACAGCAAGAACGATATTTTATTCTATAATCCCTGTGCAACAACTTGTTCGGGAGGAGCGGGTGGTAATATCGCAGGTCCAGCACCCTCATCTCTTACTGGTGCCGATAACCCAACGAAAGCATGGAATTATTTTATAGCTAGAGGGCTTACTCCAATCGCAGCAGCTGGAGCTATGGGAAATATCAAAAGTGAGAGTAATTTCTCTGCATCGGTAAATGAGGCGAGTGGTGGTGGTGGCTTAGGAATTATTCAATGGACCGGTGGTCGACGTACTAATTTAGAAAATGCAGCAACGGCAGCGGGTATAAATCTTGCAGATAACGATTCGGCACTTTTATTTGAATTAAACTATCTTTGGGATGGTGAGTACAATGCAATGACTTGGCAGGAACAGGTTAATGCTGAAACAACCGTTGAGGGTGATACCACTATTGCTAGTTACAATAGTGCCCATTCTTCAAAATTAGCTACATCCCAGGCTGGAAATGGGTCAACAATGGTATTTCATGCACTTGTAGAAAGGTCTAACGACGTACCAACCGAGACCGACAAAGTTTCTGGTAGTGGCGTACTTACAAACCGTATTGATAATGCAAAGGCATTTCTTGAACAATTTGGAGAAGGTGGTGCTACGGGTAACTGTTCAGTGAATGCTGGTGGTTTAACATGGGAGCAATCCGTGACTGTGGCTAAAAGATTATCAGATGATTGGAAATCTATATTCTGTGGAGCTGGTTCTATAAAAAGTAGTTTTTATTGCACATGGACAACCGGTTATTGTACTGCGGGAGCTGCCTGGATGGCAGTCACAACAGCACCAGAGCCTGGAAAAGTTCCCGGTATACCAAATGGTGTAGATGTTGCAAATCGATTAATTTCTTCTAATCCTGGTGTTTATACAAAGGTAAATCCCGATGGTTCTAACCTGCGACCATTCTCGGTATGGTCGTTTGGTGATGGAAGTGCATCTGGACAACCAGGTCACACCGGAACGATTGTAAATGTTGGCTCAGATGGCTCTATCATATCTCTTGAAACGAACTGGAGTGGTAAAACATCCACTTCTACAAAAGACTACCTATATAGTGGTGGAGGCCATAGGGTTGCCGTCTTCCAATATCCATCATTTGAAGCTTTCAAAAAAAGCCATAATGGATACGTCCTTAACACTATAGCAACACCAAAAGATAGCGCTACCGAATCTGCAATGGCAACAAAGATGGCAGCATTCGTATTGGAGAATAATTAATAATGGATACACGAAGAAAACAAATACTCACTGTTGTTATTGTTATTTTTGTTATCGGCTTTATCACCGCTATCATTTATTTTTTAGTAACACCAAGGCTCCCATCAACTCAAGCCTCACACGAAACGGTCATCATCGATAACTACGCAGATTACACAAATAATATTTCGTCAGATTCATTTGGACTACTTGGTAATAACCTATACCGTAATATTAAAAAACCTAGCCAAGACGTATATCATGCCACTATTGTCGATGGTTCGTATTCTTATTCAAAAGATTCTTGGTTCTCTGATTTCACCGTTACACTTAAAAATAGTGATATTTCATGGAAAATATCCATGCAAACATTAAGGAGCGGTGAGGTAAATGGGGATATATCTATAGAGTGTATAAGTGGTGCAGCATGTTTATCATTATCAGATACACTTGGTTCCAAGACAGTTCTTCAAGACCTACTCCCAATTAACACCCCTGATTATATTATTGCAATTCAAAAGAATGACTATAAAGGTCTTTCTATTATCTACTATGAAGAAGCGGGTAAAGCTGCAGCTTTAGAAAATATAAAATCTCTCGGTTTTAAACCAGAAGATTATACTATCACTTACTATTACGGCGGCCATTAAAGCGCAACGTGGTGATATCGCTTACTATCCGATAAAACGTGTGTACTCGTCATTACAATTTGGTGTTCACGTGTTCGATCACTCAATGCCTTCTGTCTCGCTAGGTCTAATTCCGAAAAAACATCATCCAATAGAATAAGGGGCTTCAACCCTGAAAGTTGTTCAATAATATCAACTTCAAGGAACTTCAGCGCCAAAACAATTGTCCGAACTTCTCCGCGTGAGGCATTCGATAAAGCAGGGGAGTGATTGAGTTTAAATATCACGTCGTGACGATGCGGACCAGCGGACGTATTTCCAAGCATTTTATCTCGTTCAATATGCGCCTGTAGTTCAGCGAGGAGCTTTTGTTTAATATCCCCCACAAAAGTATGTGAATAATGTACCGAAACCTCATCGTTTGAATCAGCAATATCGTGATAGGCATCATTTAATTGGCTGTTAATTTTTTCAATAAAAGCAATTCGTTGCTCGATCAAATACGCGCCATGTTCAGCGAGTGTAATATCCCAAGCGAACAATTCATCCGGCGACGTATTAAAGCGTTTCAGCAGGTTATTTCGTTGGCGCAGTGCTCGTTCATATTTACGAAGCGACACACCGTACAAGGGGTTTAACTGCGCAATAAAACGGTCTATAAACTGACGACGACGGGCAGGAGATCCGTTTAATAACCGAAGATCCTCTGGTTCAAATAATACGACAGGGTATTTATTTTTTGGCGCTAATCGTGCACTTGTTTTCCCATCAACGACAAATTGTTTTCGGCTCGATACTTTCGTAGGGTCGAATTTTACTGTTCGCTTATCTTGATCATCAAGTAACAGGTCTATTTTCCACCAAGGCCCATCTGCACGAAGGACATCTGAATCACTTCCTTTAAATGAAGTACCTTGAAGGGCAATATAAATCGATTCAAGTATCGTTGTTTTTCCACTCCCATTCGGGCCAGTAATCACTGTGACGCCAGGGACAAGGTCGACGGCGTAGTGCTCGTGTGAACGAACGTTTTGAACCGCGACTTTACTGACGATAGCCATAAACTAGCTCTTACTAACTTTTTAGAGGCATAATAACGTGATAATAATTCACGTCTTTTATAACAGATTTCAAAATACACGGTGAAAGTTTACCACTAAAACTAAATTCAAGTGTATCGCCGTCAATAACAGAGAGAGCTTCTGCAAGATAACGAGAGTTTAAGGTTACTTGTCCACTACCTAACGTTTCAGCTGAAAGTTCAGAGGTGTTTTCTCCGTATTCAGAGGCTATAGAGTGGAGTGAAACAGATTTATTATCAGCATCAACTGTTAATGTCACACTTCCACCAGATTCACGGGCGAATAATCCAGCAATCTTTGTGACGCGAACAAATTCTTGTTTATTCACCGTTGCGTTAATGTCTGATTTCGCCGGAATAAGCTGTCGGTAATCAGGGAAGTTCCCATCTACAAGCCGACTGATAATCTCTGCTTCGTTAATACGAAATCGAACTTGGGTTTCATCAAACAAGATATCCACAGTATCAGAGTCATCGACGATTGTTCGTAACACTTCTTGAAGGCTTTGTACGGGAATAATAGCCGATACTTCACTAGAGGTTTCCACAAGGCGACGCTCTGAAAGGCGATATCCATCGGTTGCTGCAAGATATAACTGACCTTCGTGTGAATGCCAATACACGCCAGTAAGTACCGGGCGAGTTGCATCTGAACTTGCAGTAATGATTGTTTGACTGACTGCTTGTTTAAAATCATCAGTGTTAATTGTGTAACTAATAGAAGATTCTTCGTTAATAGTTGGGAGTTCAGGGAATTCATCAGCAATCACTCCGTTAATGACTGATTTAAACTTACCAGAAGAAATATGAATATTACTATTTACTACTTTTAGATCAATTGAATCTTTAGGAAGGCTATTTACGAATTCAGATATAAGACGAGCGGGGACTGTAATAGCACCTGGCTTTACAACCTTTGCACCAATATATTGTGTGGTAGCCATCTCTAAATTAGTAGCTGCAACTAATAATCGATTATTATCAGTTCTTAAAAGAATATTACTCAGAATAGGAAGACCTGTTTTACTACTAGCGACTCTCCCAACAGCTGATAATGCACGAGCAAAGTTTTCTTGGGTGACTGTGAGCTCCATTATGTGTTCCTTTCCATATTTCCTTTTTTCTTCTTATTAATAGGGGGTGTGGATTGTGGGTATAACCATCTATCTAACAGATGAAATTTGTTGATTTTTCGTGTGTACAACAGTGGGGTAAAAACTCGTACAAACAGTGGGGTAACTTGGTAGTTGTGGACAGGGGAGTGTGTGAATTGTTGGGTGAGTACACTAGGTGTGTGTAACTGCTCACTTGTTATCCCGGTTTGAATACGCAGATTGTACACATTTTTTATACAGTTTTCCACTGATGTAAATAGTGTAAAAGTAGATTTAAGCATACAGTTTCTCACGAATCGAGGCGACTTGTTCCCGAATAACAAAGTCTAACTTAATAGCCTTTTCAATCTTTTCAACAGAATGTATTGCGGTTGTATGATCTTTACGTCCTAATTCACCAGCAATCTTAGGGAAACTAAGGTGTAGTTCTGAACGAAGGAGGTACATTGCAATCTGGCGAGGAATAACAATATGTTTGTCTCGTTTTACACTACACATTTCCTCTGTTGCAAGTTGGAAGTGTTTTGCGGTACGGTCAATAATTTGTTTACTCGTGAGGTGTTGTGGACGAGAATGACGAACATTACCTAGGAGGCCCTCAGCTGTAGTAATATCTGGTTCAATATTATGCAGTTCAGCATAGGCGAGTAATTGATTTAATGCACCCTCAAGTTCACGAATGTTCGTTTTTATATTCGTTGCAAGATATTCAACAGTTTCAGTATTAAGTTCTACACCAGATAAAGAGGCTTTTGCACTAAGGATCGCACAACGTGTTTCAAAATCTGGCATCTGTACATCAATAGACATTCCCATTTCGAAACGACTTCGAAGACGCTCTGTAAGCGTTGGAATACTGCGAGGTGGTTTATCGCTACTGATAATAATTTGTTTATTATTCTGGTGTAGGAAGTTAAAGGTATGAAAGAACTCTTCCTGGGTTTTTTCTTTATTAGCAATAAACTGCATATCATCAACGATCAATACATCGATATTGCGATATTTATCAGAGAAGCCCTTTTTCTTAAATCGAATGTAATCAAGAAATTCATTTACAAACGTTTCAGAACTAACATACAAAACTTTTGCGTTTGGATCATTTTTAATAATTTCATTACCTACAGCTTGCATAAGGTGTGTCTTACCTAAACCAACCCCACCATAAAAGTAGAGTGGGTTATATTTCATTCCTGGGTTTGCAGCAACGGCTTGGCTGGCGGTATATGCAAGGTCGTTACTTGAACCAACGATAAAGTTTTCAAAAGTATAACGCGGGTTAAGGTTTCCAGTAACTGAAAGGCCAGAGGTTGGGCGACCGAGTGTTAGTGGGGTAGAGGAACTAGATGAAGAAACGAGCTGTGAAACATTATTGTCATTATTTAGTGTTGTTTCACGGTTGATACGTGTCTTTTTACCGGCAACGATAATAGTGTAAGTAATTCGTTTTGGTTCAACGCCATTTTTTGCGAGGACTTGTTTTACTTGATCATTAAATTTAACTTCAAATTGCTTCTTTGCAAAGATATTAGGAACAGAGATGACAAGTTCTTCCTCGTCTTGGCTAATAAGCTCGGTGTTTTTGTACCACGTTGTAAACGTCGCATGGGAAACTGAAAGCTCAATTTCACCTAACACACTTTGCCATAACGCATTCATCCTATATGTATCCCCAGACTCTTATATAACAATTGATAGTTCTATTACCCTTTAGTATAAGGCAAATACAGAGTTTTCCACAACCATAAATGACATACGGAATATAAGAAAAGATTTTTATATAAAAAGGGGAGTATAGAGGTTCGAGTTATACACAGATACACACCACCCCTGTAAATGTGTGGATAACTCACACAAACTAGGGGATAAGTTTTATATACAAAATACTATATGACGAAAAAATCAAATAGCAGAGAGGGGAAGGACTTGAATAATAGAGGTGGAAATGCTAAAATGATTCAGATATGCCAAAACGAACTCACCAACCACACACACGCCACCGCGCTCGTACACACGGATTCCGTGCTCGTATGTCGTCTAAAAGTGGCATCGAGGTTTTGAAACGCCGCCGCAATAAGGGTCGCGCTCGACTCTCAGTTTAATGAAATTACCGCAACCAAAAAGTTGCGGTTTTTTATTCCCCTCTTCTCACACTCAATTATCCTTTATACTAATTACATATGATCCCCTCACCTTTCCGTTTTCACGGCCACAACAGTCTTCGTTACGTCTATACAAATGGCAAGGCTGTTCGCTCTCAACCCCTGACTATTAAGTGGGTAAAGAATACGCATCGGTCTAAACCACGTGTTTCGGTGGTTGTAAGTAAGAAAGTTATTAAAAGTGCGATTGGTCGCAACCGTATTCGTCGTCGTATCTACGAATATATGCGCCTTAACTTTAATCGACTTAATGATGTCTATGATATTGTTGTGATCACTACATCACCAGAGTTAAAGGATATTCCTTATAGTGAGTTATCAGAGCAGATGGATACCCTTCTTGAAAAAGCCGGTGTATATAAAACACCATAGAAATGATATAATTTAACAGATATAGACCAGAGAACTGGAGATGCCCAGAGAGGCTAAGAGAGATTTACTTTAAATGAATATTTTTGAAACGCTAGTAGTCCAACCAATTTTTAACCTACTTATTTGGTTGTATGGAATTATACCGGGTGCTGACTTTGGTGTTGCCCTTATCGTCTTTACGATTATTATTCGTTTTGCGTTGTGGCCACTTGTTGTAAAGCAACTTCACCAAGTGAAACAAATGCGAAAACTGCAACCGCAACTTGTAAAGATTAAAAAGGCTACCAAGGGTAATAAACAACTTGAAAGCATGCAGATGCTTGAACTCTATAAAGAACACGATGTTCGCCCATTCCGTTCGATCCTGATGCTCCTTATTCAGCTTCCTATCTTTATTGGTCTGTATCAGGTTATTCAGATTTTTACCCTTCACCGCGACCAGATTGATGGGTTTACTTACGGCTTCCTAAAGAACGTCGGCCCAATTAAAGAACTCATTGCACATCCAGAAAATTTCCAAGAAAAACTCCTTGGTGTTATTGATTTGACCGCACACGCTATTGGCGGACCTGGCGGATTTAACATCTTCCTTATCGGACTTGCGATACTTGCTGCAGCATCACAATACTTCATTAGTAAACAAACAAACCCAAACACCAGCACAAAGCGATTCCGTGACGTGATGGCCGAAGCAGCTGAGGGTAAACCAGCTGATCAATCTGAACTAAACGCTGTCATGATGAGTAAGATGACCAAGATTCTTCCATTCTTTATGCTGTTTATTATGCTCAGCCTCCCTGGTGCGCTTGCACTCTACTACGCTACCTCAAACGTTTTTGCCGCGATTCAACAACACTTTATCTTAAAGCGTGACGCGAAAGAAATGGATGAAATTGCCAGCGAAGTTGTTCCAAAAGCCGGTAAAAAAGCCACCGCTAAGGCCCGCGAAAAACAAGCTCGTGAAGCTACTGTGACAAAGTCTACGACAAATATTACACGTATTACTGCAAAGGATACACAAAAGAAGTAATATAGAGAAAAGAAGGAGTACGCATGAACAAAGAACAATCGACTGAATTCGCGCAAAAGTACCTCGCAGACCTCTTATCGTTCTTTGGTGTAAATGTTGAAGTTGTGGCCTCTTCGGCTGACGACGTTATCGAACTTGCTGTTCCTTCAACCGACCTTAATAGCCTTCTTATCGGTCGTAATGCCGAAACCCTTCGCAGTATGCAATATCTCGTTTCTACTGTGCTTCGTAACCAAGATGCAGCTGTCTGGCGTGTAAATATCGACATCGCTGACTACAAGAAACTTCGTGCGGAACGCGTCGCAAAAGAAGCTCGAGTGTGGATAGAAGAAGTTCGCCGCACCGGAAGCTCACATGTCGCACATTTGAACCCAGCGGATCGTCGTATCGTGCACCAAGTAGCGACTGAATACTCCGATATTCGTACTTTCTCTGAGGGTGAAGGTGAAGAACGCTCGATTACTATTGCTCAGATGAGTTCATAGAACCTTTATTTTTTGAGGGTGTTTTCGTAGACCTTTAAGGTTTGTTCGGCCATCTTTTTCCAGGAATACTTTTTAATTTGCTGGTAGCCATCAATCGATAATTTTTGTTGGAGTTTTTCATTACCAAGTACTTCGGTGATTGCTCGAGTCATGTCATCTACAGAAGAGGGTTCGAAATAATGTGCGGCTTTGCCGTAAATTTCAGGCAGACAGGTTGCATTGCTGCTAATAACAGGGGTGCCATGACCCATAGCCTCAAGCCCAGGCAGGCCAAAACCCTCCATAAGTGATGGAAATACATAGGCAGTTGCGTGGGTGTAGAGCCAGTTTAGTTCGCTATCTTCAACGAAGTCTGTAAAGAGGATGTTTTTGTATCCTTTTTTTGTAAAATAAGCTTCGTTGGTGAGTGCACTGGCATTCTTTTTACCTACAAGCACAAGTCCGAGATCTGGATAGTTTTTTAAGAGGTTTTGATGCGCGTCACCAAGACGTTTGATGTTTTTGTAGTCTGATTGCTGACCAACATAGAGAAGGTATTTTTTATAAGGGAGTTTGTATGATTTCGATGCGCCCTGTTCGACGTCACTTGATTCATAAATGACCGTTACGTCTTCATCTTTTGCTTCGGTAAAATCAAGGAGTTCTTTTTTAGTAAACTCGCTAATAGCGATGATATGGTTACTTTCTTTGGCTACCTTTTTAAAGACAGATTTACCGACAAGTTGTTTCGCGTGGAAGACTAACCAGTTTTTATCTGAATTATAGGTTTTTACTAGCGTTAAGTCGTGGAATGTCGTGACCTTTTTGCCTTTATATAGGACAGGTTGTTGCGGCATCGCGAAGTGAACGAGGTCGGGATTCAGTTTTTTGAGAAATCGATTAAATCCGGTTTGTTCTGCAAGCGAATAGTTATCAAAATCAGCAACTTTAATCATAAAATTATGCGCAGTTGGTTTCCAGAAGTTTTCATCTTTAGCGCGAACCAAAATAGAATAGACGTTGGTGTGATCAATCTCTTGTAGGTAGGTTAAAAGGCGCTCTACATAACGTCCAGTTGTCGAATTGATGATTCGGGCATCAATCGCAATGTGTGCCATGTTATTTGCTCTCTGTCTTTTTGAAGACGAGGCGAGAGTAGAAGAGGTAGTTCCAGATAAGTGAAGCGACAGTAGCGATGAGTTTGGCGATCAGAAGGATGACCGGAGCAGCCCAACCGGTATTTGCAAGGAGCACACTCACGCCGGCAATAATAAGAGGTTGAATAATCCATAGACCGATAATCGTGATGATAATAAAGTAGAGGAATTGCTTTTTTGCATTTCCGCCCTTTGATTTAAACGTAAATGATTTATTAACGAAGAAACTGAAAACAAAAGATATACCAGTTGAAATATAGTTCGCTGGAATTTTATCAAGACCTAGGGCGACAAGAATAAATAGAATAGCAAAGTCGAGCGCAGTGTTGGCAATTCCAACAATACCAAATCTAATTTTTTCAGCGTGTTTTTTTGCGAGTTCCAAGATGTAATTCCTCAATTAAATATAATGGTCGGTTCTTCGTCTCGTTAAAGATTCGTCCGACGTACTCACCAACAATACCAAGAGAAAGAAGCTGTGCACCACCAAGGAAGAGGATGACCGCCATGGTTGAAGGGTAACCGGCAAGATCGGTACCAAAAATGATTGTTCGGATGATAATAACGACGAGGTAGATAAAAGCTGCTACAGCAACTAGGGTACCTAAAGCGGTTGCAATTCGAAGCGGTGCAATACTAAACGAAACGATTCCTTCAATAGCAAGATCGGCAAGTTTAAGGTAATTCCACTGACTTTGACCAGCTGCGCGAGCATCACGATCGTAAGTAATTTCTTTTTTCTTAAATCCGATCCAGCTGAAATAGCCCTTTGTGTAGCGTTGGCTTTCACGAATTTGCTTTAAGGCTTCAACCGCACGCTTGTCGAGAAGACGGAAGTCACCGGTGTCTTTTTGGATAGGGATGCGGGTAACAGATTGAAGTGTCTTGTAAAACATTTTTGATGATGCTTTTTTAAGCCATGACTCACCAAGGCGTCTGGTGCGACGAGCGTAGACATCATCATAACCCTCTTCCCACCATTTGATCATTTCGGGAATAAGCTCTGGTGGATCTTGGAGGTCGGCGTCAATAATAACCGTTGCATCACCAGATACGTGATCCAGCGCAGCGATCATGGCAATCTCTTTTCCAAAGTTACGAGAGAGGTTGAGGTAGGAGACGCGGGGGTCTGTCTCGGCGTGCTCTTTAATAATTTCGAGGGTGCGGTCTTTGCTGCCGTCGTTTACAAAGAAGAATTCAAAGTCGTAGTTTTTAGTAGTGTCGGCAAGAGCGGTAATGCGAGCGAAAAGCTTTTCGAGCACAGCCTCTTCGTTATATGCGGGAATCAAAATACTGATTTTTTTCATTGTCATCAGTATAGCATCAACAGAGGTTATTTAGCTACTACAAGCGTGATGAGCTCGGTAATACTGTTGGCGGTTTTTGCACCAGATTTGGCGAGTATTTTTGTTTTATTAGCAGCTGATTCTTGGTCTGAACCAAGGATGGCACCGGCGTGACCAAGTTGAACGCCTGTGGGAGCGTGATGCCCGGCGATATAGGCGAAGACGGGTTTTGTGACACTAGATTTTATATAGGCTGCGGCTTCGATTTCGTCTTGGCCACCTATTTCACCAATGAGGATGATTTGATCGACGTCTTTGTCGTTCTCGAATAATTCCAAACATTCTTTGTAGCCCATGCCGTGGATAATGTCGCCACCAATACCAATGACGTATTTTTGCCCAACTCCTTTAGCGGTAAGTCCCGCCATTGTCTCGTATGTGAGGGTTCCGGAACGACTGACTATGGCGGCGTTTCCGTTTAGCGACATTGCTGCAGGGATGATACCGAGTTTATTAATACCGGGTAGCAATGCGCCGGGTGAGTTCGGTCCAAGCAAGGTTGAGTCGGAGTTTTTTAAAGCTTTATGAACGACGAGCATATCATGAACAGGAATACCTTCGGTAATGCAGATAATGAGGGGGATATGAGCTGCTACGGCCTCGAGGATGGCAGCTTTGGCGTATGCGGCGGGGACAAAGATGACGGTAGTATCTACAGTCTGTGTTTCCTGAATATTTCTGATTGAATCGTATACTTTAACACCTTCGATTTCCTGGCCTTGTTTACCGGGTGTGACGCCAGCAATGATGTTCGTTCCAGCAGCAAGCATTGCTTTGGTTTGAAAACTACCGTGGGCACCGGTGATGCCTTGAACAATAACACTTTTACCCTCGAAGATATTACCCATGAATAACCTCTTTAGCTGCGCCTAAGGCGGCTTCAAGATTCGGAAGTAGTGCGATGTTATTTTCGGTGAGAATTTTCTCGGCGGCTTCGTAATTTGTACCAGCTAATCGAATGAATAAAGGAGGAAGGTTGTGAATCTGATTTCTTGCAGCAATAATTGCCTTCGCTACTTCATCAGCTCGGGTAATACCTGCGAATATATTGATGATGATGACCTTCAAGCTTTTATATTCAACGATTCGCTCGAACGCCTCAAGCAAAGTCTTTTCATTAGCACCACCACCTATATCAAGGAAGTTTGCTGGTTTTAATCCAGCCTCGTACGCGGCATCAACGGTTGCCATCGCAAGGCCCGCACCATTCGCGATAGTTGCTGTGTTGCCGTTTGGGTCGATGGTTACAAAGTTGGCTTCTGCTGGTTTTTCTTCGAAGCTCCATTCATGCCTGAACGCGGCGGCGTCGTCGAGTGTCATCTTGCAGTCACCGGCTATGAGATTATTTTCTTCGGTGAGAATAAGGGGGTTTATTTCTATTAAGGTAGCGTCGTTTGTTACAAAGCATTCATAGAGGTTTTCTATAAGGTCTTGGAGGATGAAGGTTTGATCGGGAAGTTTGTAGTAGTCGGCAAGTTCTTGGCCGATCTGTTCGGCCTGGGTCTTACTTTCGATTGTCCATGATTTGAAATCGGTGTTGTCTTCAACCTCAATGCCACCATTTATGTGGGCGAAGATTTTAACGCCGGCGGATTGGCGATCTATGAGGATTGAGAGATAGAACTCTTTTTTGATGGCGAGTTTTTCTTCAGCGAGGAGGGTTTTAGGAAGGAAGCCTTTTATTTCTAGGTTTGAGAGTTTTTCGATGGCGGGCTGGAGTTCTTCTGGTGAGTTAACAAGGATAATACCGCCGACTTTGCCACGACCCCCGGTGGGGACTTGGGATTTGAGGATAATGGGGGTTTGTAGAGTGTCGCCAGATTTTACTAACGAGGATAATGGTACTGGAATATTTGCTAATGCCAAGATTTGTTTGGCTTCATGTTCAAGGAGTTTCATCTACTACGCCTTGCCCGTGAAGATCTTTCGGAATTTACGCATGCCAGTTTGTTCTGGTGGAAGGTCGTGCAGAATGACGGAGTTAATATAGTTAGTCGAAACTTTCTTTTTGTTTTGAATACCAAAGCGTAACCAGAGGCTTTTCGTCCAAAAATAACCAATAGATGCGAGCCAACCCTTAAGTGCGGGAATACCGGCACCATTTTTTACTGCGTTACCAAAAATAAGGATATACAAAAGCCAGAGTCGTGCGCCAATAGGAATAAGTAATCCAGCGGGAACATTCTTTATATATAGGAGGGGAATATTTTTAAACGTTTGGTACACAGTAAAACCCGGGATTTTGCTGCTGGTTGCGCCTTGTTTGTGATAAGCGATGGCTTTGTTGGTAAAGTATACTTTGTGGCCAGCTAGTTGAGCACGAAAGCTTACGTCGACATCTTCGTAGTAGGCAAAAAAAGATTCGTCGAAGAGGCCGATTTCTTTGAAGAGGGAGGTTTTATAGAGAGTGGCACCTCCCGTTGCACCGAATACGTAGTCAGATTCAGGCGCTTCTGAAACGTTTAAGCCTCGATTATTTGGAAAAGACATACCCCATTTTGTGTATACTTCCGCAGTACTGTCTATTTTTTTGCCATTCGAGCTTAATAAAAGGCCAGTAACGATAGGTGCATTTTTTGAACTATTCACAAGCTCTTTGAGCCAGTTAGTGTCTGCAAAAGCATCATTGTTGAATAGCGCAACAGAATCATACCCTCTATTAAGTGCGTACTGTATTCCTAGGTTTACTCCACCCGCAAACCCTCTGTTATATTTACTTACAATTACCGAAAGGTTTGCATGATTAGTTTCAAGTTGTCGTAGTTTTTCAATTGACCCATCAACCGATCCATTATCGATGACGGCAATTTTAAAATTCTTATATGTCTGCTGGAATAGCGAAGATAAACACTGCTCGGTGTCAGAGATTCCATTCCAGTTTAATACAACGACGAGTACGCTAGTCATAATGCTATATATATCTTATAATTAATCGCAGACTTATGAAACTTTCGAATATCTTTACAAAGAAAAATAGAGTATTGCTTGCAGAGCTCGTTCGCACTGAATTCAAGCTTCGTTATCAAGATTCTGCTTTAGGCTTTTTGTGGTCACTACTTAAGCCACTACTGATGTTTGCTATTCTTTATTTTGTGTTTGGAAAACTTCTCCGTATTGGATCAAACATTGAACATTACGCCGTATATTTACTACTAGGTATCGTACTTTGGAACTTCTTTGTTGAGGCAACCAGTCAAGGGCTTTCTGCTATTGTCGCACGGGGTGATTTGATTCGTAAGATTAATTTTCCAAAGTATATTATCGTTATTTCTGGTACAATCTCAGCACTTATTAACCTAGGTATTAACATGGTTGTGATCGGTGTATTTATGATTATTAATGGTGTTGATTTGCTTGCTACAGCTCCACTCGTGCTGCTTCCAATCATTGTTCTTTATGTTTTATCGCTTGCGATTGCATTTTTCCTGGCAGCTGCAAATGTAAAATTCAGAGACGTCGGACATATTTGGGATATTGTTATTCAAGCGGCTTTCTATGCAACACCAATCCTGTACCCAATTTCGATGGTCCTTGCTATCAATCAAACTATCGGTAGTATATTGATGTTAAATCCTGTTGCTCAGGCTATACAAGACTCACGCTATCTTCTTATTACGCACCAAACAACGACAACTGGTCAGATCTTTAATGAGTGGTATATGGTAGCGATACCGTATGCGATTACGGCTGTCATAATTGTTTTGGCGACCTTATATTTTAGAAAAAGCTCAAAATATTTTGCGGAGAATGTGTAATGGACAATAAAGAACTGGCTGTGTCTGTAAAAGATTTGAAGAAAACCTTCCGACTGCCACATGAGCAACATAGCGGTATAAAACAGTTACTTGTAAATAGATTTAAGGGTGTACGTGGATATGAAGACCAAGAAGTCCTAAAGGGTATCTCATTTGACATAAAAAAGGGAGACTTTTTTGGTATTGTTGGACGCAACGGTAGTGGGAAAAGTACACTTCTGAAACTTCTTGCGGAAATTTACACACCGAATGCGGGATCTATCAAGGTAAACGGAAGTCTTGTTCCGTTCATTGAACTTGGTGTAGGATTTAACCCCGAGTTAACAGGTAGAGAGAATATATTTTTGAATGGTGCACTCCTTGGATTTAGTCGCAAGGAAATGGAAGAAAAATACGATAGTATTGTTGAGTTTTCAGAGATAGACCGATTTATTGACCAGAAGTTAAAAAACTATTCGTCAGGTATGCAAGTACGACTCGCCTTTTCAATCGCTATTCGTGCACAGGGAGATATTCTTCTTCTCGACGAAGTATTAGCCGTTGGTGACGAGGCGTTTCAAAGAAAATGTTTTAACTATTTCGAGCAATTAAAGCGAAAAAAGAGAACAGTTATTCTTGTAACACATGACATGTCTGCCGTTGAGAGGTTCTGTAATAAAGCTCTATTCCTCGAGGACGGCGAAGTTAAGTTATATGGAGATCCTCGTAAAATCGCCGCTGCATATAGTCGAAGTAATGACGAAGCATATAATGACCAGAACATAGAAGACGATGCGACGCGTTTAAAAATTAAAAAGCATATGAAAATTACGGTTACTAATGAAGA
>Ga0247804_10000395_pt1 | contig 20263 bp, 18 predicted proteins | sample UWRJL029104C1_FD_181142 | JGI IMG/M metagenome (GOLD analysis project Ga0247804, IMG submission 181142) | Plant litter microbial communities from Arlington Agricultural Research Station in Wisconsin, United States - UWRJ-L029-104C-1 | ecosystem: Environmental > Terrestrial > Plant litter >...
GAGATCATGAGCCAGAACGGCTCAACCTCAATGGCAGCAACCTGTAGTAGTATCTTGGCACTCATGGATGCTGGTGTGCCAATTAAGGCGCCAGTCAGCGGTATCGCAATGGGACTTATTATGGACGGCGACAAGCCATACATTCTGTCTGACATCGCCGATGCCGAAGACTTTGCTGGTGACATGGACTTTAAGTCTGCCGGTACTGCAAACGGAATCACTGCGCTTCAGATGGACATGAAGGTTCACGGTCTTCCGACTGAAATCCTCCGCCAAGCACTTTTGACTGCGAAGGTTGGACGATTGCACATTCTTGAGCACATGCTTACGACAATTGCCGAGCCTCGTCAGGTACTGAGTCCATTTGCCCCACGTATCGAGAAGATTAAGATTAATCCAGACAAGATTGGTGCGGTAATTGGTAAGGGTGGAGAAGTGATCAATAAGATTACTGCTGAAACTGGTGCCGAAATCGACATCAAGGATGACGGCCTCATTACTGTTGCCGCTGCTGATACAGCAAACATCGAAAAGGCACTTGCATGGATTCGTAGCCTCACCGAAGAACCAGAAGTCGGCAAGATCTACGAAGGTCGTGTTGTCAGCATTAAAGACTTTGGTGCATTCATCAACATCATGCCCGGCACTGATGGAATGGTACATATCTCTCAGCTTTCAGACCAACGCGTCGAAAAGGTAGAGGACGTACTCACCGAAGGCCAAATCGTGAAGGTGATGCTCACCGGAATCGACGAGCGCGGACGACTGAGTCTTAGCCTTAAAGACGTTGAGCAATAAGATGCCAGAATCTCAGAAGCCATATGTTGTGGTCTTTCTGGGATCAATCGGTGCGGGCAAAAGTTTTTTTGCCCGCAACTTGGCTGCGCGTACGAATACCGTTCGCCTGAATGCTGACGCAATGCGCCTCGCGACTTACGGCTCTAACGAGGGGATGGAGCGAGAGAACGCATACAGCAAAGAAGGGAACAAAAAGTTGTTCGGTGCTTTGCACTACGTCGCTCATCAGATTCTCTCGACGGGTCAGAATTTAATTTACGACACCGCTCGTTTGAATGGCAAAGATGCGCGTGATTCGCTCCGCGAAACGATCAAAGACACTGGTGCCGAGATGATTATTGTTTGGATGAAGACACCTCGTGATCTTGCTGCCCAGAGGGCGCAGACCCGTGAGGAGACTCAGGATCAACGACAGCTCGATGCCAAAAGGGTCGAAGAAATCCTCGATTTTCATGATCAGCAGTTTGATCCACCGCAATCGGACGAGAAAGTTATGCATATCGACGGGACGATTCCATTCGATGATCAATACGCGCTATTCACAGAAGGATTACGCGGATTACTATGAATAAGCAGGTAGCGCTTGAGCAAATTAAGACAGATATTCTATCGCAGAATATCTGTCCAGATTTGGCCGAGCAGGCGACACAACTCGTAATGGGTGACGGCAACGTTGATGCAGATATCGTCTTTATTGGCGAGGCGCCTGGCAAGAATGAAGACCTGCAGGGACTACCGTTTGTCGGTGCGTCGGGTAAGTTCTTAAATGAAATGTTGGCTGGTGCTGGCCTAGAGCGAGCAGACGTCTATATTACAAATGTCGTAAAGTATCGTCCGCCGAATAATCGAGATCCGCTCCCAAGTGAAAAAGCTGCCTTTTTGCCGTTTCTTCTTGAACAAATACGAATTATTAATCCAAAAGTCATCATGACACTTGGTCGGCACAGTATGGAATACTTTTTGCCTGGGGCAAAAATAGGGGAGGTCCATGGCCAAATGCAACGCGTTCAAATGGACGACCGCGAACTGACAGTTATTCCACTCTTTCACCCTGCAGCAGCTCTTTATAATGGGTCACTCCGACAAACGCTTATCGATGATTTTACGAACGCCGCACAGGCAATTGCAAAAATTTAGACAAGAAAAAGCCCGGTATACACCGGGCAGACACCTGAGGCAGGTGAGGCTTGGGGGCGACCCCGCGGAAAGATTCCCGCAAAGGTCGCCCCATGGGCCTACGACTGGAAGACCAGCTCGAGCTCCTTGATGTCGACGCCGAGCTCGACGAGACGCGCGCTGTGGGACAGCGAGTTGTCATCGAACTGCTGCGCCTCCTCGTCGACGATGTGTCGGTGAGCCTTCGGCATCACGCGGCGCATCTCCTGCTTGTAGCGCTCGGTCAGGTCCTTCGTCATCACGTCGACGGCGAAGTGCGAGAGGCAGTGGGCGGCCTCGTCCATCAGCACCTCGATGGGGATGTCGTCGAACTTGCCCTCGTTCTCGCGGACGTACGTCTCGACCTTGGCCTTCCCGGTGTTGTTCCACCAGAGGTCGGCTTCGATGAGAGCGTTCGATTCTCGCTCGCTGAGGAGTCGGTTGATCTCGTTCATCCGCTTGCGGTGGATGGTGATGCGCAGGATCAGGGAGTAGCGAACGATCTTCTCGCTGATGTAGATCGCCATGGCGATTCCCAACAGAACGAATGCGACCGTCGCAACGGTGATCAGGTTTTCCAAATGTGCCTCCAAGGTGTCGTCTGTGTACCGTACGGCAACAGAATAGATATATTATAGTACTTTTATGTAAAATGTCAATAATCTTACGCTTGAAATGGCTAGCTAAAGCATAGACATATTGACTTTTTAAGTAAACTATGCTATTATATACAACATCGACTTTTCTAGAGACATTCTTTAGATTCTACCGAGAGGAAGTCGCGATGGATAACAAAACGGCCGTTGCCCTCTGTGAGATCATCACCGAGGAGCTCGAGAAGACGCGTGACCCGCAGCTGATCATGGACATGGTCGACCGCAGCCACGTGCGCTACATCGTCGAGTACCTGCTGGGTGGCAACCGTGTCACCACGTTCCTCGACGAGAAGTTCAACATCGGCGACTGGATCGACCACAAGCGGGCGATGCGTGTCGTCAACATGGTGCAACTCCTCGCTGAGTCGGACATCGATGTGACGCGACTCGCGAACATCGACGCCGTCCTGGCGAAGTTCCCGGCCATGGTCGAAGAGCTTCAGCCCGCCATCTAGCCGCCTCCCTTTGTGGAGCTCCTGGTGTTATCACCGGTGAGCTCCGCAAAGGAGCGGCTATTCGTTTGCTAAAACACCTCTCATTTGCTATAATAAGACCACTTGATACAGAGGCGCCGAGATTCCGTATAGACAACCGCTCGACCTTCTCACTCGTTAAACGCATAAAATTTTTAATAAGAAAACTATTTTCATACAAAGGAGAAAATAAAACATATGGGTCAACAAAGACTCTCGACACCACAAGGTGACGATACCTCTAAACAACCGCAGCAGCGTCATAATAATAACCAGCAGCGGCCAAAACAAAACAATACAGTGCTTGCGAATACGCAGACTCGCCGCGGCGAAGTCTTCCGTGCACAGCGCCGAACGAGCGAAGGTGTAAACCTCCGCGCATCACAGCACATTATTAATGTGCCAGTGAACAAATCAATCTATAACGGGTACGATGGCCGCCAGTTCAGCATTGCTGATCAAAAAAAGCAGCCTCGTAACAATGCCCCTAAGCTTCGCGTGATTCCTATCGGTGGACTCGGCGAAATGGGTATTGGTAAGAACATGATGGCGATCGAATACGACAATGACATTGTTGTGATCGACATGGGCTTCTTGTTCCCAGGTGCAGACTACCCAGGTATTAACTACATTATTCCTGACACGACCTACCTCGAAGAGAACAAGCACAAGATCCGTGGCATCGTCTTTACACATGGACACCTTGACCACATCGGTGCGTTCCGACACATCGTTCACAAGATTCCGGCACCAGTGTACGGAAGTAAATTTACGATCGCTATGGTCCAAAAGACTATGGACGAAGCAACCAGCGGATTCGAACCTGAATACCACATTCTTGATCCAGAAGCACACGAACGTGTACAACTTGGTGATAGCTTTAATATCGAACTCGTCCGAGTAAATCACTCGATTCCTGACGCAACGGCCGTCGTTATCCGCACGCCTATGGGTGTTCTGGTTGATACTGGTGACTGGCGTTTTGAAGATAACCCTGTTGACGGTAAAAAGTTTGACCTCGATCGTTTGACCGAGATTGCAACAACCGAAGGCATCACGCTTCTTATGAACGAATCAACCAACTGTGAATCCGATGGAACACACACTCACGGTGAATTCGACATCCAAGAGAGCATGGGTCAGGTGATGGAGAAATACCAAAACAACCGACTTATCCTTAGTTGTTTCAGTAGCCAGATTCACCGTATGCAGGTTATCCTCGACGAAGCCAAGAAGCACAACCGTAAGGTTGCATTCGCCGGCTACAGCATGATCCAAAACGTCGAAGTTGCACTTCGTACTGGTACGATCAAAGTCCCTAAAGACGTCGTCGTGAAGATGGAAGACATCATTAAATATCCTGACGGACAGGTCACCATTGTGTGTACTGGTTCGCAGGGTGAGTTTAGCGCCGTCCTTAACCGAATGGCTTCTGGTTCTCACAAGTTTATTAAGATCAAAAACTCTGACGTTATCGTCTTTAGCTCAAACCCAATCCCTGGTAACGAAAAGTACGTTGTCCGTACAGTTGATGGATTGATGCGAGAGGGAAGTGCTGTCGTTCAAAACGGCAAGACACACCTTACTGGCATTGGCCCACTTCACCTTTCTGGTCACGGCTACTACGACGACCACGTAAAGCTCATTAACGCATTGAACCCGAAGTATTACCTTCCAATTCACGGTGAATTCCACATGCTCGTACACAACGCCGAGCTTGCCGAAAAAGAAGCGGGTATTCCACGTTCAAACATCTTTGTGTGTGACAGTGGTGACGTTATTGAAATCACGAGCGAAGGCGCAAAGAAAGCCGGACGTGTCCCTGTTGGCGGTGTGATGTACGATGACTCTGGAGCAATTGTTTCAGAAGTTGTCCTTAAAGACCGTATCCACATGGCAACCGAAGGTATGTTTGTCGTTATCTTGACTGTTTCAAAGGGAAGTGGCCGACTCCTTACCAGCCCAGACATTATCTCTCGAGGATTTATTTACCTCCGCGATAGTGAAGAGCTCATGGGTGTCATTCGCCAATACCTCAAGCAAAAAGTTGCGCGCACCTTTAATGGTCGCCGCGTTGACCTCGATACCGTAAAGAAGGAAATTAAAGACGAGCTTACACACGTCTTGTATGACCAAACTCGTCGCACTCCAATCGTGATCCCTGTGATTAACGAAATTGGCGGCGGCGGTAAGCCTCAGCAAGATGGACAAGGTGAAGGTAACTCACGACCACCGTCTAACTTCAAGCGCCCTGCGCCAAAGAAGTTCCAGGCACCAGTGACGCCTGACACCGAAGCAGTCGATCCTGCGCTTCGTGCAAAGACCGAAAGTCGCGGCTACTAGTGTAGCTTCGCAAAAATTAAAAGGGCTCCGCAACTCGCGGAGCCCTTTTTGGTTCAACGCGGTGCGGAGCCTTGGCGACCGAAGTCGTTAGTCCGTGAATATCTGGATTCGCTCGACAGTGTCGTTCCAGAACCAGCCTTTGCCCTCTCCGAGAAAGAAGCGGACGTAGTCGCGCTCACGAATGCCGTTGATCGTCGCTGGCTCGAGGTCGATGACGCTCAGGATTGGAGCTGCCCACTGCTGCAGATCACCGCGGAGGTGGTCTGGCATCTCGAGCTCTTTGTTCATGGCGAGCGCGCTCCAGAGGTCCTGATAGGCGATGTGCCCAGAACCTTCGGCGAACGAGATCCCTTCGGACTCGGCTCGCTTCTGAAGTTCTTCGACGAACCGCGAGTGTCCACTGAGTTCGGTGATGACGAGCTTGTTGGTGCTCGGATCGAACACGGTGGTGATCTTGGTTTGCTGGGCAAGGCCTAGCTGGAGTTCTATACGGAGGGACATTGTCCGCACCGCCTTTCTTGTGTATAGGGAGGATTTGGACAACTGACCCCAGTATAGGCCACCCCTTACTACACGCAACCATAAGCCTCTTGCAAAATGTAGTAAATTTTGCTATAATATCGTTATCAATACGGGCAAAAAGCGCCTATAATAGATGAAGATTATGGCAAAAAGAAAAAAACGCAGTTCAAAGAAGAAAAGTATCCAGCAAGCTCCGCAGCATACGTTGCCCATTGGTTTTTGGTCACAAGTTGGCGCACTATTTTTAATCGCTTTTTCATTACTCCTTATACTTGGCTGGTTCCACATTGGTGGGCCGATTCTTGATTGGTTGTATGAAGCTGCGATGAGCACTATCGGCTATGCCGTGTATGTTGTGCCACTCATCTTTATCTATGTCGCTGTCGAGATTTTCCGTGCCGAGGATAACAAGCTTCCATTTGCGATGAAGTTTGCGACAATGCTGTCGCTCGTGTGGTTCTCGGGACTATTTGGACTATTAAGGGCTGCTGACGGTAAAACGACCGGTGGGTTTGTTGGCGACCTTGCGAATGATGGTATGCTACTGCTTGTTAATAGGGGCGTTGCCGCATTTATCTACATACTGCTCATTATTATTACCGCACTCTTTATTATTCGCGTGTCACCATTCACGATTATTAAGAAACTATGGGAGATGACACGTCGCGATACTTCTGAACAAGAAGAGAACGTGAAGGTAATGCGTAACGCTGCCGCTATCGATGCGCCAAAAACTTCACTTGCAGAGTTCAAGCTTAATGCTGGAGTTCCGACACTCGACGAAGAGGAAAAGAAGGGCTCAAAGCTTTCGAGCTTTAAGGGTGCTACTCCGCGCGACAAAGCCGCCGAAGAACGCGCTGCACTGGTTACCGTCACTGACCCTAACTGGAAGTCACCAAGTGTCGACCTTCTCGAAAAGAAGCAATCGCCAGCCGATGCGGGTGATGTTCAGCAGAACGCCCAGATTATTAAAGATACATTAAGTGAATTTAACATTGCCGTTGATATGGAGGGTGCGAACATCGGACCGAAGGTGACGCAATATACACTTCGTCCACCAAGTGGCGTAAAGCTCACTCGTATTACCCAGCTTGAAACAAATATTGCATTGAACCTCGCAGCGCAGAGCCTTCGTATTGAAGCACCGATCCCTGGTCAAAAGGCCGTTGGTATCGAAGTGCCGAACCGAAAAGCTGCCGACGTTCGTCTTCACTCGATCCTCACAAGCCCACAGTGGAAGGGGAATGCCGAGCCACTTAAGTTTGCCATCGGTAAGGATATTTCTGGGCAAGCAACCCTCGGTGAGCTTAACAAGATGCCCCACCTTTTGATCGCTGGTCAAACTGGGTCTGGTAAGTCGGTGATGATCAATACGCTCCTAACGAGTCTGTTGTATCACAACAGCCCGAGCGACATGAAGCTGATTTTGGTTGACCCTAAACAAGTTGAAATGGCGCCGTACGAAGACATCCCGCACCTTATCACCCCTGTGATTAACGAACCAGAAAAGACGATTAGCGCGCTTAAATGGGCGGTTAACGAGATGGAGCGTCGTTACAAACTCCTCGCACAAAACAAGATGCGAGATATTAAGACGTATAACACCTCGATGCAGATCGGTGCTAAAAAGATCACTGTTGCCGACGAAGATGGTGCACCACAAGAGCACCACGACGGTGCAATGCCATATATTGTGATTGTGATCGACGAGCTCGCTGACCTTATGATGGTTGCGTCTCGTGATGTTGAGGCGTTGATCGTTCGACTCGCTCAAAAAGCCCGTGCGGTGGGTATCCACTTGGTGCTTGCGACGCAGCGCCCATCAGTCGATGTTATTACTGGTCTGATTAAGGCTAACGTCCCAGCGCGTATTGCCTTTACGGTTGCATCACAAATTGACTCACGAACTATCCTCGACCAAGTTGGTGCCGAAAAGCTTCTTGGGCAAGGTGACATGTTGATGCTGACTCCTTCGATGAGTAAGCCGAAGCGTATCCAGGGTGCTTGGGTAACAGATGAAGAAGTGGTAAAGATTACTGATCACCTTCGTGCGCAGTCTCCTCCACAGTACAACGATGAGGTTGTCAGCCAGCCAGTGACTCTTAACGGTAAGGGCGGCGTGGTGATGGACTTTGATAGTAATGGCGGTGGTGATGACGATATGTATCGCGATGCGGTGCGTGTGGTGATCGATAGTGGCAAGGCAAGCGCTAGCCTGTTGCAGCGACGACTCCGTGTTGGGTATGCTCGTGCTGCTCGATTAGTTGAGCAGATGGAAGAGCAGGGGATCATTGGTCCTGCCGATGGTGCAAGGCCACGTGATGTCCTTGTGAGTAGCTTTGATGATGTGTTCGGTGTCAGCGGAGCAACCGACGCAAACGGTGACGATCTCGGGTAATTATTACCGACTTCTTAACAAGACGGCAGCTATGGTTGCCGTCTTTTTGTTTAGCTTGTAGGCTAAGAGTAGGGATCCTTGCCATAACAGGGGAGATACGGTATAATAACAGGGTTATTAACTCAAGCTTATATGTGAGTATAAGCATCCGATTCGCTCGGATTCCAAAAGGAGAGACTAGTGAAAGAATATGAACTAACCGTTCTGATTCACCCTGATCTGGAAGCAGATCTCGAAACGCCGCTTACGAAAGTACGCGACATCATCAAAGCAGCCGGCGGCTCAATTATCCGTGAAGATAACTGGGGCAAAAAGAAGCTTGCATATCCTATCAACCGTGAAGAGTTCGCAGTATATGTCTACATGGACGTATCATTGCCATCAGACGCACCGTTGAAGATCAGCAACACCTTCAACATCACCGACGAAGTGATCCGTTACCTACTTGTAACGGTTAACGAAAAAGCTCGCAAGGCACTTGCTGAACAAGCAGCTGCAAACACTACAGACGACACTAAGGGGGAATAAACACATGGCACGAAGCATCAACCAAGTAATTCTCATGGGACGCCTTACCCGCGACCCAGAGCAACGAACCACCACAACCGGTAAGACAATCGCAAGCTTTAGTATTGCAGTCGACCGAGGTGGACAAGACGACTCAGCAGACTTCTTTGAAGTAACTGCGTGGGAAAAACTAGGTGATCTCGTCATGCAGTATCTTGGAAAGGGCCGTCGCGTTCTTGTCCAAGGTCGCCTTCGTCAGGATAGCTGGGACGACAAAGAGACTGGTAAAAAACGTTCTCGTGTTGAAGTAACCGCAACTGACGTGACCTTCCTTGATGGTCCAAATGGTGGCGATGGCGCAAGTGCACCACAGAGTGCCGCACCTCGCAACAACAACAAATCTGATGATGTCGTTATTGAAGACATCGAAGACAAACCAATTGATTTAAGTGAGATTCCTTTCTAGGAAATCCCTAGAAACGAATATTTTAGGAGTAAGAAATGCCAAAACGACTTAAGAAAGATACGCCTGTCTACTTTGACTACAAAGATGTCAAAACTCTGCAGCGTTTCATCAACATTTACGGACAGATCGAACCAATCGGTAAGACTGGCCTTAGTGCTAAGCAACAGCGTCAACTCGCTGGTGCTATCAAGCGCGCACGTCACCTTGCACTACTACCATTTGTTTCACAAGGGTAATAGCGCGTGGGATACTATCAGCCAACTGACCTAAAAAAAGGCGTTGTCGTTCAAATTGACGGCAAGCCTTTTAAGGTTATTGACTACAACCAAAAGGTAATGGGGCGCGGTGGAAGCATCGTGAACCTTAAGCTTCGAAACCTTATCGACGGCAGTGTTATTCCGAAGACCTTTAAGGGTCAGGATAAGATTGAGTCTGCTGAAGTAAACAGCCAGACGGTGCAGTACCTTTATAATGACGGTGCTGATTTCCATTTTATGGACCCGACCACTTTCGAACAGTTCCAGCTTCCTGCTGAAACTATCGACGAGGCAAAGGGATACCTCAAAGAAGCCGACGAACTCAGCCTTCAATTTTTTGATGGCCGCGTTATTAATGTCGAACTTCCAAAGAATGTATACCTCGAAGTTACCTATGCAGAAGATGTCGTGAAAGGTGATACAACGAGTAGTGTTCTTAAGGACGCGACACTCGAAACTGGTCTTGTCGTAAAGGTTCCGTCATTCATTAAAACAGGTGACGTTATCTCTGTTGACACTTCGAGCGGTGAATACCGCGAACGCAAGAAGGACTAATCTGGTGACCAAGCTCCGTCTAGACGCCGAACTGACACGTCGCGGGCTTGTGCCAACTCGATCTCAAGCTGAGAGCTTTATTAAACTAGGCAAGGTAACCGTTAATAAACGGACAATTACCAAGCCTGGTTTTTTTGTGCTTCCAAGCGCCGAGATCGTCCTTGAGGCAGAGGAGCAGTTCGTTAGCCGCGCTGGCCTTAAGCTGGCGAGCGTTGCATCGCTCTTAGGGCTCGACTTCAAAGACAAGATTGTTCTTGATGTCGGGAGCAGTACCGGTGGGTTTACTGATTATTCGCTCCGCCGCGGTGCATCAAAAGTGTATGCAGTTGATGTCGGAACAGACCAGCTTCATGCTAGTCTGCAGGGTCACCCAAAGATTGAGCTCCATGAAAAGACAGACATTCGCGATTTTGTTCCCCTCGATGGGCCAGATATTATTGTGATCGATGTATCATTTATTAGCCTTCGTGAGATCTTGCCACACCTCGCAAAAAACGTTGCAGGTGCGAATACGCAAGTTGTTGCGATGGTAAAGCCGCAGTTTGAGGCCGGCCGTGACCAAGTGAATAAAGGTGTTATTAAAAACGATGCAGTGCGTCGCCAGATCTTAAAAAGTTTTGAGATGTGGGCGAAGGATTGGTTCGTGATTCAAGACAAACGCGACAGCGATGTCGCCGGGGCAAAAGGGAACCAAGAGCGGTTCTATCTACTGAAAAAGACGAAGTAATTATTTACTAACGTTAAATCGAAATTCAACAACATCACCAGGGCGCATGACATAGTCACGACCTTCGGTACGCATCTTACCGGCGGCTTTTGCACCAGCTTCGCTTCCAGCGGCAACGAGGTCATCGAAGTCGACGATCGCTGCGGCAATAAAGCCTTTTTCAAAATCAGTATGAATAACACCAGCTGCTTGTGGGGCAGTGTTGCCTTGGCGAATAGTCCAAGCGCGGACTTCTTTTTCGCCAGCCGTGAGGTAGCTTTGGAGGCCAAGCGTGTCATACGCAGTGCGTCCGAGTTGGGCAAGACCAGACTCCTGTACACCGTATGATTCGAGTAGTTCGGCAGCATCTTCGGCTGGTAGTCCGCGGAGTTCTTCTTCGAGCTTTGCGCAAATAAAAATACTCGCTGCAGGTGATACGAGGGCTTCGAGTGATGCTCGTTTTTCGGTGTCTGCAAGGGTCTCTTCGTCGACGTTGAAGACGTAGATGACAGGCTTGCTGCTAAGGAGTTGAAGCGTCTGAACAAATTCTTTGTTCACGCCTGCGACCTCTGATGCGAGCGTACCTTGCTCTAAGTGTGATTGGAGCTTTCGAAGTTGTTCAACTTCCGCTTTTGCATTGGGATTTGACTTGGCTTCACGCTCGATTTTAGGGATTTGTTTTTCGATACTTTGAAGGTCGGCGAGGATGAGTTCGGTGTTGATTGTTTCGATGTCTTTTTTAGGATCAACATGGTCATCAACGTGAGTGACGTCTGGGTTTTCGAAGGCACGAACAACATGCACGATTGCATCACACTCGCGAATGTTTGCGAGGAATCGGTTGCCGAGTCCTTCGCCTTTACTTGCACCCGCAACAAGTCCGGCGATGTCGACGAATGTGACAGTCGCTGGAATCACTTTTTGTGCTTTGTACATAGTTTCGAGCACGGCGAGGCGTGAGTCGGGGACTGCGATAATTCCCGTGTTCGGTTCAATAGTTGCGAATGGGTAGTTAGCCGCCAAGATATTATTGTCGGTCAGTGCGTTGAATAGTGTTGATTTGCCGACGTTTGGGAGGCCGACGATGCCAATTGTTAAGCTCATAACTACACATTATAACAGATAGGGTCGTTTCTACTTGCTATCGTAAGCCTCGGTAGCTTATACTGATAGTGCTTATAGCGAAAGTAGAGTAAACATGTTCGACGACCCAAACAACAACACGAGTAATAAAGAAGAGAATAAGGGCATCACAAATGCTCCTTTGACTCCTGTTGGCGGGCCACCAATTATCACAACCGGTACTCGTGCAAAGCGTCGCCGTCGAACAAAACGTATTATCTTCTGGTCGCTTCTCGGTCTTCTTCTTGTGGGTGGTGCAGTTGCCGCCCTCTATTTCTTGCCTAACGGCCCACGTCTAAAGAACGGTGATATCACTATTGGCGATACAGTTATCACGCAACAACAAATCTCTGATTACACCGCGAATGTCGACGCATACTTAAAACAGAATCCAGACGCAAGTTTTGAGGAAAACCCAGAAGATACTAAGCGGACACCAAAAGAGATCGCAACTGACGACATTATTATGAATGCCGTTTTAAAGAAATATGCAAAGCAATACGGTATTACAGTCACGAACACTGCTGTTGCTCAGGCTGCCAAGCTCGATCCAAAATCTGAAGAGGAAGCGAACGTACTGTTGAACGGTGAAGTCGGTGAAGAGGGTAGTATGAACCGCACTCGCATCGAGAACATCGCCTATAAAGATGCGCTCGAAGACAAGCTTATTGCATCTAAAGATGTGTTCAAGATGAGCGCGTCGTTCATTAGTGTGTATTTCCAGGAACTGCCCGAAGGTGAAGTAGCTGCAGAATACGCCAAGGCAAAAGATCGATTAACCAAAGAAGCACTCCCTCTCTTTCAGCAAAAACAATCCAAAGAAGAGATTGCTAAAGTAGCAAATGTTAATACGCTCGATACCGATACCAGTGACGACGAGGATCACCTTCAATATGAACAAGGCATCGTTACTACTGCGTCAATGAACGAAAAGCTACGAGGCGACGAATTCCAAGATACTGTGCCAACCGAGGACTATCCGTATGTTCGTATCTCGACCGAGAAACCAGAGAGTTTGAACGAAAAGATTAAGAACTTACAAAACGTCGGCGACTACACTGAAGTCTTTATGGAACAGACTGGTGCTTACTCGATCATCCGACTCGAATCTAAGAGTGGCGGAAAGTACTCGTCTTGGGACGCGCTATTAAAAGAGAATAAAGAAACGTATGCGTACGCCTCACCAAGTCCACTCGTGACTGCTTTGCGTCCGCTCAGTAACCAAGTGGTTGCTTCGATTAATACTGCATTTAATATTGCAACCAATACCGAAGACGCCGGTGCTGTATCGCGACCAGCCTCTTGTACTATCGGTGGACACAATCTTTGTTACTGGGTAGCATCGATCAATACAACCAACGATACACTTATCGGTGGAACGAGCTTCTATTTCCACAACCGTTCGGGTTGTAGGGGTTGTACTGGATCGGGGAACTTTACGACCAGTAGTGGCGGCTATCTACGACTTCAATACAACTGTAATGGGCGTGCCGCGATTTTTACCAACTCTAGCGACCCAAACCAAAACAACGCCCACCAAGGGCCATCTTCTCATCCATCGGGATATGACTACTTAGGCGCGAGCTTCCCTGCATGGATTCCGAGCGAAATGAACGCACGAGGTAACGCCCATGTTGAGTATTACTACAAGAAGGACTGGGTGGCTTCTGCAAATGCCCCAGGTACAAAAGTACGCGCAGATGATGGAACATACACAACGAGCACGATTGACGTTGAGCCGAACCAAAATGTTCAATTCCAACACGCCGTAAAAATCACAGAAGGCACAAGCACTGCTGCAATTCGCGGATCAACAACAAATACAGTAAACGGTAAAGTTGCTTCGAACCCGCCACTTAATGGGCTAAGCAACACATTGTTCCTAAATTCTGGGGCAACGGTGAATACCGTGGCGGCTAAAGAGACGTCCAAGACGTTGATTACGCAGGCATACGTGAGTGATACGAATATATATTGTCAAAATCTTACCGCTACCCCTGGTGGTGGAGGGAGTGCTAACCGCGTCAGCAACCCAGCCTGTATTAGAGTACCGTTTAAGTATGGCTTAACACCTGGTGTCACCAACGAAAACAAGACGATTGAAAAGGGCACCGAACTCGCAACGGTGCGAGGTGATATTAAGAACTCCGGCCCAACAAAATCTCGGGACAATACGATCTGGCAGATGAGCATGATTGTTGTCGCTCCTGTACCGGCAGCGATTCCTACGGGTGGTAATTCAACAAACGCCGCCTGTGGTGTTGCACAAAACGGGCAAGATGGCCGGTATGTCGGTAACTACTTCGGTTCTTCGCCGACATGTAAGAGTGTTGCGCGTGGGTCGGGTTCAATCGAAAGTACCGGTCTTAGTGTTTCTGCACAAAATGTAGTTATTGAGGGAGATAACATTCAACTTGGTTCAAGAGTATGTTTCGCATTGTCTGTACGTGACAGGGCACAAGACAAAGCCGAGTGGGCTCACTCTGACCTTGTGTGTATGGTTGTTGGTAAAAAGCCAAAAGTACAGGTATGGGGAAGCGACCTGAGTGTTGGGCGTATGTTTATCAATGGTACGACGTCGTCATCAAGTGTTAACGGATCAATCACTGTTCTCACCGAACCAGATCCAGAAACTCCACCATACAGTAGCTCGATGATCTCTGGGCTTTGGCCAACAGGTGTTGATAACTCTGGTAACAAGCTTGCACCGGGCGCCTCAGACCCGCACTGGCAACTTGCGAATGTCTATAAAGCATCCGAAAACGGAAAAGCATTAACGCCGAAATCTGGTGATGCACACTGGAACTCTAACAATACAGCTGCAACATGTCAGCCTGGTCCATACCCCCGTGCTGCATCGGTTATTAATACAAATGCTGTCGACGTAGGCTTTAACGAAGCATGGAAGGCATCACTCCCGAACTCATCATGGATCGGGGCATACACTGACGCGAATAACCTCAATAATGATGGATCGTGTGCGTACCCTGCGATGGGCAGCACAATCAGTCAGACCATCTTTGAGAAGGGCCCAATCTGGGTATTTAGGTTAACGAACGGTTTTACGATCGACTCATGCGTGGATCCTAATACGGTTCGACTCAACCTTAATCTTGCTGCCGATGACGAAGTGCAGATTCTCGTAAACGGTAAGACGATTGCCGAGCCGGGTGACTTTAGGCACTACGGTAACTGGCCATCGACGCCAGTGTCATTTACGACCCCAACCTCAACGGCATTTAAGAACGGTGCAAATAGCCTCGAAATCCGCGTGAAGTCGGCATATCAGTACACAGGACTCCTCCTTAATAGCATTACTGTTGCGGCAGCAAGCTGCTACCCAGTTGTACCAGGTAACGTCTTTGGCTCTTGGGCAGAGTACGGCATCTTTGCACCAGGTACGATTCAGAATATGGGTTCAGGTTCGGCATTCGCCGCGAAATCCATCGGAAGTACCGCTAAGTGTAGCTACTCGACGCTTAGCTTCAGTAACACCGCGAAGGGCCAGCAAGCGTGTACCGATACATCAATTGGTGGCTACACGAATAGCGATGTCATCCCAAATATTGCTTCGTACTTCCCGCTGAAAACGACGACGCCAACTATAGCGGGCAACGGACTGTCTGATCAGAATGTTAAGGGAGTCTATAAAGCTCCAAATACACTCGATCTGAGCGGTGGAAACATCCAAAAGGGTCGCTGGGTCGTGATTAACGCACCAAACTCAACCATTACGATCACTGGTGATATCAATTACGAAAACGGGGGACTTTCAAGTGTTAACGACATCCCGCAAGTAGTTATTATTGCTAAAAATATCCGTATTGCCGGCAATGTACGAAATGTTGACGCATGGTTGGTAGCGATTGCTGACGCTAACGGTGGAGGAGTGGTTAACACCTGTTCTGACGTTGCACTGACGGCCAATCTGACTATTAATGATTGTGTGAACGACCTTAAGATTAACGGTCCAGTCATGTCGAACAAACTATACCTTCGACGAACAGCCGGGGCGAATAGCCCAGCCGAAGCGGGGACTCCAGCAGAGATCATCAACATGCGTCCAGACGCGTATCTATGGGGTGTTGCACGGGCAAGCACGAGTGGTCGTCTTGAGACTGTGTACAGCCGCGAACTTCCTCCACGATTCTAAGATATAACTACCTTGCTTTTATCGCTTATGCTTCTGTATAATGAAGGCAATATGGCATTACTAAAAGGCGTGGGCGACTTCTTTGCACTAGATATAGGGACAAATGCAGTACGAGTATTGCAACTCTCTTCAACTGGCCCTGATAGCTGGTCGCTTGATCACTTCGGATACGCCCCTTTAGACGAGAAGACGGCGACAAGTAATTCACCCGAGAGTCTTCGTCGACTCGGCGAGATTATCATGACTGCTGTGGGGCAGAGTGGTATCAAGTCAAAGAACGTTGCAATCGGGCTTTCATCAAGCAAAACCTTCACAACAGTTATCGAAGTTCCTCTTATGCCAGAGAACGAGCTCAAGAGCACGCTGAAGTACCAAGCCGACCAATACATCCCTATGGCGGCGAACGAAGCGAAAGTCGACTGGGCGCTCTTAGGAACGTCTCTGCACGATCCAAAACAACAAGAGGTACTACTTGCGAGTACAGCGAATGCATTTGCCGAAGAACGACTCGAATTTATTGAAGGCCTTGGCCTTGATGTTATCGCCGCCGAACCAGATCCACTCGCGATGGTTCGCTCACTCCTGCCTGCAGGCATCCCTGATGCACGACTGATTATTGATGTTGGCGAGCAATCGACTGACATCGCGATTACTTTTGGTGACAGTCCGCGACTTGTTCGTACGGTGCCTATTGGTATCCGTTCGCTCGTGAAGGCAGCGGTACAAAACCTTAACGTGCAAGAAGACCAGGCGCGACAGTTTATCTTGAAGTTTGGCCTTGCGCCAGATCGCCTCGAGGGTCAGGTGTACCGCGCGATCGAATCAACACTCGATAACTTTGCGACTGAGCTTACAAAATCTATCAAGTTCTTCCAGACCCGTTACCCAAATACTCCAGTTGGCGGTATTCTTTTGTCGGGATTCGGTTCGATTGTGCCACAGTTCGGCGAATACGTTACCGCTAAAACGGGTGTGCCATATTCGATTGCGAACCCATGGCAGCGAGTGCGTGTGTCACAGGCAGATCAGCAACAGCTGCTTCCAATTGCGTCTGAATTTGCGACCGTTATCGGTCTTGCGCAGCGGAGGAACGATCGATGATCGAAATTAACCTCGTCCCAGATGTAAAACAAGAGCTTATTGCCGCTCGTCGTATTCGAGCAGCGGTTATTTCTGGTACGATCATTGCGACGATCGTCGCCGGTGGTGTTGTTGCGGCACTGAGCGCTTATGTGTTTGGTGGCCAAGCAATTCGCCACGCGATCGCCGATGAAGCAATCAAATCCGAAGGTGCAAAGCTTGCATCAGTCGAAGATCTTTCAAAGATTCTTACAATTCAGAACCAGTTAACAAAACTAAATGCACTCAACGAAGAGAAAAAGATCGACTCACGAGTGTTTGACGTACTGTCTGCAATTATTCCACCGACACCAAATAACATTCAGGTATCTAACTTGTTAGTTGATGCCGAACTCGGCACACTGACCATTGAGGGCCAGGCACCAAGCGGATATGTTGCCCTCGAGACATTCAAAAAGACTATTAGTGCAGCAAACGTTCGCTACAAAGACGATGCCGAACAGCAGATTGATGTTCCGCTTGCGTCGGACATTAGTACGACCAGCGTGAGCTACGGCGAAGACTCGAATGGTGCAAAGGTGCTTCGATTCACGATCACGTTCCTATACGCCGAAGAATTGTTCTCTTCAAAGATTGCTTCACCAACGTTTGTACTTGTTAACGGTGGTAATGTGACCGACTCATACCTCGGTATTCCAAAGAGTATCTTTGCTGATCGCGCTACTGACCCAGAGGAGAGTGAATAATATGAAGCCAAACGATACAGCACTGCGAAAGCGAACACAGATCCTTAAGGCGAACCGAAACATGTTCCTCTGGATTGCCGGTGCATCTGCACTTGTCGGGTTTGCACTTGTCGCATCAATCTTCTTGGTGCAAAAACTCGTCTTTAACGAAAGAGTATTGATCGAAAAGAACAATACGATCTCTGTACTTCAGGCGAACAATGCAGTGATGCCAGAGCTTGAGACGCAGGTTCGTGTACTCGATACAAATGCGGCACTCATTAAGAGCAAAGCAAAAGATAATGACCAGGCGATTCAGGTTATTTTGGACGCACTGCCATCTGAAGCGAACTCCCCGGCACTCGGCGCGTCGCTACAGGATGTTTTGCTTGCGAGCATTCCCGGCCTTGTGATCGATAGCCTTCAGGTTGATCCAGTTGAAGGTGTCGAATCTTTGGCGGCACCTGGTGTCGATACTGGTGGGGCTGTGTTGGGTACGACAGGAACCGAGAACCAGATTACCTTCCGATTTATCGTCAGCGGTAACCAAGACGCGCTAAAAGCAGCACTCGTAAACCTCGAACGCTCAATCCGAACAATCGATATTACGAAACTTCAGATCGAGAGCCAGCAAACGACACAGGTGATGACCGTTCAGGGACGCGCGTTCTTTGAGCCTGCACGCGAAGTAACTCTCTACGACAAGGTGGTACGACCATGAGAAAAACAGATATAGCAATGATTATTCTTATCGCTTCGGTAAGCGCGGGTATTTCGTATGTTGTCGCGAGCAGCTTCTTTGGAAACATCTCTGAACAAGACACAAAAGTGCAGACGGTTGATGTCATTCAAAGCACCATCGAAACGCCGAACGAGGCAATCTTTAACGACGACGCGATTAATCCATCTGTCGAAGTAAACATCGACGACACAGACGCTGACACAAGCGGCGACACCACTACAGACGAAGCGCAAACAGATACAACCGAAGAGACGACACAATAGGGGGAATAGATGCCGCTACTTACAGATGACATCCAAGACAAGCTGGTCAAGCTTCTCGTTGAAGAGGGTTTGGTTGCGTCTAATGTCCTCCAGCAAGCGCAACAGGCATCGACACAAACCAAGCGACCACTCTTTACGCTACTATCAGAGCAGGCGATTATCGATGACGAGCTTTTAACCCACGCTATCGCCCAAGTTTCGGGAGTGCCGTACGTTAATTTAACGAACACATTAATTGATCAGAACATCCTATCGCTTTTGCCCGAAGATATTGCTGAGCGCTTTATGGCTGTGCCACTTGCAGAGGTCCAGAACCGCCTCGCAGTCGCGATGATCGATGCAAATAACGTCCAAGCGGTCGACTACCTATCTAACCGAATCCAGCGTCCTCTCAAGGTATTTATGGCCTCAGAAGTAGGGGTTCGCCATGTCCTTGATCAATACCGCACAGACCTTTCAGACGTCAATAAAGCCGCACAGGTATCACAGCAAGAAGCAAAAGCGGAAGAGGCGAGTGATGTTAAGACAATTGTTCAAGACTCACCAATTAGCCAGGCGTTGAGCAAAATTCTTGAATACGCGATTAAATCTCGTGCCAGTGATATTCACGTCGAACCACTCGAAGGGTCACTAAAGATCCGTGTTCGTGTCGACGGCGTGCTACGCGAAATTATGCAACTTCCAAAGAGTATCGAGCCAGCCCTTGTAAGTCGCGTAAAGATCCTCGCGAACCTCAAAATCGACGAACACCGTATGCCGCAAGACGGTCAGTTTGCCGTGAAGATCGTCAATAAAGAAGTCGACCTTCGTATCGCAATCAGCCCAGTTGTTTGGGGTGAGCAAATCGTCATTCGTCTCCTTGATAAAACAGGCAACTCCTTTGACATTGAAGAAATGGGCTATGCCGGACGTGCACTCCGTGTGATTCGTCATGGTATTAAACGCCCGAACGGAATGGTGCTGACATCTGGTCCAACCGGTTCCGGTAAGTCAACTAGCCTCTATGCATTGATCAAAGAAATTAAAGACGACAGTGTGAATATCGTGACGCTCGAAGATCCAGTCGAGTACAAAATGGAAGGTGTGAACCAGATTCAGGTAAATGCCGAAGTAGGACTAACCTTTGCCAATGGGCTTCGTTCGGTTCTGCGTCAGGACCCCGACGTCGTGATGGTGGGAGAGATTCGTGACTCCGAAACCGCCCAGCTTGCCGTGCAGGCAGCACTGACGGGACACCTTGTCTTTAGTACGCTCCACACAAATAGCGCCGCCGGAGTGTTGCCACGACTTCTTGATATGAATATCGAGCCATTCTTGATTGCGAGTACCGTGAATACGATTA
>Ga0247804_10000396_pt1 | contig 20238 bp, 11 predicted proteins | sample UWRJL029104C1_FD_181142 | JGI IMG/M metagenome (GOLD analysis project Ga0247804, IMG submission 181142) | Plant litter microbial communities from Arlington Agricultural Research Station in Wisconsin, United States - UWRJ-L029-104C-1 | ecosystem: Environmental > Terrestrial > Plant litter >...
GTTATCTACACACCGAAAGTTACCAACAGAATAAAATACACCTTAGATTTTGTATTTCAGCAATATTTTGGTATCGACTATGAATTGACCGAAAATGCAGATTTTACTATACTTTCGGAGAATTGCAACATTAATTATTCTAACAAAAAAATAGACAATTGGTTTTCAGTTTTCCAGGATGATTTATTACTTCAGGAAGATATTCGAGTACAAAAACTCTTTGTTTCTTTTGAATACGAACTGCCTGTTTTTTTTCAAACAACAGATCATTATAATTTGAAGTTCGATATATTTTCATCCATCTTTTTTTTGTTGAGCAGATATGAAGAATATTTGCCACATGAGAAAGATGTTCATGAAAGATATAAATCATCAAATTCCATTTTGGCAAATCCTGCTTTTAACTTTTCGCCAATTGTAGAATTTTGGTTAGATCTTTTCAAAAAGGAATTGCTAAAAATCCAACCAAATCTTTCTTTCAAAAAATATGAATTTGAGTATTTGCCAACTTTTGATATTGATAACGCCTTTCAATTTTTAGGAAGAAACTGGTTGAAAAATCCACCAAATATTTTTCAGAAAACTTGCAGAAAAGTTTTATTTAAAAAAGAAAAAGATCCATACAATAATTTTGATTTTATACTCGAAGAATTGGAAAAAAATAAACTCAGATCTATTTTCTTTTTTTTGCTGAATGATGATGGAAAAGAGAACTCAAATGTTTCTCCAGATTCAGATTTATTACAAAAAGTAATTTCCGAAACAGAAGACAGCAAAATTGAAATTGGAATTCATTCGTCCTATTTTGCAACAGAAAAAAATCTGATTTCTGTAGAAAAGAAATTTTTGGAAAATCTCACAACATCAGCAATTACAGTATCGCGACAGCATTTTCTTAAAGTTAGCTTTCCAAATTATTTCAGAGAACTGATAAAAGCAGAAATCAAAATAGATCTTTCTTTATGCTATCCTGATGTTGTTGGTTTTCGTGCAGGTTGCAGCAGACCATTTTTTTTCTACGATTTAGAAACAAATAAAAGCACGCAACTTTTACTACAGCCAAGTTGCTTTATGGATGCTACTTTTGAATATTATCGCAAAATAAAATTTAACGAAATGCAGGCTGAATTTTTAACCCTTTTTAACCAACTTAAACAAATTAATGGTATATTAGTTCCAATATTTCACAATGATTTGTTCGCAAAGAATACATTTAGAAGTATTTTTACAATCATTAATAAACAAGTAAAAGAAGCAGAGTATGAGAAATAGTTTACATTTCAAAGTATTATTATCTGTATTTATATTAATATTCACAATAAATACACAAGCACAGGATTATAAATTCTCACAATTTTATAATTCACCGCTAAATTTAAATCCGGCAAACGCAGGAAGAATTAATTCTTTATACAGATTTGTAGCAAATTATCGTTTGCAATATTTACCATTACAAACACCTTCGCCATACAATACATTAAGTGCTTCTGCTGATGCAGGCTTATTTAGAGACAAATTAAAAAATGATATTTTTGGAATAGGCATAGTTTTTACAAATGACAGGCAATCATCTATTCGTACCAATTCTTTAATGGTTTCATTAGCATATCATAAAGCACTTGGTAAAAAAGGAAGTCATTATTTAAGCGCCGGTGTTCAGGTTGGCTTTTTCCAACGTTCAGTAGATTTTGGAAACTTGGCTTTTGAAGAACAATTTACAGGAACAGGTTTTAACACGAATCTACCAAGTGGCGAACTTTTTTCATTTAAAGATAGCAGTAGTATCAGCAAATTCATTCAACCTAATGTACATATAGGTTTATTATATTCTGGTCAAATTACAAAAATGATTGGTGTTTATGCAGGTCTTTCTGTCTTCAATGTTTTAAAACCTAAAGACAGTTTTTTTAAAGCTGATAATGAAAGAGCAATCAGGTACAACGCACAAGCAGGTTTAAACATTGATATAAATAAAAAAGTGCTTATTTCTCCAAATGGAATGTACATGCGACAATCAACAGCGCAACAATGGATTGCCGGTGTTTCTGCTGCAATTAATTTATCAGGTAAATCTCAACCATATAAGACAGCTGTATCAGTTGGTGTTTGGTTAGATGGCGGTGGCAAAAATCCTGATGTAGCAAAAGATAATTCACTAAACGCTTTAATTGCATCAGCTTCTGTTTCTTTTTCAGGAGTTCAAATCGGGTTAAGCTATGATGCAACAATTAAAAAAGATCTTAGCAAAGCTGTTAAAACATTTGGTGCATTAGAAGCTTCAATTATTTACACAAGCAAACCATTAGATAAAAGAAAACAATATTCACCTTTGCTTTGTCCAACTTTCTAAAAGAAAAATTTTATAATATTCTAAAGGATAACCATTGGTTATCCTTTTTTTGTTTCACGTGAAACTATTTTCAAAGAATGAAATTGTAAATTTCATCAAGACTTATGCTGTGGTAAGTTTCACGTGAAACAAATTAACACCAACTCCACATCCATTAATTCACAAAGTGCATAATTTTGTTAATTAACCAAAGAAAGTTCTTATTTCAGAATCTTAGAATATTCCACACAAGCTAAAATAGTTTCACGTGAAACTTATTAACTTCAATTCACACATCATTTATAAACATGTGTATTATTTTGTTGATTCCAAATAAATCAACAAATTCTAATAACTCACGACTCACGACTCACGACTTATATCTATCTTTGTGGCATGTTTCAATCTTATGATGTAATAGTAGTAGGAGCTGGTCATGCAGGTTGTGAAGCAGCTGTAGCTGCCGCAAAAATGGGAAGCAAAGTTTTACTTGCTACTATGAATATGCAAACCATTGCACAAATGTCTTGCAACCCTGCAATGGGTGGCGTAGCTAAAGGTCAAATTGTTAGAGAAATAGATGCAATGGGTGGCTATTCCGGAATTGTGTCAGATAGATCAATGATTCAGTTTAGGATGCTAAACTTGTCAAAAGGACCAGCTATGTGGAGTCCAAGAACACAAAATGATAGAATGCAGTTCCATTTGGTATGGCGTGAAATGCTGGAAAACACACCAAATATAGATTTTTGGCAAGATATGGTGAGCGAACTATTAGTAGAAGATGGAAAAGTTTGTGGTATTAAAACAGGAATGGGTATTGATATTCGTTCAAAATCTGTTGTACTTACAAATGGAACCTTCTTAAATGGAATCATTCATATTGGTGAAAAACAGTTTGGCGGTGGTCGTGCAGGCGAAAAATCATCTAAAGGAATTACAGAACAATTAGTTGCTCTTGGTTTTGAAAGTGGCAGAATGAAAACAGGAACACCACCACGTATTGATGGTAGAAGTCTGGATTATTCTAAAATGGAAGTTCAGGAAGGAGACGAAGATGTGGTTGGCTTTTCATACATAAAAACAGAAAAACCTAAACAACAACGCTGCTGCTGGATCACCTATACAAACGATAAAGTTCACGAACTGCTAAAAACAGGTTTTGAACAATCACCAATGTTTCAAGGCAGAATTAAAGGCTTAGGACCAAGATATTGTCCATCAATAGAAGATAAGATAAATCGCTTTGCTGATAAAGACAGACACCAGATCTTTGTAGAACCGGAAGGTTGGAATACTGTAGAAATCTATGTTAATGGATTTTCTACATCATTACCGGAAGACGTTCAGCTAAAAGCACTTAAAGAAATTCCAGGTTTCGAGAATGTGAAGATGTTCAGACCAGGCTATGCTATTGAATACGACTATTTTCCGCCAACGCAACTATCGCTTTCTTTGGAAACCAAATTGATAAAGAACTTGTTTTTTGCAGGACAGATCAATGGAACTACCGGTTATGAAGAAGCTGCAGCACAAGGTATGATGGCAGGAATTAATGCGCACCGAGCAATTAATGATCTTGAAGCAGTAATTTTGAAAAGAAGCGATGCGTATATTGGTGTTCTGATTGATGATTTGGTGAATAAAGGAACCGAAGAACCTTACAGAATGTTTACTTCAAGGGCAGAATTTCGTATTCTTTTAAGACAAGATAACGCTGATTTGCGCTTAACAGAACTATCTCACAGTATTGGTTTTGCTGAAGATGAACGTTTGGTAAGAGTATTGGAAAAGAAAAAAGCAACAGAAGAGATTGTTCAATTTCTGAAAGATTTCAGCATAGAACCAAGCGATATAGATGCATATTTGGAAGAAAAAGGCACAACACCTTTAATTCATAAGATGAAATTAGAAAAGATAGTAACTCGTCCACAAATTGGTTTATTAGATTTGATAAAAAATGTGTCGGTGGTTGCACAACATCTGGATAAATACGAAAGAGAGTTTTTAGAACAAGCTGAAATTTCTGTAAAGTATGAAGGCTATATATCTAAAGAATTTTTGCAGGTACAAAAGATGGATAAGATTGAAAATGTAAAACTAAGACCAGATTTTGACTATCATGCTTTGGCATCTTTATCTACAGAAGCTCGTCAGAAACTAACGAAAATAAAACCAACAACGCTTGGTCAGGCAAGCAGAATTTCCGGAATTTCGCCTTCAGATATTGCTGTTTTAATGGTTTTTTTAGGCAGATAAACAAATTCAAAAATGAAATAACTTAGTAATGAATCAATGCAAAAAGCAAAATACACACAAGAATAATTACATTATTTTATTGCTTCATTGCTTCATTATTATTTCTTGTGCGCAACCATCAACTCCAACCGGTGGACCTCGAGATACTAAAGCTCCGGTTATTACAAAATCAAATCCGCCAAACTTTTCTACTAACTTTCATCAAAGAGAAATTAAAATTGAGTTTGATGAGTGGATTCAGCCATTGACAAATGCTCAAAATCAGGTTATTATTTCTCCAAATGTTGTTCCTTTTCCTAAAATTAGTGCCGAAAGGAACGAATTAACAATAAAGCTTAAGGATTCTTTACAAGCTAACACCACTTACAGTATCTTTTTTGGCGATAATTTGAAAGATAATAATGAAGGAAATGCATTCTCAAATTTCAGGTATATTTTTTCTACAGGCAATTATATTGATTCTCTGAAAGTAAAAGGATCTATAAATACAACATTGGATAAAATTCCTGATAACACTTATTTGCTATTGTATAAGGAGAAAGAAGATTCTGCTTTCTTAAAAACACGACCATTTTATATTACAAAAGTCAGCACAGATGGAACTTTTAATCTTGAAAATGTAAAAGAAGGTGATTATAGAATTTATACATTAAGCGATAAGAATGGTAATTATTTTTATGATTTAGCAACAGAGGCAATAGGATTTACGGACAGTTTTTATAGTATACACTCAAATTTAGACACCTTAAACTTTGAACTTTTTATGCCTGAAGATTCTGTACTGCGTATCTATTCGTATGATAGAATTGTAAAAAATGGCATCTTCCATTTAACTTTAAATAGAGAGTTATCCTATACAAAAGACGAAATTACAGTATCTGTTTTAAATGATTCAACTATACAGCCAATTGCATTTCAGAAAAAAGACTGGAATTTAGCTGCAGATGCCGGCTCAGAAATGAGTGTTTATTTTCCAGGTTTAAAAAAAGACACAGCAAATCTCACTTTAATATTGAAGAATAATGGAAAATTTATTGACACATTAAAGATCAGGACAGAATCAAGATCAGCAAAAAATACGATTTCTTTTTTTAATGATACAACTATTTACAGGTCATTGACAGTATTTGAGACTAAACCTTTAATATTAATTTCAGCCAATTATAGTTTATCAAACATTGATACTTCTAAAATTTTTATAACGGATACTTTTAAAACGAAAATCCCATTTTCAATTTCAAGATCGGAAGATTTGCAAACGTATATAATTATAGCAGACTGGAAAAGTGGAATGAAATATGAATTAACAGTTCAGGACTCAACATTAGCAGATTTAGTTGGAAATTACAACAAAATGCAGAAATTTTCCATTTCTGCACAGTCAGTCAAAAAAGCAGGTAATCTATTGATAACGTATCAGTTACCACTAAATAATCATCAATATGTCGCAAATTTGAAAGATAATTCGGGTAAAGTCCTTGATAAGCAAATTTTACGCGATTCTCAGACGGTTAAAATCAACTATGGTTTGATGAAAGCAGGAACGTTTTCCGTGGAACTTGTAGATGATACTAATATGAATGGTATTTGGAATTCAGGAAATTTTGCAACAAAAACATTACCTGAAAAAATATATAAAGAACCTAAGCCAATTATCATAAAAGAAAATTGGGACGCAGAAGAAATTATTATAGTTGATTTCAGCAAAACAAGCACATCTTTAATACCGGGTAATTCGCCACAGGCAGTCAAAAAGAATACATTTCCAGGTAATGAAAATAACCTGGAAAATAGGAAAGGTGTTTTCGATAAGTAATCACTTTATCCACACAAAAAGTTAAAAAATTAACAAAATTCATCAAATATCACCATTTATAGGTATGCGCAATACTTAGATATTAACTAATTTTGTAATAACATTAAACCCTAAATTTCATGTTACCATTTTATTTTATCTAACAATTTTTTTAAGTCAGTAATTGACATATTAATATTTTTAGAAAAAACTACATCTTGTAGGTACTTGTGTAATAACATTTAGGTTTAATTTTTATTTATTAAAAAAATTAATAATATGATTAAATTTTAAAATTGTTTTAGCATAAATCCCACAACATGAAACACTACTTAAAAAACCTTATATTATTGCAAATCTTATCTTGCATTTTTTTAAAATCTGCTGCACAAACTAACAGTTTACCTCAAAACAGCACCGCTTTCTTATTCAACAGTAACATCTCCAATTCTTCTTACAGCAATCCTGCGCTTGCTATGTTAATTACAAAAAATAATTATACATCGGTAGGAAAAGCAGCACCTGTAACGGTAAATGCTATAGTCCAAAAAGAAATTACTTCAGATGATATTTGCATGTTTGCGAATCTTACAGAAGACGAACTTTGGGTGGAATTAAAAAATAATGAGTTTTTGGGTCAAAAACCAAACGTTGAAATCTATAATGATTGTGGAGAAAGAATTTATCATTCAACAATAGAAAAAAATCTCCATAAGATCAATGTATGTGATTTTACATCGGGAACCTTTTTGATCAAATTAGGTGATACCGCCCAAAAAATGATTATTGAATAAAACCTAACAGAATTTGTACAAACCCTAAAGAGAAGCATATGTATAACCAAACATTACAATCACCAAAGTCAGCAAAAAAAATATCGCAAAGATCAAGGAGATATTTTTCATCAATAATCGTAGTCGTATTCTTACTTTTAAATTCCCTAATGTCTGTCGCAGGCAGCACAGATGGATATGGATATTATACAAACGTAAAAGTATATTTGCCAAAAGACCTATCACAACGCATAGATCTTTTAGCATTATTAGAAGTAGACCATTTGGATGAACATGATGGTGCCTTTAATTATACAGTAGATATTGAACAGCTTAAATTATTAAAAGCATCAGGTTATAAATATGAAGTTATTAATGAAGATGCGGTAGCATATTTAGCAGAAGAAAATCAAAAATATTATGATGCTATCAAAAAAAATCCAACAGCACGTGTTGCTTTTGAAAGAAGCGGAGATTTGGTAGATAGTATTATTAAAAGACCTGCAGATTTTGTTGTACAATCAACACTTGGAGGCTATTACAGATATGGACAAATGGATACAGCCATGCGTACTTTAGAAACAAAATATCCTGCTTTGGTTCAGCGTTTTTCCATTGGAAATTCTACAGAAGGCAGAGCCATATGGTGTGTAAAAATATCTGACAATCCAACAGCCGATGAGAACGAACCTGAAATATTATTTATGGGACATCACCACGCAAGAGAAGCTATTGGCGGATCAAGTATGATATTTTTAATGCAATATTTATGTGAATATTATTCAAAGGACTCAAGAATAAAAGACTTAGTAGATAATAGAGAAATCTTCATTATTGTATGCTCAAATCCGGACGGTTGGGAATATAACAGGAAACTAACACCAACAGGTGGAGCGCAGCATCGTAAAAATATGCGCAATAATCCGGGCACACTTCCTGTTGCTTCTAAAGATAATAACGGAGTTGATTTAAATAGAAATTGGGGTGTAAATTGGGCAAATTGCACAGGTGCTACAACAAATTGCGGTACAAATAGTACTACTAATGATACTTATTGGGGACCAACTCAGTATTCAGAACCCGAAACTAGAGCATTAAGACTATTTTGCCGCGCACATGATTTTGGTGCAGTAATGGATCAGCATTCTGTAGGTCCATATTATAGCCTGCCTTGGGGACGACTACCACCTTATGGTGTTACTATGTCTGCAATAGATGATGATGTTTATACTCAAATGGCTGCAGTTATGGGAAAATATAACGGTATGCGTTACGGCAGCACAGTTCAAACTTTAGGTTATGAAGTATCTGGTGGTATGAAAGATGTACTGCTTAAAGGAGATGATTCATTGCCAAACGGAAGATGTTATGGTATGACAGGTGAAGGAAGCAATGGAACTTCAAGCACCAGCTTTTGGCCGGTAGCAGCAGATATTGTTAAGCTCTGTAAAGGCATGGTTTACCAGGATATTCAATTGATATACACGGTAGGTTCCTATGTAGATTTACAAGATAGAGGCAACATTAATATCCAGGCAAAATCAGGAAAATTCCATTTTAGAGTGAGAAGGATAGGTTTAGGTACAGATACAGTAAGAGTTTCTATAGTGCCATTACAAAATATATACAATGTAGGAAAAACAATTAGTAATCCTATAAAGATAGCACCAACAAGCCTACCTAATTTCAATAGTGTTTATGATGATAGTATTTCATATGTGCTCGCTTCTGCAATAGGGTCTGGTAATAGTGTTCGGTTTGCATGGAGAATAGAAACAGGTGGTTATACTTATTACGATACCATAACAAATATCTATCAGGCAAATTCTTTATTTGATGATAACATGGAAGGCACATCTGCAGCAACAAAATGGACAATTAGTGGCGGTGGATGGGCATACTCTACGGATGCAGCATATAATGGAACAAAATCATTTGCAGAATCTCCTGCTGCAAATTATACCGACAATATTCAGAGAATCGCTCAATCATCAACAAATTTAAATTTAACCGGAGCAGGTGCAGCTTACCTTTCTTTTTGGGTAAGATACCGTGCAGAAAACTTTAGAGATATATTAAGAGTGGAAGTTTCTACTAATGGCACAACATGGGTTGCTATTTCTGGAAAAAATACGGTAAGAGAACCAGGCAGTGCTGATGGTAGTATGGTAAGAGACTCGAACGCAATAACAGGCATTAATGAATTTTGGACAAGAGAAGTTTTTGATCTAAAGAATTATTTAGGTGCATCTGCATTGCGATTCAGATTTAGATTCAGATCTGATGCAGGTAGTGCAACTTATGTATACGATAATGATTGGGGTTTCAATATTGATGATGTGAGTGTAATTACAGGAGGAACTCCTACAACATTGCCGGTAGAACTTGTTGATTTTACAGGACACAACGATGGTGCAGTAAATATTTTAAACTGGAACACGGCGTCAGAATTAAACACTAAAAGCTTTATTATACAAAGATCTACAAATGCAGTCGATTATGAAGATATAGGCACAGTAGCAGCAGCAGGTAATAGCAGAATACCTTTGTTTTATACCTTTACAGATGAAAATCCATATAACGGAGAAAATATTTACAGGCTGAAAATGGTCGATTTGGATAATTCTTACAAGAACAGCAAGCTGGTATCCATAAATGTTCAAAATGAAAATGGCAGCTTAACACCTACCGGAATTGATAAAATCTATCCAAATCCAACCAATGGAACATTATCTGTTAATTTCTATGTGAATGAAGAACAATCAGATTTTGACCTTAAAGTCTTCAATGTTTTCGGGCAAATGATGAATAATGAATCAATGAACTTATCTAAAGGGCAACACACTATAGATTTAAATGCAACAGATTTTGCAAATGGTCAATATTTTCTATCGATCACAGATAACCACAAAGGAATTAGCTACGAAACAAAATTTATAAAATTATAAGTCTATAAAATATTTTCAACAAATTTATAAAAATAATTAACAAAACAAATAAAAATCACCATAAATGGTGAGGCGAACAAAAGAAATAAAAATTAATTTTACGTTGCATAAACCCTAAGTAAATTTTGAAGCAAAGGTCTAAAAAACCTGCGAATGTCATAGAAACCCTATTCTTATACATTCTTTTTGGAACAAAAAATTAAGAACGACTTATTCGTATCAACTAATTATTGTATATCCAAAATTTTCAGATTCTTCTTAGCAAAAATGTTTTTAACTGTAAAATAGTTTTATGATTAAATTATACAACTAATTAAGTAACATAATAAACCCTTTGTTATGAAAACCCTTCTACAAAAATTAGTAATTATTGCCGTGCTTGCAATCACTTACTATCCAACAACTGTAAATGCACAATGCGGAGCTGGTTACACTAATGCAATTGTCAACTTTGATATGCACTATTTTAACAATCCATTGCAACCAAGTCCATTAAACTTTGCAATTGGCAAAAACAATATGAGATTAGCCTGGTCTGGAACAAATACCTTTAGAGGTAGCGTAGCAGAACAAACAGCTTACACAGGAAATGACTTAGAATTTGTGGTAAGCACAGGAGCAGATACCATGATATTTGATCAGGTGGTGAATAATGTTACTTTTAACGTTTCAGATATTGATAATCGTCAGATACTAACACTAACCGCATTAGATGCATCTAATCTTCCGGTAACCATCACAAGTTTTACCAGGGCAAGTGGTACCGTTTTAACAGTATCTAATACAGGTGTAATTGCAACGGCAACAGCAAGCAATACAGCTGTTGCTGCTACAGCTAATACAGGTACGGTCTTGGTAAGCATCAATGGTCCTGTAAAGAAAATAATCCTCAGTTTTTCAAGGGTTGTTGGTAGCGGTACAACATTGGATTCTATATATATATCTGATATATCAGTATGTAATAATAATACATTAAGCGGAACTTTTCCTAATGGATATCAATTAGTAGCTACTCCGGAAATTGGTCAGCCATCCTATATATTGGCGAGCTATGGTGATAGTATCGTAGCATATGATGTAACCAATAATACAGTGAATTTACTTTATGAAGTAGGAAATACAAACTTAATAGATACTCTATTCGCTCCATCAATCAATTCATTGGCTTATGATCCATACAAACAAATAGTTTATTTTGCAGATAATGCCAGAACACCAAGAAATAAATCGATATATAAATATAATATCAGAACAGGCGTTAAGTCTACATGGGTTGCAGATGTAACAACATTAGGAATACAACTATTTGCAAATGGTATGGGTAGCGGAGGCGCCTCATTTTATGATGGAGATCTTTATATAGGACAAGATATGCTCAACGTCGCCGGTATATCCGAACCAGTTACAGTATACAGAATAGATATTGATGCCAACGGAAATCCAGGTAAAGCATCAAGAGTTTGGTCAAAATTGGGTTACGGAGGTTCCGGTAATACTCTTTACGATTGGGCAGATTTTGTAATTAATAATGGTGTATTTTATAATTTCAATTCTGCTTCAGGCAGAGCAGCAAATACAGGTATTGAACACATAAATTTAAACACAAATGCAGTAACGGTAGGTTATTCGGCAACAGCAGTTGTTAATGGTTCGCAATGTGGAGTAAATTATCTTGGAAATATATATCACATATATGGCACGGATGATTATTCTGTATATAATGGTGCCGGTGGATTTGGTACAGTAAGTAATGTAACTGGTGTTGGTACACGATCATTAACAGATGCAGCAGAAGCATTCAAATATCCATACGATTTCTCTGACGGTCCGGCTGCATATGGTATTGCATTTCACTTATTCAGAACAAGTCCGAATTTAATGATCGGCACAATGGTAGATTACGAAATGAATGATACTATAAACAGTACTGCTTCAGCAGATGATATTTATAATACAGGTTCTGCAAACGATGAAGATGGTGTAACAACATTTCCACCACTTACAGCATCCAACACTACTTATACAGTAAATGTAAGAACTACAAATTCAACAGGTGCAGTAGCAACTTTATATGGATTTGTTGATTTTAACAGAGATGGTGATTTTAACGATGCAGGCGAGCGTTCTAATGCGGCAACGGTTCCAAACGGTGCAACACCGGCAACACCTATTGCCGTTAACTTCGTAGGCTTAACCGGCGGTTCTATAGGTGCCAGCTTTATGAGATTCAGACTGGCTTCTAATGCAACAGAAGCATCAAGCAGAACAGGATATGCAGCAAGTGGCGAAGTAGAAGATTATCCAATTGCTATTACAGCTTCTGCACTACCTGTAGAGTTGGTACAATTTACCGCAACTGCAAATGAGAACAGAACAACACTATTAAGCTGGGCAACAGCGAGCGAATTAAATAATGACTATTTTGAAGTACAGCGCAAAGAAAATAACAGCTGGGTTTCTATAGGAAAAGTATCAGGAAAAGGATTTAGTAATACTTTAAATACGTACACTTTTACAGATGTAAAACCGGAAAGTGGTATCAATTATTACCAGTTAAAACAAGTTGATTTTGACAGCAGAACAGAATATTCACCTATGGTATCTGTAACTTTTGATGATAAAGAAGTACAAACAACCACTGTAATGTCTTTATATCCAAATCCTACAACAAATGATATTTGGATTAAAACAGATAAACAAATTGATCCATCAAATTTATCTGAGATAGAAATATTCAATATCACCGGTGAGAAATTACAGACAACTCAAATGCAGGAAAACACACAAAGAATAGATTTGAATAGCTATCAAAGCGGAATGTATTTTATCAAGATCGGCAAAGAAACATATCGTGTAGTTAAACAATAACAGCTTCTAAGAAACCATAAAACAATACACTTAGATTTTATTGTGTTTTATAATTCCCAACATTATGAAAACGACCATAAAACAAATTGCATACATTGCAATTATCATAAGCATTTGCTTTTCTTTCGGGAAAGCTTATGCGTTAGAAACCAATTGCAATGATCGTATAGACAATGATGCCGATGGATTAATTGATATGTTTGATTCGGATTGCTCTCCAAAATCATTAGGTATTACTTGTTCAGGCAGATTTTATCTTACAAGGCAAATAACATCACCATCTAATGCAACAAGACTAAGTAGTATCAATTTTGTTGCAGGTGATATAAATATTGGTGATAATATTACTTACAGCAACTTACTTTTAAACGGTAGCTTCTATTACGATGGATTCTTATATTCGTTTGCACACACACCGGCTTCCAACATTCTATATCAGCTTAGAAATAACGGTACAACTGCATCTATGACAATTGACGGATTGCCAAGCAGCTCATGGAACAATGCTGTTTGCTCAGATAGCGGCATGTTGTATTTGCTGGAAAATAGCTTACATAAACTTTGGAAAGTAAACCTTAAAACATTAGCAGTGACATCCGTTAATTTAACCGGTATCAGCGATAGTCCTTCGATAGCTGTTTGGGGCGACTTGGTCATAGATCCTACCAACCAGGATTTATATTGCTGGTATCATCCAACATCAAGTTCGTCGGTAAAAGGTTTGTATAAAATAAACTTAAAGACAAACACCTTTATTTTTATGGGAACAAATACTACCAACACAATGGGTTCCTTATTTTTTAACGCAGCCGGAAACCTTTATGGATATGGATCTGCAACTATCGGTGGCAACCAGGATAGATTTTATACCATTAATAAAAATACAGGTGCAACCATACAATTTGGAACACCTGATATACAAGTTACGCAAACAGATGCCTGCAATTGTGCAGCTATGACTTCCATATTGCCTGTAGAATTAATAGACTTCACAGGAAGATTACAAGAGAATATGACAGTAGGATTATCATGGAAAACAGCTTCAGAAACTAACAATGATTATTTTAATGTAAGACGATCTTCTGATGCTGTAGAATGGGAAAGTATAGGAAAAGTAAATGGTAACGGAAATACAAAAACAGTGATGAATTATAATTTCACAGATTCAGATCCATTAAGCGGCACATCATACTATATGCTTTCACAAATAGATTTTGATAAGACTGTTCACAATTCACCAATCGTGGTCATTAAATCAGATTCAACCACCTTAAAAATAAATGATAAGGTATATGTTTATCCAAATCCAGCAAAGAATGAAGTTTGGATAAGTACGGAAAATAAAACAGTTGATATGGAAGAAGCACAGGTATACAATTCCTTTGGTTATAATATTTTGAATATTAATTTAGAAAACAACCTGCAATCAGTCAATGTCAGCAACTATCCAAAGGGAATTTACATATTTATTATCGGCAAAAAATTATTTAAAATAGAGAAAGAATAATTTATTTTTTGAAGATAAAGAAAACGGCAAGCACAATAAATACAAGGCTTACAGCATAATTCCATTTTAATTTTTCTCCTAAATAGAAATAAGCAAAAATTATAAACACACTAATAGATATTACTTCCTGTATGATTTTTAATTGATAGGCAGAAAAAGTTTTAATGCCAATCCTGTTAGCAGGAACCATAAAGCAATATTCAAAAAATGCGATTGACCAACTCAGCAAAATTGCCTGCCATAATTTTAAGCTGGTATCTTTCATGTGTCCATACCACGCATAAGTCATAAAGGAATTGGATAATATCAATAACAAAATTGTTTGCATAGGAATAAATTATGCTCAAAAATACACATTCTCTATTTCTGTCAGTCTGTAATTCCATAATTAATTAAAACTCGTATCTTGTGAGTTATTTTATTTAGATCTTATTACTTAATACTTATCACTTATTACTTTTTTTATGGAATACATTCATTTTCTATTAGAACTTTTAACACACACAAAAGATGTTTTGTTAGAACTTTTTAAACAATACGGACCATTCATATACGTCATTTTATTTCTAATTATATTCGTAGAAACAGGTTTGGTAATTATGCCTTTTTTGCCTGGAGATTCTTTATTATTTACAGCAGGTTTATTATGCGCACAAAATTCAGGGTTAAGTATTTACATCTTAATTCCATTACTAATAATTGCTGCAGTTTTAGGCGATAACATTAATTATTTTGTAGGCAAATATTTTAGCGAAACCGTACTTAAATGGAAGTTTAAAGGCAAGCCTTTGGTAAATCCTGAATGGATAAACGAAGTGCATAATTATTTCGAAAAACACGGAACTAAAACGATCATCATTGCGCGTTTTATGCCAATCGTTCGTACGGTAACACCTTTCGTTTCCGGCGTTGCAAAAATGAATTACAAAACATTTTTACCTTATGATATCTTTGGCGGAATTCTTTGGGTTTCTTCTGTAACCATTATTGGTTATTTTTTGGGAACAATACCTTTTGTAGAAAAAAACTTAGAAAAATTTATTTTAGGAATTGTTTTTATATCCGTTTTGCCAATGATTATTAAGATCATTCAAACAAAACTCAAGAAATAGTGTTTAAGCTTTATGCTTAAATGCATAGATTTTAAACAACATATAAAAAGTATAATTCTATTTGCTATATTTTCTGCTGGATTTAATGCATTCAGCCAGGTGCAATTAGCTATTTCTAAAGACACGCCAGCCGTATTAATTGATACTTTTAAAGTAATTATTCCTGATTCTTTAGCAACCATTCCTTTAGATTCTTCACAGCTTCAGAAAAAAGAAACGCGTTCAAAAAAAACTAAGAAACTCGCTAAGCTCTTTTCATATTTAAGCTATAAAGACAGAGGTCAGCGAACTGATTTTAGTGGTGAAGAAAAATTTAAAAAGTACAAAGGCAGAAAAATTCACAGCGTACAAATTATTATAGCAAAACCCTTTGGCGATCCAAACGATTCTACAAAAGAAATAAATAGAGCGCAAAATTTCGCAAATAAAATTCATTTCATAAGTAAAGAATGGTTTGTAAAAAGAGATGTTTTATTTAAAGAAAGCGACAAAGTAAATCCGGCAGTATTTGCAGATACAGAACGGCTTTTGTGGGAACGAAGAAAGTTTAAAGACATCAATATTACTATTGAAGAAGACAGCACAACCAGCGATGTAAATGTAATAGTTTCGCTACAGGATAATTTATCGTGGACAGTTGGCTTAGGTTATTACAACAGGTTGATCTTTGGAATTTCTGCCTATAACTTTTTTGGACATCCAAATACTTTTTCTGTTTATACAGGAATTAATTTCAATCGTTACAATCTTTGGGCTGTTGGTGGTAATTATAGATACGATAATATAAAAGCCTCACAAGTCAATTTCACCACAGATTTTCTTTATGAAAAATTAAATCAGAAAGCCTACATTTCTTTAAACAGAAATTTTTTCAGCATCAAAACACAATGGGCTTTTAATGCAAGATATAGTTACGATTTTACAACGAGAAGCTTAACAGGTAAAAGGCTCGACAGAGAAAATTATAGAAGCACAAAATCAAATTTATATTCACTTTGGATTGCTTATGCACTACCTGTCTCAAAAATCTTTTCTATAAAAGATGATAAGCTTAAACTAATGTTTGCTGCAAAAATTGATAATGTAGATTATAAGAAACGACCATTTATCTCAAATCCGATTTATGATAAAGTATTTGTAAGTCAGCAAAATTATAAAGTTGGAATTGGTGTAGCACGTTGGGATTATTACCTTACCAGGAATACTTTTTATATAGATGTTGCTGAATATTTTCCGCGTGGTTATAGTGCTTCTTTTTGGGTTGGTCACCAGTTTGATGAAGTATATGGCAAAAGAATCTCTCTGGATCTTACCGTAAACTATGGCATTCACGTTGATAAAGTTGGCTACTTTTATCCGCAATATAATTTCAACGGTTATGTAAATAAGAAAAGAGGCGAACAGATGGTTTCTAAAATAAGTTTAGACTATGTTTCTAACAAAGCCAACTTTGCAAAGTTTGTTTATTTCAGGCAGATCATAAAAGCAACAACCAGAATTGGTTCTATTTATCCTGTCGACAGGTACTTTAATATCAATGATGTTGATGGTGTTCGCGGTTTTTATTCGCCACAACTAAGAGGCTCAAAAAGCTTTGCTGTAAATTTAGAAAGTGATTTTTTTATTGATAAGAAAATCGCTTATACCAAACATATGGTATACCTTTTTTGCGATTTAGCGTGGTTAAGTCAAAACGATAAAGCACTTTTTTCTCAAAGTGTTTTTCAATATGCAATAGGCTTTGGCATAAGGTTAAGAAGCGCCAGTCTTGGACTTCCTTTTGTAGATCTTCAATTAGGCTTTTATCCAAGAGGAAAAAATTTCGGCGAAGGTTTGGTGCAACCACAGGTTTATGGAAGCAACTCTGGCGCAATCAGGCAAAATAATATGTTTGTAGAGCCTTTGTAAATCAATTTGTAAAGACGAAACGGATAAAATAAAGCCATTGCTTAAATCAATTTAAAATTTGTATTTTTAGAAATGTACTTTCGCATTTTTAAATGCACCAACCATAAACCAAACCACTCGTTTTCATTATCGAAAACAAGATTGCTGTTGCTATTCAATTTTTTCCTTTTCCTTTCTGTTAGATCATTTTCTCAAGACACGATTTTAACGCGTGTAGATACCATATTCAAAAAAACAGACTCGTCAGTTGTTATTCAGGTTGACTCTGTTAAAGAGTTAAAAAAAATAGAACGTACGCAAAAAACAAAAAAAGTTTTTAAGTTTCTTTCCTACTTTAATTATAGCGATCGTGGTTATGGAAAGCAGTTTTCAGGTGTGGAAAAATATGAGATCTATAAAGGGAAAAAAATACGCAATGTAGAAATAAAAATATTTAAACCATTTGGCTGCATTGGCGATGATTGCTCACAAACAGTAAGCAAAGGACAAAAATTCGGAAATAAAATTCATTTCAGAAGCAGAGAATGGTTTGTAAAAGGAGACGTATTATTTAAAGAAGGAGAAATTTTCGATCCGACACTTTTTGCCGATACAGAAAAATTATTATGGGACAGGCAAAAGTTTAAAGATGTGCGTTTGCTTATTAGAGAAGACAGCATCACCAACGAAGTTGATGTAATTGTTTATTTACAAGATAAGTTGTCTTATACTGTTTCTATTGGATATTCTAACAACAGAGTTTCTATGTATGCATCAACGTATAATTTTTTTGGCTTACCAAATTCATTAAATCTTTTTGCAGGTGTAAACTTTAACAAGTATAATATTTGGGCAGCCGGCGGCACGTATAAATACCAGAATATTCAGGCATCACAAATAAATTTTGCCACGCAATTTGTTATCGAAAGGTTGAACCAAAATGTTGCCCTAACTTTAAACAGAGATTTTTTCAGTATTAAATCAAAATGGGCGTTTAATGTAAATTACACTTACAATAACAGAACTCTAAGTTTAACCGGAAATCCGAGAGATCCTTCAAGTTTTAAGAAAGCAAAATCACATGCATATTCCTTGTGGCTGGCATATGCAATTGCTTTGAATAAGCTGATGCCTTGTAAAGATGAAAGATTAAAGTTTATTATTGCCACAAAATTAAATTATATCAATTACAAAACACGTCCGCATATTATAGATAGAAACTTCAACGAATCTTTTATCGAACAGCAAAATTATAAAATTGGTTTTGGCATTGCACGTTGGGATTATTATTTAGAGAGAAATGCTTTTTATGTAGATATTGCTGAATATTTTCCACGTGGCATCAGCGCTTCACTTTGGACTGGATCGCAAATAGATGAGCTTGCCGGCAGAAGAACCATATTCGATTTTACAATTAATTACGGAATTTTCTTAAAGAAATTTGGCTACCTATATCCACAAATAAATTACAATACTTTTATAAAAAACAGGAAAGGCGACCAAATGCAAACAAGGTTCAACTTAGATTATGTTTCTAAAAAAGTTGCCTTTGCAAAACATATGTATTTTCGACAGGTTATAAAAAGCGGTATCAATATGGGTTTCTTTATTCCTGAAGAAAGATACTTTAATATCAATGAAGTAAATGGTGGAATTCGCGGTTTTTATTCACCATCTTTAAAAGGATCAAAAAGTGTAAGCTTTAGCGCAGAAGTAGATTTGTTTTTAGATAAAACCGTAATATTAAGCAAAGGAATGGTGTATGCTTTTTGCGATATGGGTTGGCTGAGCGAAAATGGCAAGCAGCTCATTACACAAGGAAATTATCAATACGGAATTGGTGCAGGCTTGCGTTTCAGAAGCGTAGATCTTGGTTTTCCTTATTTGGATTTTCAGTTTAGTGTTTATCCAAGAGGCAAAAAGTTTGGCGCGCAGGTATTCCAATTTAAACTTTACGAAGCGAATATAAACGCTATTTTACAAAATAATATGTTTGTAGAAAATTCATCAGCAATAGGAAAATAAAAAGCACCTTCATTTTATTAAACAAAGGCGCTTTCTAAAAAATAAAACATTATTTTATTTCCTCGATAAAATTGTCTTTAAGTTTTACGGCAACTAAATACATCAGCATCTGATCTTTTTCTTCATCTGTTCCGGTAAGTGTAGTCATGCCAGAAGAAACATCATTCAACATGCTTACTTCCTGGAACTGCATATGCTCATACATAGAAAACTTTTCTTTTTTTCCTTTGTAATCAAATACAACTTTGTTCAATCTGCTCAGGTCTTCACCTGCACCGGCTTCGCCGCCACCTTGAACCTTAAAGCTCATATTGCTTCTTAAATTATCCGTAAGATTTCCTTTCTCAATCCTAACATTCAACATTTCATTACGGTCAAAAATTTTGTGTTCAACACTTTTATTATCTACAATTTGCAGGTAATGAAATTCGTTTTTTGTAAACGCCAGATAATAACCGTTTCTACTTTCAACCACAACAACACCTGTAATTCCTGCTGTTGCAGCATGCTTTAAGGTATCACCAAACGACTGAGATTTTGGTGCGCTGGTAATTCCTAAAATATCATCTTTCACAATGTCTTTTAAAGGTTTTAATTTATTTTCCTTTGTGTACAAATCAGCAATAATGCCATTACTGTTTGTGTCCAGTTTTAGTTTTGCTTCATTAAAGATTGCTTCATACATTGGTGCATTTGCACTCATCTGTTTTCTAAGACCAGCAGTGAAATAAAATA
>Ga0247804_10000397_pt1 | contig 20195 bp, 20 predicted proteins | sample UWRJL029104C1_FD_181142 | JGI IMG/M metagenome (GOLD analysis project Ga0247804, IMG submission 181142) | Plant litter microbial communities from Arlington Agricultural Research Station in Wisconsin, United States - UWRJ-L029-104C-1 | ecosystem: Environmental > Terrestrial > Plant litter >...
GTGATGTCGAAGATTATGCTGGTGAAGCCTTCTTTGTCAAGATAGACTTCTTGGTGATCGGGTACTTGTCGGATTGTGCTTTGTGCAGTTAGTTTTTGGCTGATTCAGAGGATTGAAATGCTGTAAGGATGACTTGGGACGCGGGAGGGGGTGGTACCTGACATCGGCAAAAGTAGAGGGGAGGTCGACGATGAGGGCGCCGCCGAATAATGGGGTGCTTGTGAATGTTGCCATGACTTGACTTTAGATCTCTGGGAGTTTATGGAAATTCTTGGGGTATCTAAGCAGGGAGAGTAGATATTCGCACAACTTGGTTGTTAGGTGGAGTTTCTGGGTGAGCCTGATATTCCAAGCTGCCAAGTTTCTGGGTGTCGTTGCTATCTTTTCTGTCAATGCTCGCCCTCTCGCTTGTTTTTGCTGTATTCCTGAAGGAGTCGTGGGATGAGTCCTCTTTGTGCAGACTTGGAAGATTTTAAGTAATAAGGTACTTAATGAGTCAATAATTATAATTAAAAATCATGGATATGCTCATATAGGTTAGGTAGTTGCAATAAAAGTCTGTCTGACGTTGTATATGGCAGTTGATTGGATGCCTTATGGCCTTGTGGAAAGTGGAGAACTCTTGACCTCAGAAGATTCAACAAAAAAAAAAAAAGATCAAGAAATGGAGAATACAAAAAGATGGAAAATGGTCCGAGGAACTTCAAGAAAAATACAAAAAATGAGATCTGATAAATCAGAGATTTGGTTACAAAGATTGGATGAATGGAGTATTTTGGGCATGAACCACGGTCATCTCTGGTAAAAGGCAAGAAATGAATTCTAAGATAGTTTGTCCCACTCCAGGTAACCAGAAATCATTTTGCACTTTATATAGTACGTGGTGTACTCCACCTTCCAGAACCAATCAGGGCCAAGAAAAACCAAATTCCAGAATTTCAGATTCTACATGAATTATTTATGCATATACAACATAGCAATGGTCTGTGTGATGATTTCTGCACTGGTTACTATTTTAGATTAAGTCAACATTGGTGGATGTTGAAGTATTGATCAATATGCATGCAACAGCTCTTCCACCCTGCCGAAGCTCAACGACACCTCATTGAACCCCGCGATTACTACCAGAGACCTTTAAACTTCAACACCTTCCTTAATTCCATACCACTGCAGCGCTTGAGAATAATATGGCATCCACTAACGCAGCTTGTATTTTTTGCAAGATCATCAAAGGTCAGCGCCTTTCCATATATCCCTAGTTCTTGAATTGACAAGCTACCAGGCGACATCCCCTCCTTCAAGCTCTTTGAGTCCGACAAAGTCCTGGCATTTCTCGACATCCAACCTCTAAGCAGAGGCCATGCAGTATGCTGTTGCCCTACGCAAGTCAAAGACCTAGAACTGATGTCCGTCTAGCTCGTGATCCCCAAATTCCATGGCGAGAAGCTGGCTGATATTCCGGATGACCAATTGAGCGAGATCTTGGTATGTTACCTTGGGAAACACATAGGCAGAAGGGGAAGCTGAGAGTTTTTGCAGCCGGTAGTTAAAAAGCTTGTTAAGGCAACGGGGGCGGTGGACTACAACATCTTGCAGAATAACGGTCGGATTGCACACCAAGAAGTTGATCATGTAAGTTACAGCCAAATAATTGAGATGGAGGCATCTTACTAACCGGCTCTAGGTTCACTTCCACATCGTAAGCTATATATGATTTTGTGGCAGATGCCTGGCCGCTGACATCAGTTTTAGATTCCAAAGCCAAACCAAGAAGAAGGCTTGTCGATATCATGGCCAGCACAGAAGCCTGAGATGGATACCTTGAAGAAACTAGCGGAGGAGCTGAAGGCGAAGATTTGAGGCTCTCAGTAAATGGAAATATCAGGTATACTTGATCCAATGGAGCCTTAGTTCTTTCCATTCCAAAGCATTATTGAGTTAGATGACCATAAAGTGGTAGATCTAAGATAATATAAAATAACTATACAACAGTCTGGCTTAAAACTTGTTCTCTAATGGATTTTCTTTACTGGAAGTTTCTCTACTATTGCTACACTTCACATAAGCCTCATCAATTGGTGATTCCAGACTTGTTTTCGGCTTTTTAATGGACTGGTATTTCTGTTTAATGCTAGCGCAAATTGTGGTCGTAGCGAAATCTACTCTTCTACGTTGTATACGATTAGCATCCATGATTCCATAGTGTTAGTCATTATGAAGAGCAAAGTGATGCCAATCTAGACTTCTGCCTCTACTCCAGACTTGAGTTAGCAATGGAATAGTGAACGGGTAGCATATTCTAGTAAACACCCACACTTATTGCAACTATCAATCCCACATCTAGAGCGAAATTTGCAAAGTTCCCTAATATGCTGATACACATTTTTGGAGCGTACAATGTAGATTGCAAATAAGATGTGGCGAAATGGGCCCCGTTTCAGAAGGTATATCCCTATGATGCTTCCCACACTTTTTTTTAGTTTAATCATCTTCATACAGATCATTGTCCTCATTCTGGGGTTTTGCGCCGCTAGTTATGGGGCCTTTTTCCTCTTGTTTCCGCCACAATCCTGCCAAGAACTGTACAGTTAGCCAAACTTCCCTGATTCCTTACTAAAGGATGGAGAGGCTTACGTCATTCGTGCTTGCCTCCTCGATACTTTTATCCTCCCTAACCTTGAGAAACCGAGGAAATCGTAGACTGAGCCCTTTCTCATCACTGACCAGTCCAATGGCAGCCGTATACGTTGGGCTGATAGTAATATCCGCAAACGCCATTTCCCAGACCTCCTGCGGCTCAAACCAAACATCTGGATGTCCACCCTCATATTCCACGTACCCTGGCTTACCGCCTAAGACGTTATTGCCTTCGTCCTTGTTGTATCTTTCTTTGTTTGCTTTGTAGAAAGTATCTGTAAAGCCACTTATACATTTACAAACTGCTTCAAGAGACCCAGTTTCCTCATTTCTTACAGCAAGTAATATTGGCGACCAGAACTTTGCTTTTCGTCCTTGACCATGCCATGCTGCGACGGGTATAAGATCAAGCGTGTCAAATGTGGTCGAATAGTCTTTCTTGACCTTCAGCCACGAATCAAGTCGTTTGTCGGGCTCATATGTTGCAAGAAGTGCCTTTCGTCTTGTGGATTTCTTTGGCGGATTCTTATCATTGTCTGTGTTTTTCTTTCCCTTGCTACCTTTTGCTTTGGTAGGGCTTACAGATGCATCTTCTACCACAAAGTCCTCTGGCAGGGGTGCATTTGTCAGATTGTCAAGTATTTTGACCATAATTCCTTCACACTTAACATCAGTCGCATTTTTGAAAAATTCTAGAACCGTTTCAGAATCCTGAGATGTTGCATCGATGTTTTTGACCCAAGTGAATTGATTGGGAATCTCTGTGAACAGGCTTCTCAGCAATTCTCGTCTCTCTCTGAAAGGTCGCTCAAGCAAGGACTCTCCGTTAAGATACATGAGGTCGAACGCGAACAAGCAAACTTCGATCTTGACGCTTCCTATGGCAACATCCTTCCTCGCACGGTTCGAAAGCGTTTGGAAAGTCTTCAACTCGCCAGAGTCTTGGTCTACAGCAACGACCTCACCTTCCATTATGAAGCTATCAACACCATCACCTCGAATTTTTGGGATTAATGCGACAAGATCGGGATACTTGTCCGTCATAAGCTCGAGATGTCGCGAGAATATGGATACTTTCCCGTCAGCATCACAATGGACCTGTGCTCTTTGACCATCATATTTGTACTCGCAACTAAAGTCTCTACCTTGAAGCTTGGTGAGCATCTCGGAAAGGTCTCGAGTGATGCTGCCCAGCATAGGCCTGAGTGGAATATGCAATGAAAGACCACATCTGATGAGAAGCTCATCGCAAACCCCAATCTCTAATAGTACTGGGATAAGGTCATTATAATTGGGTCTCTTCGCGAAACATGCTTTTACGATCTCCTCTGGCTTAACCCAAACCTCGGCAAGAGCATCTTTCTTAAGCTTAGCAAGCTCCTGTAGTGATTTGAGAGGAAAGTCTGATCCGGCAGGGCGTGATAACAAAAAAGCCCGTGACAGTGCAATAAGCATGGTGGTCTTAACAGCTCCAATACGGAGCTTGAAATGTGGTTAGCAACTAGTTATATATGCCTAGAGCAATACAACTTACATGCTGACACAGAGTTCTCACAATATACCGACTCTCCTCGGGTCCCCTAGCATCCTGGAGAAGCTTGTTCACTACACTTTGTTTCACTTCACCACTGCCCGTTCCTTGCGTATTTGCAATTTTCACCAGAGATTGGAAAACTCCTTTAATAGTTAAAGGTTTGGCCTTTCGAAGGGTGAAGCTCTGCTTCTTCTTGGCCTCAAAAGCTACATCACCTGCATCCCCCACTTTGTCATACAGAGCTTTGAGAGATTTCCCATCTAAACCACAGACCGTCTTTAATGCTTTAGAGATGGCGGATCCGCCTAATCCGAGCTCCAAAGAGATATATGGGGGAGAGATCGAGTTTGTGGCTAACCAGACCTAATGGATTCATGTCAATAGGCAGGAATGGCGTTGATAGAATAACACGAATCATAATACATGGAAGAAATAATGTGAGAATTGTGGTAACCATGAGTGTATTGAATATAACGTACGGTTGGCAACAAACTACTAGGATCTCCTTCAATAAGAACTCTCAATAAGTTAACAAGAGTGTCTACTATCTTTATCCGGCTCTGGGTAGAATTGACTAATACGAAACATCGTGTAAGAAGCGCGTAAGAGGCATTCCCTCCTTCAGCAGCCCAATGGTTTTGTAAATCAGCCACATACTTTGAAGGCTCGAAAACTAGCGGACTTTGATCAAAGGGAATGTTCGACGTGATGGTATCCTCTATAGAAGCTCCGGACTGCAGTGAAAGTGTGTTTCTCCCTTTCGACTCCACAGGAAGTGAGATGGCAGTTTGCGTGGATGCTTCTCCTTGGAGTACCATTGGGATGTCATCCAAATTAGCATTATTAGTAGCGACAGTTCTTATACTCTCCTTTGAGTTTTCAACGGCTGCTACACTCCCGGTTAATTGTTCTAAAACAGCATCTGGTTCGGGTGCCAAAACAGTATTGCTTGCGGATGCTTGACTATTCGTCATTATCCCAGCATCTTCTTGATCCCATTGTGCCTGCAGCTTCCTCGCCAATTGCTCATCTGTCAGTGGTATATCTTCGTGATCATCCTTGTCTGCGGCAAGCTGAGAAGGGGCATTGTTGTTCTGCTTTCCAAAAAAGAAGTCCAGGTTTCGCACTGGCGTAGGAGACGCCTTTGAGCTATCATTGAGCTTTCGCCTTTTCACTGGAGTACCCATAACACAACATATGTGGTTCTGTGCCAATCAAGGGGCGAAATGCGCAACTCTTCAAGTACTGCGCGGAGTAATTGCGATTCCTAACGTTGCATAAAGGTAATATCAGTCTCCAATAGATGCCGTCATAGACGCCTGGATGTCATCGTTATTGCTAGAGCTTGTTGATAAGCTTGCGATGGAAGCTGGGTATTTTGCTCTGAAGGTCTTAAATTCATCGAACGGAGGCAGCTTTAGATCTATTGGATTATATGTTATATTAAATGGAAAGGCTCCAATGTGAACTGTAGTATCAATAGCGCGTCATAATGTCGCGGTCGTGTTCCGCACATTTCGCCAAGACACGTGTTCCATGTCAAGAGCTTGACAGATATGAGAACATAATACTATACTCTCCCAATCCGCAAATATGGACTCTGAACCAGATACTAGGCTTGAGGATTACCTTAGCGATAAGTATGTAATAATCTGAGGGAATGCTATGAGCTCCAGGATTTGACTGACTTCATTTCAGGTTTCAGAAGCCTGCCGACTTCAATGACATCGATAGCTTACTGGAAACTGTCTCCATCCAGAGACAGCAATTAGACGATCAACTCCGCGATGCTCGAACCAAATTGGCAAAGGCAAAAAAATCCTCGCAAGACAATGCAGCTCGAGTGCTCAGAGATGCCCAGGAATTTGAACGGCAGCAGAGCGATGTCCAACGCCGGATTATGCTGGTTACGTCTTCAGACAATGTAGACGAGGCCACAAGGCGGCTGAATGGTCCTATGGATAAACTCAGAAAGGTAGATTTGGCAAAGCAGTATGTCGAACTTTTGAAAGAGGTGAATGATTTGGTCTCCGATACGCGATCACACTTGCCTGGCAATCCAAAAGAAGCGCTCAAGCCTTACGACCAGCTTAAAAGTCTTACCATCACATTGCGTCAAAAACAAGAAAATGCAGAGGGAGCAGGAATACATTTGGTGAATCATGTGGACCAAACCACAACACGTCTTTGGGCGGAGATGAAGAAGATAATGACGGATGAGTTTCAGGTTGAGCTTACAGCATCCAAATGGCCATCGGAGAAAGGAGCTCCTAGCAAGGTATGGAGGGATTGCTTTGAGAAACTATTAGAGTTGCAGTACCCTGAATTACAGTCGGCAAAAGAACCTCTCATTCTGCTCCCAATCGCTGTACTCGCCAAGCCATTCATACAGAATTTTAGATATCAATTTATGAGCGAGAAACCTACTAGTACGCTATTGCCCTTCGATTTACCAATACATAAGCTAACAGCTTTAAGGTCAACCCCATCATTTGGGCGATTATTATCTAGAGTGGTTTCAAGGTGTAGTTTCAAAGCTAGAAGACTTTTTACGTGATGAGGTATCGTTTGTAAGTTGCTCCACGACCGCCTCAACTTAAAGTCTATAGACGCTAATAGTAAAACCTATAGAGCCTTGTTATGTATTTCCGTGGTTCTCCGTTAGCCGCCAACACTGTCTATATTGATCCAATCTCAGCATTCATTACATCCTTCCTACCAACCTTGAAGGAGAAGACTAATACCGTCATTCAAGCCATAATAAGCCAGGATCCTATCATGCTTAGTAGGTTTATTGCACAACTTCTCAAATTCGACGAGAACTTGAGAACGCAGTTTAGATACGATGCAGGAGATGCTGATATGGGATGGATGGGCTTGGCAGGAGACGTCCTAGAATCGAATTTTGATCGATGGCTGGAGGTTGAGAAGCGATTCGCCTTCGAACAATATGAGGAAATCATCAAGTCTTCAAACGCTGGCCACATCGATCACGACAGTGCTGGACAGGGAAAGACAAAGTGGACATATGGGGCGGACCAGGTCATTGATCTATTGCTATCAATAACCAATACTTATAGAAAGCTCCGTTCTTTTGATCAGAAGTTTAAATTTCTTTCCGAGATCCAAGCAGAAATAGTGGATCGATTTCAGGGACGGCTTGCTGAGTCACTCGATGCTTATCGCACCATTACTTCCAGAGTCGCCCGTACAATCCATGGAATCACGAAAGAAGAACAGGCCAAGCTCCAAGGCATTGGTGGCCTGGATAGTTTGTGTCGAGTATATGGAAGTGCGAATCATGTAAGTTCTATTAATAATTCCTAGTTATTCAGTAGTTTTGGCTATGTAGTGCTTACAAATTATAGGTGATTGAAACCTTAACAGAATGGGGAAATCAAGATTTTTTCTTAGACATATTTCTGGAGCTTCAAGAGCGTATCAGAAAGGCCTCCGGTCCCAATGAGTCTAATCTTGCCGGTTCAATGTCAGTTGCGGAAGTCAGAGAATCTATATCGAACTCTCTCGGCACGAACAACGAACTCGGTTCAGTCTTTGATGCCTCTATATTATCCTACAAGGAGAGACTCCTGGAACCGTCTTCCGAGCTGCTTGTCCAGGCCTTCAAATATAGCTTTTCACCTTTGTTTAGGCCGTATATTACTAGAGCACAGTGGACTACTGTTGGTGAAGTGGACGATTCCGGTACCTTTTTCCTTGTTGAAATTTCATAAATTTTAGCTAATCGCACATTTCCAGTTACAATCAGTCCAGAATTGGACCACCCTCTGAAAACCCTAAGGGAACAACTTAAATATCTCTCTGGAGTCCTTTCATTTTCTGCATTCCGTCGAATATGGCGAGCAGTAAGCTTCCTCTCTGAACTCATTGTTGTGAAAAAGGGAGCTGTAACTGACATTAGATTAGGCTTATGATGGCCTTGAAGAGTTTCTGTGGAATGAGGTGCTCATGGCCCAAACATTCACTGCTCTTGGCGCAGCACGCTTCTTACAAGACCTAATAGCTATCCAAGCTGTGGTTGACAGCTCATGTTTGGTTTACCGTCAAGCAAATGCAGATTTGGAGATGGACAAACTAAAGCAAGGCGTGATTTTACTTAATTTACCAGTAGAGGACGAGGTACGTAAAGCCTTATTTAGCTGTGATAGATTAGCATTGCGTCACATTCTATCCCAACCTTCCAACTTGCTCATATTCTAACATCTACATAGGCTGGTGGTCCATCCTTAAAGGACGGTACGGAGGTGAGATATAAACTCAATTTAGGACTCCTCGGAAGAGATGAAGCTAGGAGGATCATTGCCGCACGAATAGAATTTGATGAGCAGGAACTCTACTAAATAGATACCCCAAAGCCATATATATCGTCATATCGGTGTACTATATAAACCAGTCGTTTAGCAATACTGTTGCATGTGGAAACAGGTGACTTAGGAGGCAAAACATCCTTTTTCACATGCTACGAATATCTTACGAGATTTGTAGACATCATGGTTTTGATCCGTGACATGAGGTGGAATAGATTCAATATAAAAGGAACGCTTCATTTTATTGCAGGCTATGCCGTTAATCCATTCACTCCATTGTGATTCCCCTAACCAGTCCCAAATGCACCCAATCCTAGATCCTATTTCCCTAAACCCAACTCGACTTAACCAAATCTGGTCTCCTTATCCTCAATAGGAACGTCTTTTCCGGTTGTGCTCTTGTATTGGCCACGAATGAAATCCGAGATTTGCTCATCTTTTGCCTGTTCGACCGCAGACTCGTTATCCTGTGCGCCCTGACCTAGGAATTTCTCCTGGACGAAATCGATTCCTATTTCAAATTGAGCATTAGCCTCAAAACATGCATTGAAGTTGGAGGGAGGGATTGCCCATTATAAAGGGGCTTGACATTGGCTTGGGAAGAGGATAACTGACCTTTGTCAAGGTAATCCTCATTCTTCTCACTCTCCCTTCCGCCACCAGCAGCAGAGTTCAGCTTGTCGCCAATACCACCCAAGAAGCCACCACCCTCCTTCTTCTCCTGGCCAGACTCGCCGTCACGACGTTCCTGGCTTTGTTGGCTAGCTCCTCCATTGTCCTTGTCTCCTCCGGTAAGGTTCTTGACGAAATCCATGATGATGTTATTGTATGGTAGTTGTTAAAAGCTGGTATTTGATTTGATTTGATTTGGACTGCCGATGAGATTCAGAGGTAAGAGAGTAAGCTGTAGTGAAGATGAGGGTGTGGAAAGTTGGGAGGAGTTGATATAGTAGTGTTTCGAAAGCAAAGAGGGGCAGAGTGATCTTGATGGAATGCCAAGGTGACGTGCGCCGAGATTCATGCACACTCACGTTGGTGGGAGTGGATATTCACCGCTTTATGATGTAATTATTGGTTGGAAATATCAGGGAAATGCTTGCTTGCATCGCTTCTGCCTCTAATGTGTTTGGCTTTCAGCTGCTCTGGGATGGCATTTGTGTTGTGTACCGTATGAAATGTAAGGCTGCGAGGCGAGACTATGTTGTCATTTGTGTGTTTGAGTTTGAGCTCGAGCTCGAATTAGTGAACGTAAATCCGTGAATTCAGTAGATCAAACTACAAACTCTACTACTTACTGCCATAATTAACGATCAAATTTGAATGATGATACAGAGACAGGAAAAAAACGATGTCATTGATAGTAAGTTCATCTGTTTGATTCCTGATGGCCAAGCTCCATAACAATGCCCCTGAGCTCCGATAAGCTCTAAGCGAGCCTCGATAAGATCGATCTGCACCGTAGCTTGTGGGGAATGTAAACATCGGATCACCCTACAAACCCCAAAAAATCCCACAAGTGCACACTTTCCACCCTCCCACTCTCTCCAATTCTCGATAGGCCCCTCGATACCTCGCAAATATGACCGAGCACCATCGCAAAATCGAGCTTCAGTCCCCGGACGACCTGCAGTACTTAATATCCAATGTCCGGCGCGTCGCGCGCCAGATGATCGACAAAGACCTTCCTCCTATGCCCGGTATGGACGAAGATCCTATGCGTCAGCGCGTTGAAGAATTGGTACAAGACTATATACGCCGGGTCTTTCTAACCACGGGGGAGAACATCACCATCAACGGCATGGCCCCTGAACCAGCAATGTTGGAAAAGATGCTTCTCGAAGAGGGTAGTGAGCAAAGCGTGGAAGAACACGAGCCGTTTAATGCAAAGTTATGGGAGAGAGCGAAAGAGCTAGCGCGGCAGGAAGAGGAAATGATTGAGGAGATTGCGAGTTTGAGAAGGAGCATGCCGGGAATTGCGGTTGAAGGAGCTAGGAAAGGGGAGAAAGTGGATGACGAAGAGACTTTGGGGAGATGGGTAGAGGGAGTGAAGAAAAATGATAGCGGGGAGCTTGGTATAACGGGTTTGGATAGGCAGGAACAGGTGGAGAAAGATTGGAGCAAAGGGGTGGAGGGACTAGGGAGGATGAAGAGAGGTTTACCAGAAATGGCGGCGAGAAAAGAAAGAGCGGAAAAGGTTGAGGCTTACGTACTCAGTGAAGCTGCAAGATAGGTAATAATCTTGTAGAGCTTAGTATGATAAGCGCTCCGCTGATGTATATAATGCCCTGGATGTAGTTTGATATTGGGATGGCGTTGCGGTTAGGAGTGGAAATGAGAGAATGGCGTTATGATATACCCTTTAGCATATATAGTTTCCAAATATACACCACAAGCAGTATAATGAGATCGTCTCATCTAATCTAACACTTTGCAGCTTCACATAGGCACTCATCAATAATTCTTGCTTCAGCTGAACCCCTTGATCTTACATTCCTTTCATATAGATCTGAGTAATTCAGTCGCTATGCAGGATGAACTTGCTAAGTGTACGTTCTGATACTTTTACATGTAGAAGCCACGGATTTTCGCCGGATCGCCGCAGGCTTTAGCAGATGGCCACATTTCACTGTTCCATCCCATGCTTCCGAGAAGCTGCAGTGCTGCCTAACTGTCTAAAGAGTACCTCTTCACTTCATATAATGACTCTCTCTAGTAAAGATTCGTCTTGTTTCTCTACATGCATGACGCCATACCTAGTTCTTTTGACGGCTCAGCTGGCTCGGTTTTTTCTTTTGTAAGGTCTTTTTGGATCTCAGTGGGATCCTCCAACGTATTTTCATATTCGTCTTGCTCGTCCTGATCCTGATCTCCACTCGCACTCCCGCTAATACTCTGGTCCACTCCGCCCTTCTTGGCTTTAAGTTTTGCTTCCTTTCGTTTTGGGATGACCTGAGTGAATGCCTCTCCCCAGTCTCCCGTTTCTAGCCATCTTAGCATGATCTCCACTACGTGATTAACTGCCAGAACAGATCTGCTTTGCATAGTCATATACTCTCCAATAGGGAGTTTAGCCGTAGGTATACCTCGCTCACATGCTCTTTTGTAACAAAGACCCTTGTGGCGGTTCTTGTCGACAATGGCACCGACGATATAGCTAGTATTTGGAGAGAGACGTTCCAGAGTATAAGGTGAGTCGGCCGATAAGTATACGATTTTCGGCTCGCCATTGAGATGTCTGACAGGGTCGACATCCTGAGCAGTAACTTCATCTCCGTTTTGTGGTATGATGGTCTCGATACCGACCGAAGTTGATAATTCTTCAAGCAGTTGTGTCGATCCGCCGGCGACGACTTCAATATGGGCCTCTTCGTTGGGTTTTAGATCAGCTTCTGATCCAGATTCTGGGAATCTATCATTCGGTGGCTCGCTGGGTACATTTTCCGAAGTCGTTCCAGCGGGCCCTGCTAATGGTCCAACCAATTTACCTGCCTCAGGTCCTTTCATAACTGTGTCGAGCTTTTGGGCAGCAGCTACAAAATCGTCCTCTGTAAATGTGACCCCTTTCCAACTAAGATGGTTGTTGTTGAGGATTGTTTCAAACCTGGTCTTCAACGCACCACCATAAGAGCTGATAACGAAATGTGTCCGGTATGTGTTCTTCTTATTCTCCGAATAACATCGTGTAAGCTGATTACTTAAAGACAACAGCTCTTTCTCAAGCATATAAGTTTCAAAGTCGCAATCCATGATTAGAGTCAGTGGAACTTGAATAGGCCGTTGTGTACGTTTCTTCTGTTCCTTTAAAGCATCCTCCAATGATTCCACAGCCGATCCAGTCTCAGCATCGACCACAGGGTCAGCATTCTTAGCCGCTCGTTTTCGAGCCTGTTTCTCCTTATGCTTCTCCCGACGCTTGAGCCGTCGGTCCTCCAACCCTGCCTCCCATGCTAGGGATTTTCTGAGCTTCTTCAATGCACTCTTAGACATTTTTGGCCCATTATCTAGCTCTATGGCTAGAGCAACAGCGCCTCGACTAGAACTCAGCTCTTTCGATAACTGGTCGTCGATGGCCATGAGATCATTCTCTGTCTCGGCGGCACCAGAGTTTGCCAGAGCAGTATTTTCTGCTACATCTTCAGACCTGCTTAGCCTTCTTATCTTAGAAGGACGCTCCTCAGTGTCAGACATGTTGAAAAGATAGTTTCTGGGCAACGCAGGCTGCAAAACTCGTTCTTCTCAGAAAATTAGTCTCGTGACTGGAACTTGAACCAGACTGGGTGGTAAAGTGTTTTCGGCGGTGTACTTTGGCAGAACGCGAATTTTAGCTGATTGTGGGGTATTATTATCTCACAGCGCGTTCCCTCGCGTCTCCACGCGAACAAGTATCAAAGAAGATACCAGGAAAATAGATTTTTACTTGAAGGTCATTGATGATTGCAAAGAGTTCATCCTTTGTTCTACAATATCATTATGTCTTCCCGACCAGAACTCAAGGTACTTATTCTGGTGGTACTTAGTTGTAATTGGAACTAACTCGCCACAGGTTGATGATGAAGGTGGATTCATCAGGTTTTACAAAGCACTTCCTGAGAAAGAGGATGATACAATTCGAGTCTTTGAGCGTTCAGATTTTTACACAGCTCATGGAGATGATGCATCTTTCATCGCCCGTACAGTAAGTCTCCAAAACAAGACCTAGATCTGTTGTTACCTCGCTGATAAGTGTTAGGTATACAAAACCACTTCTGTACTACGGCAGCTGGGCAAAAATGACTCTACTGGACTGCCTTCGGTCACTATGTCTATAACTGTTTATAGAAATTTCCTTCGAGAGGCTCTCTTCCGGCTGGGCAAACGAATCGAAATATGGCAGTCGACATCAGGCAAAGGGAACTGGAAAGTGGTCAAACAAGCTTCACCGGGTAATTTACAAGATGTCGAGGAGGAACTAGGTGGGCAATTTGACGGCGCACCAATAATTTTGGCTGTAAAGGTGTCTGCAAAAGCTGCAGAGGCGAGAAATGTTGGCGTATGTTTCGCAGATGCTAGTGTCAGAGAATTAGGGGTCAGCGAATTTCTGGACAACGACTTATACTCGAATTTCGAATCTTTACTTATCCAACTCGGTGTCAAAGAGTGCTTGATACAACAAGATAAGTCCGGGAAGGATATAGAATTAAGTAAGCTGAAAGCAATTATTGATTCCTGTGGTATCGCTGTTTCCGAACGAGCCCTACCGGACTTTGGCACAAAGGACATTGATCAGGACCTGGCTAGAATCTTAAAGGATGAAAAGGCTACAGGAACTCTGCCACAGACGGATCTAAAGCTTGCAATGGGATCTGCAGCAGCGTTGATCAAATACCTCGGTGTCATGCATGATTCATCAAATTTTGGACAATATCAGCTATACCAGCATGATCTTACACAATTTATGAAACTCGATGCTCCAGCACTAAAAGCATTGAATCTTATGCCAGGTCCTCGAGACGGGGCTAAGAGCATGTCATTATATGGCCTTCTCAATCACTGTAAGACCCCAGTTGGTAGTAGGTTACTCGCACAGTGGCTTAAACAGCCTTTAATGAGTCTGGAAGCGATCACAAAAAGACAGCAGTTAGTCGAAGCATTTGTGGAGGATACCGAGTTGCGCCAAACCATGCAAGAAGAACACCTACGATCTATACCAGACCTATACCGCCTAGCGAAGAGATTTCAGCGAAAGTTAGCAAACCTTGAGGATGTGGTAAGAGCATACCAGGTAGTTATCAGACTACCAGGATTTATCAACACCCTAGAGGCTGTGATGGATGAGCAGTACAAAGATCCACTAGATGAGGCATACACCACAAAACTTCGAGAATATTCAGACAGCCTAGCCAAATTGGCCGAAATGGTAGAAACAACAGTGGACATTGATGCCCTAGACAATCATGAATTCATTATAAAACCTGAGTTTGATGATGGTTTACGGACCATTCGAAAGAAGCTTGACAAGCTTAAGGATGAGCTTGATCGAGTTCATGAAACAGCCAGCCAAGATTTAGACCAAGAAATGGACAAGAAGCTTTTTTTGGAAAATCATAGGGTCCATGGATGGTGCCTGCGACTTACCAGAACTGAGGCAACTTGTATCCGAAATAAACAGAACTACCAGGAGATTTCTACGCAGAAAAACGGTGTTTATTTCACAACCCACAAGTTGCAGAGTATACGGAGAGAACATGATCAGCTCTCACAGAATTACAATCGAACGCAAAGCAGTCTTGTGAACGAAGTAGTCAGTGTAGCCGCATCTTACTGTCCCGTTATTGAACAGCTAGCCGGCGTGCTTGCTCATTTGGATGTGATAGTCAGCTTTGCGCACTGTTCAGTACACGCACCTACCTCATATGTACGACCAAAGATGCACCCTAGAGGTAATGGTGACACTGTATTGAAGGAAGCTCGGCATCCCTGTATGGAGGTGCAAGATGACATTCAGTTTATCACAAACGATGTGGAGCTTCGGCGCGGTACTTCCCAGTTCCTTTTAGTGACAGGCCCGAACATGGGCGGTAAGTCTACATTTCTGCGCCAGATCGGTGTCATAGTCCTGATGGCACAAATTGGCTGCTTCGTGCCATGTTCTGAGGCCGAGCTTGCTATCTTCGATTGCATTCTTGCTCGTGTTGGTGCCAGCGACTCCCAGTTGAAGGGTGTCTCGACTTTCATGGCTGAAATGCTTGAAACAGCAAACATTCTGAAGTCAGCAACCTCAGAATCACTGATTATCATTGATGAGCTTGGACGTGGAACGTCTACATACGATGGATTCGGTCTTGCGTGGGCAATATCCGAACACATCATTAAAGAAATAGGCTGTTTCTCGATGTTCGCAACCCATTTTCATGAGCTTACAGCACTTGTAGATTCCTACCCCCAAGTGCAAAATCTGCATGTTGTAGCACACGTAGACGCAAAGGACGACGAGGATAAAGCCAAGCGCGAAGTTACCCTTCTATATAAGGTCGAAGAGGGAGTTTGTGATCAGAGTTTCGGTATCCATGTTGCGGAGCTAGTGAGGTTTCCTGAGAAGGTTGTTAATATGGCCAAGCGGAAAGCAGATGAGCTGGAAGACTTTTCTGGGAGGCAGGAAGCGAATACTCTCAATGTGGGAAAGGAAGACGTGGAAGAGGGAAGTGCATTGTTAAAGGAGGTATTGGTGAGATGGAAGGCAGAATGCGAAGGCAAAGGTTTGAGTCAAGAAGAGATGGTGAGTAAGATGCGGGACATCGTCAAAGGGCATGAGAAGTTACTTGCCAACCCGTTTTTCCAGTCTATCAAGACTCTATAATGTAGCATATAAGGCTTGCTACTTTGGCGTTCTGGAGTTGGTGGGGTGTGGTCGGAGCCTTGCCCAGTAAAGTGAGCAGTCTACTGTAGTATATGTGAATCTATACAGAATTGAAGATCGAGATTCATGACAAATTTACTTAACTATGAGATGCTACTGAACTATTCGTATCTCGAAACTGTATATCGGCCAGGAGTGTAGGAAATATGGCAGCTCTGGGTAGACTTGAAATGTTATACGTCTAATTTGATTAAAGAATGATCCGTCTAGCAGAATTTGAAAGCACCGGATTCAAAAGACACGCAAGGAGCGAGGGAGCGAGCGAAGGTACGAAGCGAGTTTTCAAAAGGGTAGAAATCCGGAAAGCCATCACCTCTAACCTCTAATCTGCTAGTTCGGCAATATGGATTGGAGCAGTGGACAGCTATCGTTTACGAGGGGCAGGCTTGTCTAGTGGTCCACAAGTTCTATCTAGGTATTTGATCAATTTGATACGTGTTGAATCATTTATCATAGACAGGAATTTCATTCCGTATTGCTAATGGTCATAATGCATAGCTCTTTGTCCATATCTATTCCTAATTCAAGGTTACCTGCCATAGTGAGTCTGCTTGAGATCTTCATCAATTACGCAAAATACCTTGGCTCATCAAAGACATGATATGCATGTCCACGAACACCTTCACCACGAAATAGCGCTGGAAATCTCATGCCCTCCGGTACTTTGTCCTCATTTGCAATTTTATTCCTTGCTTTTGCAGCCAAAGGTGGTGCCTCTCCAACTTTAAACTTTCCAACTTGAAGCTCAGTATCAGTAATTGTGGATCTGCTTACACGCGCGTAACCAGTTCGCTTTAAGCCTTTGTAGAGAATGTATTCGCACCAACGATCCCAATCTGAGGGGTCGATGTCGTGCATTCCTGATCTCTCGGAAACATACGTATTGTAATTATCTTCGAGTGGCTTGGTTACAAGGTAAGAGAGGAGGATGGCAGGGCGAGGGGTTGATCCCATGAGATCGGCTAGGTATTCAGACTGAAGACGACGATCTTCGGGGTCTTCTTCTTGGCCAGAGTGAAATACGAATACATCTACAAGCTCACCGTAGACATCAAGTGTGGCATGAATCGCAGGAGCTAATTCTCCAACCGGTGATGGAAGCAGATGGTGGGTTGAGTTGACAATGGGGAACTTCGATAACAAGGCAGCGCCCCAGGTGTGTTTGTTTGGTCCTGGTCCATAGTCGACATACATACCGAGATCTTCTGCGAGAAATTGTGTTGTGTCTCGATTGCCCATGATGATTCTTTGAAGATCTGATTCTAGGAGTCCTATCACATCGATCTCTAATTCCTTGATAAGGTCACGCATGCGATATTCTGATGACCACATGTCGTTATCGAGAGAAAAGTGAATAGTCCAAATTCCTGCAGTGAATATCTTCTCATTTTCATGATAAGGTTTATAATCGTAAGTTGGGAATCGAAGATAGGCGACCGAGATAGAGAACAGCTGAAGCAGCCCCAGTACATAAAGATAATACGATCGCTGCTTCCGTGTATGAGGGGATGAAGTAGCTCGTTTGAAATCAACTCCACGAGGAGATGAAACAGCTGAAAAAATGCCACATCCGATCAAAATCATTGTTGTTGCCATGACCAAGTCGGTACGTTCTCGGACTAACGGTCCACCCGGCACAAAAGCATAAGCGACGACCCAAACGTGGAATAATGTCATAAAGTTGTAGGCAAAGAAACCAACACCGAAAGTGATACCCGGATCTTGCCTTGCCGCTAAGCCAATCAATGGCACAGATGCAGCCATCAGATAAGCCGCTAGAACAAGACCACCATAGTAGCCGGTCCAGTGGGTTTTCACCGTCAGAATGGCCGCACCGACACTTCCAAGTCCATAAAAAGACCAACTTCGCGCAAGATCTTCCCTATATAGGCCCAAGACTAAGCCAGCTCCCATGCTTGCAATAGTCCACGCGCCATGGGGTGCTGATATTGGTCCTCGAACTGGATATCCCTCCCAATTCCATAGAATCATTGTGCTTGAATCTGATAACAAAGAATGAAGTCCAAAGAATAACCCAGCTATCCCCAAAGCTGATAGAATGGATGATAATTTATTCTGTTCCTGATGTGGTGGATCATACCTAGGAGTATAAGAAGCCCTTGTTGAACGAAGCACAGCAAAAACGGCAATGATAAAACCAAAGCCGTTCCATCCTCCATTTTCAGCATGAGATGTTGGCCAGATTGGGTTGCTTGTGTGATTCGCGAATTTTATAACGCTCGATGCAAGAAGCCCAATTATCCATGCTGATATTTTAGACTCCAACCGCGCAGATTGTCTTCCTTCAGAATACCATGTAGCTGCCCAGGAGAGACAAGACATCCAGATACCAAACCCAACTATAAAAAGTCGAAGTACAGGGTTGACGACTAAGTAGGCTAGCAGCCCGGAAAGTGATAATAAATGGAACAACCGAAGATTTTTTAGTACATAAAACCTAACCGAAGGGATTCCAAGTATAAGTGGCGACACTGTTGACATGATCATAGCCTCGTAACCAGAGATTCCCATATGCCATAGTGGAAAGTCTAGATATGTCAGAATTGCTCAACAATAAGAGGGAAAGTACATACACCATACCACCAGACCCAGGGATGTCAACATTGACCAGAACACAAACTTAAATAACATTAGCAAGAATAAGTCAGGTCAAAAAGTACAAAACTTACTCCATTGTAAATATCTGCAGCGGCATCAAGCACTCCTGACCATGAAAACGACTGACCGAAGGTTTGGCCCATGATTTTCTCTTTTCTATAAGAAATTAGCGTCATCCTGAAGGTTTGAAAGTATGTCTTACTCTTTGTCAAGAACGGCATTGGGAACTTGCTGGCTAAAGCTATACCACAGAGATTTAGACGCGTTCATAATCATGCAATTGGTCAAAATAAATATTGTACATGATTTATTTTGGAAGCCTGTAAACGTACCCCTTGCTCAACCCTTTTTTGTCTCGAACTATAAGCTCAAAAGTATCAAAATCCAATGCTGTAACTGCATCAAATGCCACATCGAACAAAATCAACGCCCATTCAAAGAAAGCATACGTTGTGTATGCTACCTAACGTCAGTAAAAGCACGTAAATCGGGTTTTTTAAATTCTTACCTCCAGGAACCCTATGAACCTTATGTTGAATAAAAAAGTATACCAAAGGCACTAAAGTACCAAAGAAAGCTCCGGCAAGGTATTTGCGATACTTGACTGCCCGGAAGTTATAGGGACTGAGGGCGAGGCACCCGAGAGTCCAAGGTAGAGTGGCGACTAAATACGAAATCATGAAGATATCATGCCAGTCGTGATCATCTGTTGAGGTAACATATGTCCATCCGCCACATGTGAGGGATCGGAAGAGGCCCATAAAAGCTACAGCTTTAGGGAGTGAGGAATTCGGCCGAGCTGTTAGAAGATACCATAATCCTACTAACGCAAATCGTGGACCTTTTCAATTTTTAGCTACGCAACTCCAAGAACTTTGATTTGCCCCCATACCTGAAGTGATAGCTATGAACAACATAAAGAATGAGCGTTCCGGGTATCGATCACCAATTGTGGCAGACACCGAGGGGAACCATTCTTCAGGATAGCCAAACCATTCATTCTGAACTATTTTATGGTAGTGCAATGAGCATCCCACGATCAAGGCGCTCAAAAATGCAGCTAAATCACCCTTCAGCATCAATAAACAGAGAAGTACCTTCGTGTTTACACACCATATGCAGCAGCTGTATGAATCCAGGACACCCATTTGCCAGAGAAAGCCAGTACAACATCGCCATCCTTGAACTTAGGAGCCATTCTGGTCCTCGCAGATTTTCACATCCAAACGATTGTCTTCCGAAAGATCCGGAGAATGAAGCGCGATGTTGACGATGAGCTCAAGGACCTCGCGTATGGACCTAACCCGTTGGTTATGAGCACACCTGCATACATTCCTGTGACAGGGGTGTCACTAGCTCTTCCGCGGCACATTACTAGGTCTGATTCTATCAGACTTAGTTCGGTTAATTTGCCCTTGGTTTCCCAAACCCAAGCCTTGGCCTCGAACTCGTCTACCGTTCACCAGTCATCTATCTTTCATAACGTACAATTTTAAAATTACGACCTCCTGCATATCTTGGGTATAATCTTGGTTGTTCTTACTTGGAAGGTTGCAGGCTTGCTATGTGTTTTATTTACATTATCATCACTTTATCAGCGAGGATTGTATTATTCCATCACGATGTGCTTCAAATTCTAGTACAACCTCTGGCAAATTAGCAAGGGATACGCATGGTGTAG
>Ga0247804_10000398_pt1 | contig 20190 bp, 16 predicted proteins | sample UWRJL029104C1_FD_181142 | JGI IMG/M metagenome (GOLD analysis project Ga0247804, IMG submission 181142) | Plant litter microbial communities from Arlington Agricultural Research Station in Wisconsin, United States - UWRJ-L029-104C-1 | ecosystem: Environmental > Terrestrial > Plant litter >...
TGCTGGTGATTCTGGCAACAATTCGATGATTCGTCCAAAAACTTCGGGTACATTAAAATTCTGTAAAGCCGAGATTGGGAAAATTTCAGCATTTGGTACTTTTGCAGTCCAGAATGCTACTTGCTCCTCTAATTGTTCCTGATTTGAGTTGTCGATTTTATTCAACAATAATAAAACCGGAATTTTAGCATGAATGATTTTATTAAAGAAAGCCTCGTCTTTTAAGTCCTGCTCTCCTATTTCGACCATATAAACCAGTATATCAGCATCTTCAAAAGCCGATTTTACAAAGTTCATCATCGATTCCTGCATTTCATAAGCGGGTTTGATGATTCCGGGAGTATCCGATAATATAAGTTGAAAATCCTCGCCATTCACGATTCCAAGAATACGATGACGAGTTGTTTGTGCTTTTGATGTAATAATAGATAATCTTTCCCCAACAAAGGCGTTCATCAATGTTGATTTTCCAACGTTTGGATTCCCGATGATGTTTACAAAACCTGCTTTATGTGACATTTGTGTATTATTTAATTTGCAAAGGTAGTCATATCAACTCAATACAGAAAATAAAACATTTTTTAAAGTTTTCGTTGGATTTCTTAAAAATCGGCGTATCTTTGCACCCGAAACATCGCGGGATAGAGCAGTAGGCAGCTCGTCGGGCTCATAACCCGAAGGTCACAGGTTCGAGTCCTGTTCCCGCTACTAAGAGAAAAGGCTTCAGAGAAATCTGGAGCTTTTTTTATGGAATAAATTTCAGCTCGCCGGACTTATATCCGCCGCGGCGGACACAGGTTCGAGTCCTGTTCCCGCTACGATTTGGGACAAAGAAGAAACATTTTTAGTTGTCTCTTTTTTTATTTAAATCTATTTGAGTACTAATCTAGTAGATAAGCCTCAAAACTTCATTTATTCTAGCGGTTCAAAATTGATTTTGTGAGATTTTAAAATTCTCAGGATAAATCGAACCAATCAAATCTCGTGATTGGTTTATGTTTTATAGCCCTCTTTAGGTTTGAAAATTAGTCCCGTAATTATCTTATGATTAAAATAATTAGTAAAAAAAAAATCCACTCATTCCACTTATTATGTTTTTCATTTATTTATTTCTAAATCATCCAAAAAGGTTTGAAAATTATCTCTCTGAGGCATTATTTAACACAATCAACATTCACCATACATTGATAACAAGTGGTAAATTTTGTTTTCCACTCAAACTAAACTTTGTTTCTTCCATAAATCAAAATATTTTCCTTTTTCCTCTAATAAAATATGATGATTACCCGATTCAATGATTTTTCCATTTTCCATAACTAATATTTCATCAGCATTTGCAACTGTACTAAGCCGGTGAGCAATAATAATTATAGTTTTACCTTGCTTTTTGAAATCATCAATAACTTTTTTTACTATCAATTCAGAATTTGTATCTAATCCAGAGGTAGCTTCGTCCATTAATAAAATTTCAGGATCTTTATATAATGCCCTGGCAATAGCAATTCTTTGTTTTTGCCCACCGGATAGCATTGTTCCATTCTCACCAATCTGCGTTTCAAAACCGTTAGGTAGTTTTTCTACAAATTCGGTAATACCTAATTGTCGCGATAAATCTAGTATTCTGTTAATGTTTGGAAAAGAATCTCCTAAAGCAATATTTTCAATTATATTTCCCGAAAACAAATTAAGCTGTTGTGGTATAACTCCAACTAACTGCCTTAGGCTTTGATAATGAACAAATTGAGTATCATAGCCTCCAATATAAATTTTTCCTTCTTTTATTGGATATAAATTTTGAAGCAATGAAATTAAAGTTGTTTTCCCACTTCCGCTTTCCCCAACAATTGCAGTTGTCATATTTTTCTTGAATTCAGCATTAAAGTTTTTAAAAACTTCAATCCTTGAGCCATAACGAAAAGAAACATTTTCAAATTTGATACTTCCTATATTCTCTTTTTGCAATTCGATTTTATTCTCCGTCTGTTCTCTTTCCAAATCCATAATTTCAAAAAGTCTATCAGCAGCAATTAATGCATTTTGTGCTGTTTTATTCATGCCAATTAAAGATGCGACAGGCGAAGTAAAATAACCGATTAAAGCATAAAAAGAAAATAATTCTCCTGGAGTGATAGATCTGTCAATCACATAACCGGAACCAATCCACATTAAAATAACCGTAAATCCTGAAGCTAAAAGTTGCGTAGATGTACCAGCAAAAATCCCATTCAAGCCTGATTTATAAGTTGTAAATAAAAGTTTTACAAATTTATTTTCTGTTTTTAAATTAGAAAACTCTTCAATGCCAAATTCTTTTACTGTCCTTACATGTGTAACACTTTCAACCAACTGAGTTTGTAATTCAGCGGCATCTTCCATAATATTTCGTTCTACTTTCTTGTTGAATTTGTTTAAAACAAAATATATCAAGGTATAAAATGGAATCGCAAGTAGAATAACCAGAGCCAATTTCCAATAATAAGTAAACATTAAAGCAAATGAAAAAATTACAATAAAAATGTTGACAATCATTTCTATCGCCACTTCATTTATAAAGGATCGAATTTTTACTGCATCATTTATTCTGGATGTAATTTCCCCTATTTGCATAGTGTCAAAAAAACGTTGTGGCAAGTGCAATAGATGTTTATAATAACCCAAAATTAATTTCGCGTCAATTAATTGCCCCGTTTTCATAACAAATATGCTTTTTTTAGAGCCTATATAAGCTTGAAGTGCTATAATAGCAATCATCGAAATGCTCAATAAATTAAGTAGGTTTCTATTGCCATCGACCAAAACATAATCTGTGATTTTTTGAATATAAATAGACATTGACAATCCCAAAACAGTAAAAACTATGGCACCAATTAGTGCCTGAAGTAAAATGGTTTTATGTGGTTGAATTAAATTCCAAAATCTCTTTATTGGCGAAGTTTTTTCGTTTAGTTTTTTAAAATCATCATTGGGTGCAAAAAGAATTAGCACACCTGACCATATTTTTTGAAATTCTTCAAAAGTATAAACTTCAATTTTACCAAAACCCGGATCCATAACCGTAATTTTAGCTTTTTCAACTTTATAAATTACGACATAATGATGAAATTGTTCTTTGGTAACAACGTGGGCAATTGCAGGAAGCGGAATTTTATCTAGAGAATCCAGACCTCCTTTTACACCTTTTGCTGTAAAGCCCATTTTTTCTGCTCCCTCAGTAATACCCAGTACATTTGTACCACGTTTATCAGTATTGGCATACTGTCTAATTCTGGCTATAGGCAAATTAACTTTGAAATGGTTTCCAATAGATGCCAAACAAGTAGCACCACAATCTTGAATATCATGTTGTTTTATTTTTATTGAAGCCATTTTAATTACTTTTTGCTATTTGTTTTGGGTTTAGCCAATCATCTATTTTATCAAATACCAGATCAAACAAACTTCTTCGGGTTACTATATATCTTGTTGTTAAGGTCATTCCTTTAGAAACATTGGCCTGATAACCTGATTTCAGTTTCAGTGTTGTAGAATCAAGAGCGCAACGAACTTTAAAAAAAGCCTGTTCTCCCTGAATTGTTATATTTTTATCGATATCAATAACTTTTCCTTCTAAAAAACCCCATTGGTTATAATTAAAAGCATCCAATTGAAATTTTACTTTTTGGTTTTTCTTAATTAAACCAATATCACTTGTAGAAACATTATTTTCTACAATAAGATGATCAGCCGAAGAAATCGTTGCGATAGATTGTGATGCATTAATGAAAGAACCTGTCTGAATGCCTGAAAAATTCTCTATAGTTCCAGAAATAGGAGCCAAAATCATATAATTGTTCGATTCAATATTTATTTTAGAAACCGTTCCGTTCAAACTTTTCAAACGTTCTTCTAAATCTCTTTTCTGATTTTCCCAAGTCAATTTCTGCTGACTTATATAACTTTGCAATGCTTGTTTATTGAAATGCAATTCATATTCGATTTTTTCGAAATCAGCTTTTGCAATAATATCCTTATCATACAAGATTCTATTACGGTCATGATTTATTTGTGCCTGTGAAATTTTGCTTTGCAATTCACTTTTTCCCGATTTAAATTTGAATAAATCTTCTCGTGCTGCAGATGTGAGCAAATGATTCGTTTTATTTTGTAGAAGGTTTGAAACATCATTTAACAATGCTGAAACAGAACCTGATAATAAATCCTGAGTTCTTTTATCACTTTCTAGATTCTCTTTGGAAACTTTTAAAAGTGTATCGCCTTTTTGTACAAAAACATTGTTTTTTAATAAAGTCAATTTAACACGGCCACTTACAATTGCCATAACAGGCACATTATCCGTTTTACTGCGAATAATACCGCGACTCTGACTACTAATATCTACTTTGATTACAGGAAGAAGAGCCAAGAAAACAATAAGAATTAATAAGATTAAAAGGTAAATAGAAAAGTTTTTGGTTTTATTTTTGGCAATAAGTTTTTCAAGGGTGTTTACTGGATCTGAACTAAAGTTCATATAATTTTAATGTTTTAATGTTAATTTAAATAAAGCACATAACATCATTTTTGTAATCAAAATTCACTAAAAAAGTACGGATTGTTCAAAAAACAATCCGCAATAATTCTCCAAAGAATAGTTGCTAACTATTAAGTAGAAATTCTCTAAGTAGAATAACAGACTTAAAGAATACCTTCAAGTTTTAACTCTTTTTATCCTCTAAATACATCTAGTTTAATAAATAATATAATGCCTTACCAATAATTTTCCCTGAAAAATATATTAAAAAAACAGAAATCAATACAGCATAAAATATAGCTGCAAATTTTTTATCTTTTGTTCCTAAATAAGTTTTGTTAAATAAATTATTTTTCATTTTAAATATATTTTAGTTTACGTATCAAATTTTATAATAGAACAAACCTACCAAAATAGCAGGTTTGTTCTTTTATCATTAATTAAGCATATGGTGTAGAGCTTGCCCTACAGCATATCCTGCACCATAAATAGCTCCTGCAGCTGCCAATGCAACTGAAAAAACCTCAAAACCTCCTTCAATGTTGCTTACTTCTTCGTTTGACAACTCAACGACCTGATAATTAATAGTTTCCATATAAGTTTATTTTAGTATTAATTAACTGAGTTATATCCATTATACACTCCAAGTGCAAAAAGGGCTGCTGCATAGAATAATGGACCAAATCCACCATCAATTTCCTTTACTTCCTGAGCATTAAGCTCTTCTAAATTCAAATTTTCTAAATTCATAATTGTATGTTTTTAAAGTGTTTATTATGCTTGTTATTTTATTATTCTGTGGCCTTATATTTTAAGGCACAGAAGTTATTAATTCATGCAATTGGCCAATTACGATTATGAAAATAATTCAATCCTTATAGCGACGTCAAACTGTAAAAATTGTCCCACTTTCCTGATGTCAAAACTAAGGGAACTTTATATTGCTCGCAAATACTGTAAATCGGAATTTATGAATTTCGATACTTAATTCACGAATTTAGCATAAAAACAAGTTTTAAAAACTTGATTATCCGTAAATTGCAAAATATTTAATTTTATCTTATTTATATCTAAAATCCTACATAGATACCATGTTTTTGAAAAAAAATTAAAACACATGATGTATTTAAAATATATTGTGGTCTTATTTTTAGCCATTTGATTTTTTTTATTATCTCAATCAACAACAAAAAAATAGCTACACTTTCATATGAGGAAATAAAAGAGCTTTATTGGCAAAATGAAAAGAATACAAATAGCCAATTGAACTACGCTAAAGCTTATCTGAAAAAGACGAAAAATGAAAATAAACGTGTTCAAAAAGCTAGAGGATGTTATTTACTTTTCATTTTTTTATTACCATATCATTTTTCCTAACCTATTAACAGGATTTATTGCACATTAAAAGATTCTAATTTTTTAAATTTAAGTATAAGTTAAAAAAATTGTTTTTTAAAACTATTAGCTTTTTTCCCCGACATAGAGAAAACATTTTTAGTAATACTTTTCTGGATAGAATTTATCAAAGTAATAAACAAAAATTAAAAACACTAAATTTAAGTGTTTATCTAAACTATAAATAATATTTAATTTGATAAAATAAATATCTATTTTTGGCAAGCACATTCTTATATTTTTCCATATTATTTAATTACATGCCAAAATCTGAAATAAATTATAGTTTTTTTTCCTCTTTTATAGTAAGAACTCCATCGTACCCCATTAATTTTTATTTAAATCTTACAAAAGAATCTCATATTGAAACAAGCACTATAATTAATATATTATCTGATAATAGGATTAGGGATGCGATATTTTTAGCCTCTCCTGACTTTTATGATGTAATATGCAAATGGATAATGAAGGATGGTTATCCTGCTGAAAAAGCCAATAAAGTAAAACTTTCAATATTAAAGTATCTTATTCGTATGTCTACTAGATCTACTCCATTTGGACTTTTTTCTGCTATTGGTTCGGGAAAATTCTCCAATGAATCTTTAATAATGCTTGAAAAATATAAGAACTTTAATGAAAACACGAGTTTTTATAGAAAGACACGTCTGGACATGCAACTACTTGGAGATTTAGTACATAAGTATTATAATAATTCAATTGTTCTAAATGGATTACTTCTTTATCCTAATACAACATTATATAAAATAGCTAAATTTTATAGGTATATTCAATATACATCAGATAAGGGAAAAAGAGCCTATTCTTTAGAAGGTTTTAAACAAACTAAATACCTAGACCTAATTCTAGACAAGGCAAGATATGGAATAAAGCGAAGTGATTTAACATTTATTCTAATTTTAAAAAAAATAGATCCAATTGAAGCGATTGAATTTATTGACGAATTGATAAAACATCAAATATTAGTTTATGAATTAGAACTTACCCTTACAGGTGATGATTATTTAAATCGATTATCGCGCTTAGTATATTCTATAAAAAAAAGTCAAAATATATCTACTGAAGAATTAGCAAAATATAAATTGGAGAGAAAAGAGACAAATAATTTAATATTGTTTCTAGACAAAATATCCAATGCGTTAATAGAAATTGATACTGAAGATTTTGAAAAAAATCCTTTTATTCTTTACGAAAGATTAACTGAAATAATTACAGCAAAAGGAATTCCTTTTGATAAAAAGTTTTTATTTCAAACGGATTTCTTTTTAAATAATACTGATTTCATTCTCACCCAAAAATACAATCAAGACATTAATAAAGTCTTATCATTTCTGAATAAAATATCTGAAAAACCAAAAGACTCTTTATTGGAGAATTTCAAAAAAGCATTTACCGAACGCTATGATGGTGAAACTGTATCTTTAGTAAAAGCACTAGATGTTGAGACAGGAATAGGCTACATCCAGCATAAGAATTTTGATACAACCCCATTGCTAGATACATTAAATATAAAGGAGATACCAACAGATAATTTAAGGTTAGATTTAAGTAATGTTGAAAAAAAGATTTTACATATATTACAAAACCCCTATAGAGAAAATAAAAATAGTGTAACCTTGAAGTTAAATGATTTTGAAGATATTGATTTTTCGAATGAAAATCTCCCTTGTACTTTTCCGTGTCTGTTTGAAATTGTAGAAGAGAATAATAAAGAATTGATTTCAATTCAAAATATTGAAGGGTCTAGTGCAGCAAACTTGTCTGCAAGATTTTGTTATGGGAATGAACAGATAGAGCAATTTGCAAATGAGATCATAAGATATGAGTCAAATAATTTTGCTGACAAAATTATAGCCGAAATCATTCATCTTCCAGAAAACAGGACTGGAAATGTACTGCGCAGGCCAAATTTCAGATTTTATGAAATTCCTTATCTAGGACAATCAAGTTTACCACTCGATCAACAAATTAATATTGAAGATATTATGTTATTTTTAGATAATGGCAGATTAGTGATGTGGAGTAAAAGATACAATAAGGAAATTATACCAAGACTTACCAATGCTCACAATTACTCGTATAATTCTTTACCAATTTATCAATTTTTATGTGATATGCAATTTGAAAATTGCAAACCATCAATAAGCCTTAATCATTATAAACTGGAAAAAATACTGGACTACTTTCCTAGGATGATTATTGAGAATTGTATTGTATCAAAACAAAAATGGATATTTACGAAAGAAAAACATAGTACTGTATTTGAGAGATTTAAAGAAATAAATATAGTTTACCACAGGAGTATTTTTAGTATAGAATTAATTTTTTCAAAAGGTACTCCCCCATTACCTCGTTATGTTTCACTAGTAGATTTTGATAATACACTTATTATAGATTTAGAAAATAAAACATGTATAGAAATGCTCGTAGAATCTGTCAAGAATAGATCTCTTTTCGTTTTAGAAGAATATTTATTTCCCTCAAAAAAGCTAGTAAATGACACTGGTAAGAATTATTACGGGAATCAATTTATCGTAGGAATAAAATGGAAAAGAAAGTAATTTTTTTATGAAGGATTTTAAACGAACTTTTATTATTGGAGAAGAATGGCTTTATTACAAAATTTATTGTGGAAGTTATTCCGCAGATAGAATTTTAATCGAAACAATAAGTCCCATTGTAGCTGAATTGCAAAAAAGAAAACTAATTGATTACTGGTTTTTTGTACGATATCATGATCCTAAAAATCATTTAAGATTACGCTTCCATTTAAATAAAGTCGAAGTTATTCAGGAAGTTATTCAAATAATAACAGTATACTTCAGTAAATTAATTAAAGAAGATATTGCATACGAAATTAACACTGGAACATATAAAAGAGAAATTGAACGCTATGGTAACAGCACTATTGCGGAGGCTGAAAAAATGTTCTACTATCATAGTAAAAAAACAATACAGGTTATTAGTGAAATGATTACTGAAAATGATGAAATTGTGAGAATATTTGCGACATTAAAGAATATAAATGATTTGTTAGAGCACTTTCAAATTACATTAGTTGAGCGTCAAAAATTTGTAACAGAAAAGAGCACGTCTCTTAAATTGGAACATGCTATAAGCAGAGATAACATTAAAAATATAAATGTGTTATACAAAAAACATAAATCTGATATTTTTCTAATACTTGATCATAACGAAGAACCACAATATTTAGAAGGATTAATTGAAATTTTAAATACTTGTGATGAAGAAATAAATAGTATAAAAAATATTCAAGCAAAAATAAAAAAAAATAAAGCTGTTGTCCCCCTAAATTTGATTAATTCATTTATTCATATGAATGTCAATAGATTATTTCGATCAAAGCAAAAACAATATGAAATGTTATGTTATGATTTTATGAATAAATATTATAAAACTTTAATAGCAAAAAAATGAACAAAATAATTGTATTTATAATCTTATTATTACGTATACCCCTATATTCTCAACAAACAAATCAATTTACAAGTGCAGATTCTTTAAAAAAAATGGATTTTACTGAATTGAAAAAAAGATTTGATAATTGTTTGTTAAACAATAAAAAATTAACACTCTATGGCAGTGCATACTATAAAAAATCTAAATATCAGCATGACAAAATGATTATTATTGAAGGTCTGTATATGGCTGCAAGAATCGAGAAAGATAAAAAAATTGCAGTGTCGTATTTAGATTCTATAATTGCATTGTCTGCAAATAAAAGTAATTTTATATATCCCGCTAAAGCCTACATTTTAAAAAGCGAATATTTATTATATGAAAATCGTTGGAATGAAGGATTAATTAATTTGATTAGAGCAGAGAAGTATTCGGAAAAAGAAAAAAACATAATACAGACTAGCTTCATCAAACAACAAATAGGTTTAATCAAAACTAATTTAGGCAAATATGAAGAAGCTCTTCCTTTAGTCAGACAGCATTATTATTTTTTGAAATCAAATAATAATAATAATAATAATAATAATAATTCAGAGGAAATCAGTTACTCAACATTTTTATTAGCTGATTTATACAACAGATTGGGAAAAACTGATTCAGCCCTATATTATACAAACAAACGTCTTAGAGAAATAAACGTAAAAAATCGTTACTACAAATACTTTATCATGAGTAATGGGATTTCTTACCACATAAAAAAGCAATACAAAATAAGTAACATCTTGTTGGACAAGACAACAACCTTAATTCATCCAACTCCTGACAAATTAAATTTAGCTATTAGTTATTATTACAGAGGTAATAATGTTTTACAGGGAGAAAATAATTTACAAAAAGCCGAAATGTATTTTGAAAAAGTAGATTCTATCATGTCTATTTCTAATGAATATACCCCTGATATTAGAAACAATTATATTAAACTCATTGAGATTTCTAAAAAATTAAACAATGATAGGAAACAATTGTATTACTTAAATCGTTTAATTGAAATAGATAAAAAACTGGAAGAAAATGATAACATATTATCTAAAAATGTCATTCAGTATTATGATACTCCACATTTATTACATGAAAAAGAAAAGATTATTTCTAAAATTAATAAGGAAAAGAAAATCTATGTACTAGTAGGTGGCTTTATTTTTATTATTTTAGTTTTTTCCTCCTATTATTTACTGAAAATTAAAAGAGAAAAAAAGATTTTGAATAGGCGATTCCATGAGTTAGTTCATAATTCGAAGGAAGTAAAAAGTGAATCGCCAGTTGATGATGGAATCGAATCTAAAAAGACTCTGGTTAATGAAAAACAAAATACTAAATCCTTTGATTTGCCTATTGCAAAAGAATTGGTAGAAAAGTTAAGAAAATTTGAAAATGATTGTGGTTATTTAGAGTTGAATATAAAATTGATTGATCTTGCTGATCGTTTTGATACGAACAGTAGTTATTTATCCAAAACCATAAATCAATATAAAGGGAAAAATTTTAGCCAATATTTAAATGATTTAAGAATAGATTATGCTGTAGCCAAATTAAAGAAAGATAAAAAAATGAGAAAATATACCATAAGAGCTCTTTCAGAAGAATTCGGTTTTAATAATTCAGAGTCATTTGCGAAAGCTTTTCATAGTAAAACAGGACTCCAACCCTCTTATTTCATCAAAAAAATCAACGAAGATTTCAGTGAAATGTAATTTTTTAATAAACTAAAAATCAAAACACTAACTCTTCCTTTAGTCGAGATTTATAAATATAGACTACAACTATGTCTTGTAGATAACTAGACTTAATACATTTGTTTAAAATATAATGTAAAATAGTAGATCATGAAAAAGAAGAATGAGGTTAAAAAAAAACTTTCGCTTGACAAATTTAAAATCGCGGAACTTAAAAATCTTAGAGTTATTATTGGCAGTGGTGGTGGAGATGGCAGTGGTGGTGGAGATGGCAGTGGAACCGGAGGAGGAAATAAAATACCACCTACAGTTTAAATTTAGAAGCCTTATAATTTAATTTATGAGGCTTCTTTGTAAATTCAATATAATATCTGAAAATATCAAATTCGTTAAAAATCATTCTTTTTTATTATGAATAAAAAAACAATACTTGTTCTGACTTTAATTTTTGGATTTATTAATAATGTTTTCTGTCAAGATATTTTATTGCCAGAACGACCGATCTCTAACGAATATTTTGGCAGATCAATAAGTGATTCTTATACATTTTTAGAAGATGTTAATGATACATTGTCGAAGCCCTGGTTTAAACAAAATAGTTTGAAAGCAAGGGAAATATTGAATAACATTTCTGGCAGGAAAGATATTGTCGATAAGCTTATTGAAATAGAAAAAAGAAAGTCATTTACTGTTACTAACTTAAAAATTACAGCTAATGATTATTTTTTTTACTTAAAGAAAACGGATCAAGATAAAAGAGCAAAACTATTTTATAAAACTTCTGAAAAGGGGCAAGAAATTTTGCTTTTTGACCCTAGGGAATATAAAAAAGAGTCTGGAAATGAGTATTCAATTACTTATTTAAAACCATCATGGGATGGTAAAAAAGTCGCTCTAAGCTTCTCTAAAAATGGAGAGGAAATTTCAGAGATTGCTTTTCTTAATGTAGATGCAAAAGCACTTTTACCAGAAATACTTCCCAACTGTTGGCCTGCTGAATTAGGAGGAGTCAATTGGTTACCTGATGATTCAGGTATTATATATTTAAATATACCTGTAACAGACAAGAGAAGTACGAATTACATACAAAACACTGAATCTGTAATTTATAAATTGGGAGATAAACCCTCAATAAACAAAGTTATTTTTTCAAAAGAGAATAATTTAGATGTAAATATTGATCATGTAGATTTTCCTCAAATTTGTGAATACAATTTGAATGATAAATATATACTTGGAAAATTAAATGGTGCAGCTGCATATTTTGATTATTATTATGCAAAGATTGATGAATTACAGGAAAATAAAATAAACTGGAAACTTCTTTTTAAGAAAGAAGATGGTCTTAGTTCTCCTGTAATTGTTAATGAAGATGTCTACTTTTTAGCTGCAAAAAACTCACCTAACTATAAAATTATTAAAACTAATATAACAAATCCTGATTTTGTTAATCCTGAAATAATAGTAAATGAGGATAAAAATGAAATTATCGAAAATTTTGAAATTTTAAAAGACGGTCTTGTATATTCAACAACAAAAAATGGAGTACAAGCTCAATTATACTTTGTAGATAATAATAAAAGACACAAAACCTTAAACTTACCAAAGAAAGCAGGTAGAATTATTATTAGATCAAAAAACAAATATTACAGTGATTTATGGATTTATACGAGTGGCTGGTTGAATCCATTAAAAAGATATCGCTATGATGTTTTAAAAAATAGCTTCAAAGAAGATGATATCAGCCCATCAATAATTTATCCTGAATTTGATGATTTTATAGTTGAAGAAATAGAAATACCCAGTCACGATGGGTTTTTAATTCCTGTATCCTTAATTTATAAAAAGGGACTAAAAAAAAATAAGATGAATAATGTTCTTATTGATGGTTATGGGGCTTATGGAGAATCAAGTAGTCCTTCTTTCCAACCTATATATCTGTCCTGGGTTCTAAATGATGGAGTTTACGTTGTGTCTCATGTTCGAGGCGGAGGAGAAAAAGGGAATGAATGGTATACAGGTGGATATAAGAATACAAAACCTAATACATGGAAAGATTTAATAAGCACTGCAGAATTTCTGATAAAAGACAAGATAACTAGCAATAAAAAGATAGGTATTTATGGTGGAAGCGCTGGAGGTATTTTAGTCGGAAGAGCTATAACCGAACGACCAGATTTATTTAAAGTAATGATTTGTGAAAATGGTTTTCTAAATACTCTAAGGATAGATGTTGCTCCTAATGGCCCGAATAATATGAAGGAATTTGGTAATCCCTCAATAAGAGAAGAATTTAATGCTATTTATGAAATGGATGCTTATCATCATATTAAGAAAGGAATCAGCTACCCAGCATGTCTGGTAACTACAGGAATGAATGATGCACGTGTAGCTCCATGGATGTCTGGCAAATTTGTTGCAAAATTACGTTCATCTACAACTTCTGATAATCCGGTTCTTTTCGCAATTGATTACAATACTGGACATGGCATAGATAGTTCTAACCTACAACTATATAATGATTATGCTGATGCTTATGCATTTGCATTCTGGCAATTGGGACACCCGAAATTTAAATTGCTAAAACAGTAACTATAAATTTCAATTTAATAATTACATTACCCAGCTTATTTTCTCACTTAAAGTAACAGCGGGAACGTGAATCTAACCAATGTGAGTTTAATTCTCTAGAAATAATCTATATGGAAAACATTCGCCGATCTATTTTGCAGATGTTTCATAAAACTCTCACATACATAATCCCATTCAATATATGAATCTCTAATCTCTTAATTTTTTTTTAAGTAAATTAAGTAATTTCATTTTAAAAATTCGACATTTGCCCTGTGGATATATTTTTTAAATCATCAACAAAATGGTTCGAAAATTGTCCCGTTAGGGCTACTAAGAGAAAAAGCTTCAGAGAAATCTGAAGCTTTTTTCGTTTATAATTGTTTTCTTTAAACAAAATTGCGCAAAGTCAGAGACATTCGCCTTTACATAAGAACACTTTAGAGAGCTGGTTTATATCTATTTACTTATGTCTCCATACAATTTATCTACTACTTTTTCCAAAATTTCTCCTGTTTCATTAAAGCTGGTATTTGTCAATATTGATATACCAATATTTTGTTTAGGATAAATCACAATCTTGTTCTTTCATTATCATTTAATGTGAATTTGGTTTGGTTCATTTTATTTGGTTCCAAAACAAATTCAAATACCAATTCTTCATAAGGTTTTTGATATACTTTTTCAAGTATATATGCTGTTAATTCTGGAGCCGTATTTGAATAGGAGTATATTTCTCCGGGTTTCGTTTCAATTTTGATTAGTTTTAATCCTTCAAAAAAAGCTGATTTATTTTCGCTTTTTATGGGGAAATTAGGAAATCCGCTTGTGTGCGTAAGCAGATGCTTGATTCTTATAGGTTCATCTTTAAATTCTAAATTAGGATAAGGCTCGTCAAGATAGATTCTAATATCATCATCTAAACTTATTTTTTTATCAAGTACGGCTTTAGCGGCTACATATCCTGTAAAAGTTTTAAGTTACAGAAGCTAACTCATAAAGTGTGGAATCGTTTGGTTTGTTTCCTTTTCCAATAGATAATTCTCCAAAATGTTTTATTGTGGATTCTCCATCTTTAAACACAGCTATTGAAACAGAATGAAACCTTTTGTCGTCCTCTAATAGCTGTGAGACATTTTTTGTAATCGCATTTTCAACATTTTGTTTATTAATTTGCTGATTACTTTTGCACCCAAGTAAGGCAAAAACCAAAAATGCCGTTAAATGTTTTATTGTCATAAGTTATAGTTTAATTATCTGATTATATGATATTTTTAGTAGATAGATTTGGCAAAGACCATTTTCGGAAAGCAAGATACTCAATTAATGCAATAGCGGTTCAAGTTTGCACTTAAACCGATATGCTTATACATATTGTTATGCGTTCGCTCTTTTTTAATTTGGTGAATGAAGTCCTATTTTATTTCCCTCCGAATCGTGGAAAATGGCAAAAAATCCCCTTTCGTCAGCGTGGGGTGTTTTAGGAATAATTATTTTCCCACCATTTCTTTCTATTTTATCAAGAATTGTTTGTAGATTATCTCCCCCATTCAGATAAATAGTAACTCCGCTAGCAGAAGGTTCGTAACCTTCTCCTTTCATAATCACTCCTGTAACCATTTGGTCTTGGTATGGGAATAAGCCCATTTCTATTCCTGGGAAATCTAATTTTTCAATTTCTACCCCTAAAATTTCTTTGTAAAAGTTGATGGCTCGTGAAATGTCCGTTGCAGGGATTTCAAAAATTGAGATGTAACTGTTCATTTTCTTTACGCTTTTTATGTTTATTTCTTTAGTTTGGCTTTGTTCGGGAGTTAAAGAATCTTTGTTTTTACAAGACACAATACCGAATATTAGGGCAATAATTACGATAATTTTTTTTTCTTTCATTTCTAGTTTGTTATTGACGAAACAAAACTAACAGCTGAAAGGCCATTAAAATTGTAAAAATGCGACACCTGAATTATTTATAAAAGAGTGCAGAAAGATCCAAACTTTCATCAGCGAGAAACTCTTTGGGATTTATTCCTGTAAACTCTCTAAAGTCTTTAATGAAGTGTGCTTGGTCAAAATATTTACTATTGTAGGCAATATCGGTCAGGTTTTCCGACTTTTGGTTGAGCAACATTTTTAAAGCTGTTTGTAGGCGAATTATCCTTCCCAATTGTTTGGGGCTAACTCCAATTTGCTTTCTGAAGTTTCTTTCGAGTTGTCTTCGTTTTGACAAGTCGTCTTTAAGGATTGAGTTTATAGAAGCACTTCCGTTTGTCGATAGAAGGGAATCAACTGTGTTTTTTACGATTATATTAATCGTTTTTTCATCATTAAGCCTTTCTAAAAGAAATTTTTCGATAATGCTTATCCGTTGTTCCGTATTTTCCGCTTTGATGATTTTTTGTTCCAAGTCATTTGCGTTTTCTGCACCAAAAAGTTGGTCTATAGATGTTTCTTTGTTTATTAAATTTTTGATTGGCTCAGAAACAAAATTGGCAAACCCATAAGGATAAAATCGGATAGCAAATGTATTTACATAACCTGTTGGCTCAATGTAAAAGGGCTCAATTGTTTGTCCGAGTACCATTGCACGAGGTTGAAGTATAAATTTATCTTCGGAAGTGTACCGTTTTATATTGTCTCCAAGAATAAAAGCCATTTCAATACAGCCATCAGGAACTATTCGTTGTTTTTGTGGTTCGGATTGCTTAGGCACTTCCAAAGTCCAATAGCAATTTACAAGCGATTTTAAACTTGAATGAGGTTCGTATGTTTTATAATCCATTTATCGTTCGTTGCTTTTTCACAGTGACGCACAACGTTCTGGCGCTACAACTTGTTTGGTACTAAATTAAGCCCATTCTTCGGATTTGCCAAATCGTCCCCAATACAAAACCAACTTTACATTAAGCCTATTGCCAAAATCCGTTGCAGTAGATGTTGTGCGTTCGTTTTTTTTTATTCATTTTGTTTTCCGATAAGTTCAATTTCGCTTTTCGTTTCTTCAACTTCTTTTCGTGTAAATAAAAATGGTAATATTAAGCCTAAAATAATGAAAAATAAAGAATATTGCTTCAATGGTTCTACTCGCAAATATTCTGGAATTACCGGAGTGCGAAGTCACGAGACATTCACAGCGTTTTATAAGAACTCTCCCGAGAGCGGACTGTTAGGCAACGTTTTTTTATTGTGGTTTATAGAATGTAAAACCTAAAAAACCTTTGTGAATGCATAAGTTTATAGAATCTCCTGCCTGATGATTTTCATTAAATTTTTTACCAAAACCTAATCTTTCTTCTCTGTTTTCTCCGTTTATGAATACAAAATGTTGAGGAGTTTTAGAACCACTTTTTCCCAAATCAAATATTTTATAAATCTTGCACTCTGTATTTCTTATTTGATATTCATTAATTAATCTTAGCGCGCCAAACGACGTTAACATAAAACCAAAAATTAATTGATTAAGAAATCCAAAACCTTTTGAATTTTTATAGGTTTTAGCCTTTGGCTCAAATAAACAAAGAAAAAAGCGAATTATTAGTGCTAATAGAATGCCACAAATAATGCTAACAATACAAAACACAAACCAATTGTTGTAGTTTTCAATATTCTTAATTCCTATTGCAAAGAAAACAACGGAAACAAGCCCAAAAATTGAGAAAATGAAGCTTAAATTATCCAATTGTTTCTTATTCATAGTTTGTTCGCGTGATGTAAAATGTTGCCTAACTTGTATCTATGTCTGATGAAATCCGACTTGTTTACCCTAAATTGGATTGCTATGTCTGACAAATATCAGTGTTTATTTATTCTCAAAAATAGAATAATTATTTCATAAATCATCCAATGGACTTTTTATTTATTGAATACTTTTCGTACTAAAACGCGGGTAAATTACGGCGATCTTGCTACTTTGATGACTTAATAATTCTTGAATATATCTTCAGTTCCACTTTTAGATTAGTATTGCAAAAGGTAGAAATGCAAAAATATTTTAGAACAGCCTTTACAAATCCTACTCTTAAAAAATTTGTTCTGTTCTTTTTTATACAACCGAATAACACATTTTAGTTAATCATTTCTTAACCCATCAAAAAAGTTATTAGTATTACTATAAATTCGTCGTCAATTCATATGAAATAAATAGGTCTTAAAAAGATTCATTACCACTATATCCTAAAAGAAAATTTAAAAACAACTTTATACTAAAGAATTGATTTATACAACACTTTTAAATATTGCGATTTTCCAGGGAATAGTCTTAGGTTTGATTATTTTAAAGTCTTCCTTATTCAATAGTAATTCAAATAAATATCTGGCATTCTTAATATTTACGCTTTCAATTAAATTACTGACTCATGTTTTTGATATTCAACAGTTATTTACCTCCTATCCTCTTCTGCGTTTTATAGACGACATTGAGTGGGTATTTCTAATACCTGCTTTTATATTTCTATTTATTAAAAAAAGGACTGATAATACTGGAAAAAGTAAACAAAAAAAATATTTGCTTTTTATTCCATTTGTTTATTCTGCTGTGCTTAACATCATAAATGATCTTGATCATGTTGCACGAATTTATACTATTCCTGAGTCAGGCATCGCTATCATCCAAATACTTGGTCTGATCCAACTTGCATTAGCCGTTACATTCATCCCATTTCTTCCGCTTTACTCTTATTTTTTGATAAGACATTTAAAAGATCCACAAGAAAAAAAATGGATCATAACCCTATTGACAATTGTTTCTATACTGCTAATTGTTTGGCTTATTACTGCTCTAGCCGGCTTAATTCTTGACTACGACATTTCTTCTAGTATGAATGTTTTGGCTTTATTTGCAACATTCATCATTCACTGGACAGCTTATATAGGTATTTACAAATATAAACTGGCCAAAAACAAAGAAGCTATCTCCAATTTTTTAAATGAAGATTTAGCTAATTCTTATACCAATCTGCAAATTGTAGAAAATAACAGGCCCGAAGAATATAAGGAATCTATCACGGCAGATAATCTTTATTTTCAAAAACTGGAAATACTGTGCAAGGAGCAGCACATTTATACAGACAGTACATTAAACAGAGAAAAAGTTGCTGAAAAACTAGGGATAAGTGCTGGATATCTTTCACAAATAATAAATACAATAACAGGAGATAACTTTGCCAACTACATCAATCAATATCGGGTTGAAGCTGTAAAGGAAATGATCTTAAATTCTGAATACGAAAACTACAATTTGTTGACAATGGGATTAGAATCGGGGTTTACTTCAAAAACAACTTTTTATAAAGCTTTCAAAAAAGTTACGGCTCAAACACCAAATGAATATAAAAATACCAGTAAATAGGTACCAATTTATACAGTTTTAAGGTTTTGAAACCTCTTACAGCTTTTCTTATGCGAATTTTGGATTCAAATAATTCAAAACAAATTTTATGAAAAAATTTTTATTACTAGCTGTTGTTACAGTTTTAGGATTCGCAAGTGTTAATGCCCAGGAAATTAAATTTGGCGCTAAAGGAGGTTTAAACTTTGCAACTGTTACCGGAGATAATACCAAAGGTATTGATGTTGTAACCTCATTTAATTTTGGCGTCGTATCAGAAATTCCAGTTTCTGAAAAATTTTCTTTTCAACCTGAATTAATGTATTCTGGTCAGGGATATAGTTTCAATGATAATACAATTGAATTAAGTTACCTGAACATTCCTTTGATGGGAAAATATTATCTAACAAAAGGATTGAGCGTTGAAGCCGGACCGCAAATAGGTTTTTTACTTGCTGCAAAAAATGAAAAGACGAATGTAAAAGATTCGTTTAACACTTTTGATTTTGGTGTTAATTTTGGCATAGGCTACAAACTTGACAACGGACTTAATTTTGGTGTAAGATATAATCTGGGATTAACTGATATTAATAATGTGGATAATTCTTCTGCTAAAAATAAAAACAGCGTATTTCAGGTATCTGTTGGTTATTTCTTTTTCTAAAAATCAACAATTCTATAACGTTTTACAGTTGTATTATAAGTGCATTAACTCATCATTTTCTGGAATCTAAAATTTTGAACTAATCATTTTAAATCCACAAAAAAGAGGGTTTAAGGACTGTACAGTCCTGCTATTAAAACAAAAACACCACTTGAAAAAGATGGTGTTTTTAGTTTATACTATTTAGACCCAATTTATCATTTCCCTAAGCTTTATTTATACTTTATTTTAATAGAAACTTTTCAGATAACAATGTTTCTTGTGCTGTTTTTGAAAAACGCATCATTAAAAACAAAGAATATTCTTTCATATCATGCAATTCACAATAGCATTTTCAATTTTATTCAAAATTTTTCTTTTAATAAAAGAAGAACCAAATCTTCTTTCTTCCTTTTATTTCTACTAAACAACCAATTATTAATCAAACAAATACATTTTAGTTAACTCAATTCTGTTTGCGATTGATGAGTTGGAACTGTACTAGTTCCAGAATAATCGAAAAAAGTTTTTTGAAAAAATCATTGTGTATTTTAAAATTGATTGTATTTTTGCACCC